>Ga0055584_100000601_pt1 | contig 34195 bp, 29 predicted proteins | sample OSDHelmetaG_FD_58716 | JGI IMG/M metagenome (GOLD analysis project Ga0055584, IMG submission 58716) | Pelagic marine sediment microbial communities from the LTER site Helgoland, North Sea, for post-phytoplankton bloom and carbon turnover... | ecosystem: Environmental > Aquatic > Marine >... | reverse complement strand
GTGATTAAACACTATTATTTAAATTATGAACTGTCTTAAGTATCGTAAGTCTTCAATAGAATATTTCCTTTTGTTGAGATAATATCTTCCAAAGATGATTCCTATGCTCAGAATAAGGCCTATTGGAAGAAAAACATTTATCCCAAAAGTGTATAAATCATAGTCCCCATTTATCCAGTCTGTTTTGTAATAAACCCATGAGAGTGAAAAGGTGAAAAGGTAAATCAATGTAACTGTGCAAAATTCTTTGAATACATTCCACGTTTGCGATTGTTTGTGCCAAATAATTTGGATAACATATCCCAGCATATAGCTAATGAAGAATATAACCCCGTACATAGGCATGAGTATAATTCTCACAATAGGTGAAAGATCACTTGCATCAAATGGAGCAATCAAAACTAGCAACAGAACTAACCAAAACGAAACGACTCCTGCTAAAATACAATGTGATTTCAGATTGTTCTTGACTGCGATAAGAGTTGTTATCATATTGAGAGATCCAGAAATATTCGAAATTAAACTAGAGTCAGCAGAAAAGGCACATATTCTGTTTGAAACCTTTTATTGCTGACAGATTTATAATCTCTTTCAATTGCTATAGGAATACTGATTGCATTTGTATCTTTTCTTCATGAATTTACTACAAAGGGTTACTACGGTAATTCTAACAATTGTTTCAGCTATTCAGATAACATATTGTACTGATACACTTGTGGTTGCTTGTACGGCTGCTCCTCCCTTTATAATTGATAAAAATGACCAATTATCCGGTGTAAATATATGGTTGTGGGATCAAGTTGCCAAAGATCTCAAGTTGACATTTAAAATTGAGGAAATGTCATTTATTGAAATGCTAGATGGATTAGAAAAAGGAAAAATAGACGTTTGTATAAATCCTCTCTCAATGACTTACTCTAGAAGTCAAAAATTTCTATTCACTAGTCCTTTCTATGTGTCTAATGCAATAGTGGTAATGAGAAATGAAGGAAATTGGGCATTACCAATTAATGTAGTAAAATCAATAATTTCTAAAGAGTTTTTAAGTGCATTGATCTTTTTACTATTGATTGTTGCTTTTTTTGGCTGGCTGCTCTGGCTTTTCGAAAGAAATCATAACGACAATGAATTTAGATCTGGAATTAATGGTGTATGGGACGGGTTTTGGTGGTCAGCGGTTACGATGACAACTGTAGGATATGGAGATAAAAATGTGAAAAGTTTTGGAGGCAAAGTGATAGCATTGATATGGATGTTTACTGCCTTATTATTTATTTCAGGTCTTACAGCAAGCATCGCTTCGACCATCCTAAACGAGATCGAATCAGAAAGTGTAATGGAACTTGACGATCTTACAAATAGTGAAATTGGAACCTTGAAAGGAACAAGTATGGTAGATTATCTGAAAATGAGATTTTTTAGAAATATCAATGAATTCGAAAATATTTCCTCTGGACTTGAAGCCGTGAATGAAGGCAGTATTAAGGCATTTATATATGACAAACCCATTGTGCAATATAGTCTATCAGAAATGCTTGTCAATGATTGTGAGGTGAAGAATATCGATTTTGATCAGCAGTTATATGCATTTGGATTAGCAAAAGATAAAACTGATCTGGCCAATGTTATTTCTGAAAGAATTTTATACCATACAGAGCTATTAGAATGGGAAGTTCTCCTAGCTGAGTACGATCTTGATATAGAATAGGTGCCATTTAGATCTTTACATTTTAAGCTTATTAAAAATATTGGAAAAAAAATATTCTCCATTGTAATAAAACGTACTAGTGAGTTCAGGGGGAAATAAGTTTCCATTTTGACCAAAATGGTTAAAATGTTGAGTTGATTTTTTAGAAAGTATTCAGATTGGCAAACAATTTATTCATCGGAATATATTCATGCCCTGCAGCCCAAAATTTCAGGTGAATAGAAGTTTTGAGTCAGCAAATGACAAATACAATTTTAGTCCTCATGAATCAATCATCAATTTTTTAGTTAAGATACCAAGACATTTTCAGGTCGCAATTCCAAGGTCTGTAAGTATAGTATCAATTTTATTTTCTAGTTGTTCTACTGCTTTATCATAACTTTCATCCTCTGAAATCTTTTTATTTACACTGCAATAGAATTTAATTTTAGGCTCTGTACCAGATGGCCTGGCTGAAACTCTTGTGCCATCAGCAGTGATAAACTGAAGAACATTAGATACAGGAAGGTCAATTTTACTTGAGTTACCTGTCACCAAATCATGATCTAATTGTTCCAAGAAATCTTTTTGTCTTACTACTTCACCACCAGCTATAGATTTTGGAGGATTTGACCTAAATCCATCCATCATTATTCTGATTTCATCAGCTCCACTCTTTCCTTCTTTTCTTATGGAAATGAGTTTTTCTTGAAAGAGCCCATGTTGGTAATGAATTCCTTTTAATGCTGTAAACATACTCTGCCCCTTTTCTTTATAATAGGCACACATCTCTGCTAGGATACAGCATGACACGATAGCATCTTTATCTCTGGCATGATCACCAACTAGATATCCATAACTCTCTTCGCCTCCAACTACGAATTCTTCTATGTTCTCTAATCGTGTAATGACAGTTCCCATATGTTTGAATCCTGTAAGGGTGTTATAGCACTTGATACCATAAGAATCTGCTATTGTGTCTAGCAGATAACTAGTTACTATAGTTTTCACTATGTATTGATTACCGTTGAGCTTCCCATTTCTTTTCCATGAAGCCATTGCATATTCAAATATGAGTGCCGCAGTTTGATTACCATTGAGTAGCACAAATTCATTTTTGTCATTCTTCACTGCAATTCCGACTCTATCAGCATCAGGGTCGGTCGCCATAACTATATCTGCGTCAACCTCCTTTGCTTTATTAAGAGCCATAGTCATAGCTTCTGTCTCTTCAGGATTGGGATATACTACGGTAGGAAAATTACCATCTGGAATCATTTGTTCGTCAACAGTAATCACATTTTTAAATCCCATTTCTTTTAAAATAGGAGGGACTGAAACAGCTCCTGTACCATGTATAGGCGTAAACACTATTTTAAGGTCAGCTTGTTTTTTTACAATCTCTTTTTCAAGACATTGACTTAATACCGCATCAAAAAACTTTTGATCAAAGGAACTGTCTATCATTTCAACTAAGTCAGATTTCCCTTGAAACTTTACCTGATCAACAGATTCTATCTTTTTGACTTCATCAATAATTTGAACATCTTCTGGTGTTACAACCTGACATCCATCATTACCATAAGCCTTATAACCATTGTATTCTTTTGGGTTGTGAGAAGCAGTTAACATCACACCACTTTTACAACCCAATTCTCTAATTGCATAAGAAAGCTGTGGAGTAGGCCGCATTTCAGAAAAGAAATAGACCTTTATACCATTGGCTGTAAAAACATCTCGAGTGACATGTGATAATTCGTCAGAATTATTTCTGCTATCATGAGCAATAGCCACACTTATTTTTTCCTCGCCATACTTATTCTTAAGATGGTTACATAGTCCTTGAGTTGCCATTCCGATGGTATACTTGTTAACTCTATTTGTTCCAGGTCCCATTATTCCTCGAAGACCTCCTGTGCCAAATTCAAGATCCTTATAAAAAGCATCACTCAGGGCATCATATTCTTTGTTATTAATAAGGTTCTCAATTTCATTTTTGGTGTCCAGGTCGTAATTCCCATTTAACCAAATTTGGGCTTTTGCAAGAATAGCTTCGTCTATCATTAACATATAAAACAGGCTTTTTTGTGAATGAAACTAAAGTGTGCACAAATTTACAAAATGAACTTCTTTAATATGTAATTCTTTATCTATCAGTATATTATTCTTTACAAATTGAAATTATTGCTATTTTCAAACCATTATTTCACCTTAAAACAGATTATACTATGGCATATTTAGAACCATTTATCGGTGCTGTTGCTGCTTTTATGTTGGGATTTGGCTGGTACACTTTTGCTTTTGGCAAAATGTGGCAGACAGAAACTGGTCTTTCTGATGAAGATGCACAGAAGGATATGGCCCGTACTCATGGACTAGCCTTTTTAATGATGGTCTTACTTAGTTTTGGAGTAAACTATATGATTAATTTTCATCCACCTGAAGCCCAGACATTTACACATGGCGGCTTTCATGGAGCACAGTTAGCAGCAATGTTTGCACTGCCTGCAACTGCTATAAATTATCTCTATCAAAGAAAATCTTTGAAACTATTTTTAATAGATGCTGGATACATTGTAGCATTTATGGCTTTATCTGGAGCAATTATGGCTGCACTTAAACTAGGAGCCTAATAAAGAAATTTTAGAAATACTTTCTAAAGAGGTATCATTGGAAACCGTGATAGCTCTTCTATTTTCTTTATTTCTTGTCCAAGTCTTTCCATCCAGTCCAACCAGGTCCTCTTACTACTTTACCAGGAGTAGCACCTGTATGTTCTCCATCTTTAAGTACCTGTTCTCCATTTACAACTACATGACTCATTCCTATCGAAAATTGATGAGGATCATCAAAAGTAGCTTTGTCTGCTATGGTCTCAGGGTCAAAAACAACTACATCAGCATAATAACCTTCTTTAAGAGCTCCTCTTTTTCTGATTTTTAAATTTGAGGCTGGAAGAGATGTTAGCTTATAGATTGCCTCTTGCATGGATATGACTTTTTCATCTCTTACATATTTCCCTAACAATCTAGCAAAATTACCATATGATCTTGGATGGGTACTAGAGTTAGTAAAGGGTGGTTCTGGCGCCATAGAAGCAGCATCAGAGCCAAAACTCATATATGGTATTTTAATTTGTTTTTTCACATTCTCCTCTGACATTAGAAAATACACGGTTCCTACACGACTACTATCTTCAATAACCAAATCCATTGCCACATCTTCAGGATCTTGCCCTCTCATCTCAGCAACCTCGGCTAATGTTTTTCCAGTAAGATGCCTCAGATTATCATTCCTAAAGCCAACGAGTTTTAGTTTAGAAGCATCACCCGCAGCGAAATAGAGGTTTTCCCAATTATCTCCTTTATCCTTCATTTCCTTCTTCACTTTCTTTCTAATTGCTGGGTCTTTTAGTCTATTAGCCCATTTTATATAACCACCTTCTTGAACCCATGGAGGCATAGAGGCATCAAGGCCAGTTGCACCAGCAGTATAATTGTACATATCAGTCGTAATCTTTAATCCTGCGGCTCTAGCAGAATCAATTTTCGCTACAGCCTTTTCCCATTTAGGCCAATTGGCTTTTCCCCCTGCTTTAAGATGATATATCTCTGCCGCGATATCTGCATCATGAGCTATTTTTAATAATTCATCTATGGCTTCCATCCAATAATCACCTTCGCTTCTCAGGTGAGATATGTACATGCCACCATATTCTGAGGCTACTTTACAAAGTTCAATTAGCTCATCAGTTTTAGCATAAAATGCTGGTGCATAAATCAATGAAGAACCGATTCCCATTGCTCCTTCTTCCATAGCCTGCCTTGCAAGAGCTTTCATTCTCATGAGCTCTTCTTCTGTAGGGGCCCTATTTTCTTCTTCCAATTCATTCATTCTTAAAGTAGTAGCACCTACAAATGAAGCTACATTAGTGGACACTCCTTTCCTTTCGAGATACTCCAAGTATTCACCGAGAGTATTCCATTCAATATCATAGACGATGTCTTTTTGAAATACTTTCTCATTAGCTTTCATCTGTGCATTTAAGGGGCCCATAGACCATCCTTCACCCATTACTTCTAAGGTTACTCCTTGTTTGATATCTCCTAATGACCTTCCATCTTGTATTAGTGATTCTGTTGACCAACTGAGCATATTTATAAAGCCCGGAGCAACAACCTTAGCTGATGCATTTATGACATTTTCTGACTTTGCATTATTTAGGTTTCCTATTTTGACAATTTGATTTCCATTAATACCTATATCCACCTGTTGTGGAGAATCACCACTGCCGTCATATACCATCCCGTTTTTTATAAGAATATCAAATTCTTCAGCAGGAGCGCAACTTACTAATATCAAAGTAGTGACAAACAGGGCGTTGAATATGTTCTTCATTTTCAATGATTTATAATCTCCTTGAAAATAGTTAAAGCGTAGAAATAACAACAGGTTATCCTAGAATCTTTCTTCGATAATTTCAGGGGAAAACTCAAATAGACAGGATTCATTGTTGATTAATGCTCTGAATAGAATAGGTTTGGTATAAAGTCTTCTGTCAATTATTAGATCAAAGTCTAACATTTCATAGGGAGGTAAATCTTCCTCTGAAAGCACCCAATCTTCAATATACTTTTTTTCATCATCTACGGATAACGAGGCCACATTAAAAGCTTCTCTATCTTCTGCAATGTATACGCCTGATTCTGCTGCATAAAACAATGCATTGGCACCTCCACCAGGGCTAGCAGCTATTGCTAAAACTTCTAAACCCGCAATAACTGCATTGGTTATAGTAGAAGTCTTTTTAGCTTTTCTAATATCATCTCGTTCTTTTTCTAATGCAGATAGCAATTCATTTTTATCAATGACATTTCGCCAAATATTATCATCTTTTTCCTCGGCCCACCTTATGTCATTTATTTCTATTAGTAAGGTGTCTCGATGATAACTTTCTAGTTCGGCATGAAATATTATGTATTTGAATGCATCTTCTACATATGCTAGTTTGAGTTTGTATGAGTCCGTATCACACGTTTGGTATCTCAAGTTGTCGATTTCTTTAATTTCTTCAGATACTGGATCCATATAAACCCATTCTACTGTTTGTCTACTACAAGAAGAGCTAAGTAATATGATCAGAAATAAAAAATTGAAAACTCTAGACATGTTTCAAATCTATAGAGATATCTAAAGAGTTGAAAGTCAATTAACTATACATTAACGGGTAGAGCGTCATTGATCTAGAAGTGCTAATTGCCATCGGGGATGAAATGAAGTGGAATGCTCAGCTCTTATAATCTCCCACATTTGATCGACCAAATCTACATTGTCATTTGCAATATTAGTCGTCTCCAAGGGATCAAGCTCTAGGTTGTACAACTCTAGTTGATCATTTCCTTCTTTTACTCTAGGAATAAATGCTTTCCATTTTCCCTTTCTTACAGCAACTTGACCTTGACCTTCAGGAAATTCCCAATAGAGATGATCGTGGGCAACTTGATCTTTTTTTTGAAGAAGAGCAGATTTAAAGCTGACACCATCAATATCATTATTATTAAAATCTATTCCCGCTAAATCACAAAAAGTAGGGTAGATGTCTTGAGAAGATGCTATATGATCGCTTATCGAGCCAGCTTGGATCATACCAGGCCAAGAAGCTATTAATGGCACTCTTATACCTCCTTCTTTCACAAATCCTTTTGCATAACCTCTTTCTGATTTAAAAGGTTTAGCACTGTCAAAATAAGTGGCATCTACTCCTCCTGCATAAGTAGGGCCATTGTCAGATGAAAACATGATTAACGTATTTTCATACAATCCTTTTTCTTTTAGTTTTTGAATCAGTATTCCTATGTTTTCATCAAAATAGGAGATCATTGCCGCGTAGGTTGCATTTGGATATCTACAAGGGAAATATCCTTTATCTCCAAGATAAGGCTCTTCATCTCCAAACTTCTGAACATAATGATCTATCCAGTTTTTAGGAGCTTGAAGTGGAACATGAGGAATAGGTGATTCCCAAAATATACTGAATGGATCTGCACCTATATTATCCACATAATTCAGAAGGTCATTAAAAATGAAAGTAGGTGCATATCCGGGCATGTTATATTTATCATAACTATTTGGATCATAAGGATTAGCATCATCGGCTAAAAGGGTACGAGGAATGAGAGTGTCATTTTTAAGAATATCCTTTTCTTCATTACGCCATAGGTGAAGGGGGGTCAAATTGTGAGCTTGCCTTTGGCAGTTGTATCCATAGAAATAATCAAACCCCTGAGTTCTAGGGAGGCTTTCTGATCCTGGATAACCTAATCCCCATTTTCCGAATAAAGCAGTACTGTAGCCACCATCTTTTAATTTCTCTGCTATTGTTACAATACTATCAGCTAATGGATACTGACCTTCCAAACCTGGATTATGAGCCATCGCTCTATGATCCCACACATCTCCTCGTGATCTCATTTCATCATTTCCTCGAATATATGCATGGCCTGAATGTTGGCCTGTCATGAGTATACATCTTGATGGTGCACATACAGGAGAACCAGAATAGTACTGTGTAAACCGCATCCCATTTTCCGCCAATTCATCAAGGTTTGGAGTTTCTATTTTTTCCTGACCATAGCTGCCTAATTCTCCATAACCTAAGTCATCAGCAAAAATAAAAAGGATGTTAGGCTGTATTTCATTTTCCTTTTTGCAATTAATGCAAACAAGAATAATCATCAGTAAAAGAAGACCAATCTTACGCATAGTAGAATTAAATATGAATTTGAAAATAAGACTATTTTCTTTATCATCTTGAATTATAAGAAATTAGCGTCTGTGAGCAACTTGGAGATTAGTGGCCTGCACAAAATTTTGAAAGAGACTTGTCTTGAAAAATTGAAGAATAATTAAAAAACACAATTGATGATTAGGACTTTAATTTAGGATCAACAATAAGCACGAATTCTTTCACACCATAAATTTTGGATAAAATAAAAGGATTAGATAAACTCTAAAAGAAGTAAGAATCCCAATCGAAATATTTATACAACCTCTTCTTTCATCAGCTCTCCATTTACTAATCTCCAAATATTTAAAGGATTTGAATTGTGTAATGCAGAGGGTAAAAGTGATTCTGGAAAATCCTGAAAGCAAATAGGTCGCACAAAGCGCTTGATAGCGTTCGTCCCTACAGAAGTAGATTGAACTGCTGTTGTGGATGGATAAGGTCCTCCATGAACCATTGAATGGCAAACCTCTACACCGGTTGGGTAGCCATTTATAATAACCCTTCCAACCTTTTGTTCTAAAATATCAAAAAGTTCTTTGTAGTTTTCAAAATCCTCATTCATTCCATGAACTGTTGCTGTAAGATGACCTTTTAAGTTTTTTGCAGCTTCTAATATTTGTTCTTTTGACTTTGATGTAATTACTACAGTCGATGGTCCAAAATTTTCTTCATTTAACAGTTCAGATTTAGAATATTTCTCAAATGTAGTATTGAATATTTTGGCTGCAACTTGGCCAGAGGGCCCATCTTCTCGACCAGAAGCCATTTCTTTAACTCCATCAATTTTCAAAGTGTATTCAATACCAATTTCATATGCATCTTTTATGCCCTTCGTAAGCATTGTTCCCGAGGGTTTATCCTTTAGACTCGTGGCTAAATAATCACAATACTTATCTGCTTCTTTTGATTCTTCAATGAATGTCAAACCTGGATTGGTACAGAATTGCCCTACTCCGAGTGTAATAGAATTGGCCATTCCAATGGCAATCGTTTCCGTTTTTTTCCTCAGTGCTTTAGGTAGAATAAAAACTGGATTAGTACTTCCCATTTCAGCATATACAGGAATAGGTTCAGTTCGAGAATTCGCAATGTCAAATAGCGCTTTGCCTCCTCCAAATGACCCAGTAAACCCTACAGCTTTAATATCTGGATGCTTCACTAAAGTCTTACCCACGGCATTGTTATTCCCCTGAATTAATGAAAATGTACCTTCAGGCATCCCACATATACTTATGGCTTTATGAATTGCACTAGCAACTAACTCTGATGTCCCAGGATGGGCTGGATGTGCCTTCACCACGACAGTGCATCCAGCTGCCAAAGCAGAGGCCGTATCACCACCAGCTACGGAAAAAGCCAATGGAAAATTACTAGCACCAAATACTGCTACAGGCCCTAATGGCTGTAGTATATGTCTGATATCTGACTTCGGAAAAGGATTTCTTTCAGGAATGGCAGTATCGATACGGGCATCAATCCAAGAACCTTCTCGTACAACAGAGGCAAATAATTTCAATTGATTTATCGTTCTTCCTCTTTCACCTTTTAGTCTAGCCATTGGAAGAGCTGTTTCTAGGTGACATCTTTCTAAAAGAGAATCGCCCAGATTCAATATTTCCTGTGCAACCTGATCTAAAAAATTAGCGATGCTATCCTTATCCTTCTTTCTATAAATATCCATTGCTTCTTTTGATTTCTGTACAGCAGAATGGATGACTGCTTCAGTTGCATTTGTGTATTCACCTTCCAATTGATTATTGCTGCTTGGATTTATAGCATAAAATTTATCATTTGTGCTCATGTGTATTTTATATTCTTGGTACGTTTTTCAATTTAGATTAACTCTTGGGCAATTATCATTGCTTTTATCATCTTTTAATGACTTGCCTCGCTATTATTTGGCAAATTAAGAGATTTATAAATTGGATTCATACATACACATAGACATATAATAGAAGTTCCGAATTGATCTATGTTTTTCATTTAATAAGTCAATCAGAATGGTAAATTGTAGTTCTTCTTGAACCACTAATAATTGGGTCATGCATTATTCATGTAAATTGTTTTGTCAAGTTAAGGTTTTTGGAAAAACGACAAAGGATTGAAAAACATAATCATAAATATGTCAGCTTCCTATTAAAAAATCACAATCTCTAAGTCTAAGTACATACTATTTCTTAAGTACTATTTAAACGAAGGTTTAGAAATCATTTAATCCAAGGAGTTATGTCAAAAGGCAAGTCTACAATGGTAGAGGAAACATTTGCTTTACAATACATCCCAGCAAGAGAGGATATTATTCCAATTATGGTATTTAAAGGATCCAAGACATCCTCAAAGAGTGGCAGTAGAAACCAGCTCCAAAGGTTCCATTCTTATAATTGAAAGTCGAAAAGATAGTCATCCCAGCTCTTCTATAAAAAGAAGTGGTAGATTCAGACCAATATCCTTTAAAAAGGGAGATGAAAGATATGCTCATGGTTGAGTATTTATTAAATGAGAGCAGGTTTTATTGAATAGATTTTTTCCAAAAATTAAATCAATGTAATATCCCCCACTTTTTGTACTACTCGTCCGTCGGGATAATAAAACTCAAGAATGTATCCATAAACACCGGATGGAGCTTCAGTTTGATCTTGTATTTTTCCATTCCATCCTTTAATAATTGTCGCATGATCTTTAGATTGATAAAGTAGATTTCCCCATCGGTCATATATCGATAATGAAGCGATAGTTCCTTTGAAATCTGGATGAGGTGTAATGAAAAACTGTCCGTTTTTTAAGCTTCTCCTTTTGATGACATTTGGAATATACACTGGACAAGGATTTTGACTGACTAAGATAGTTGTGTCAAAAACACAAGTATTGAATTCAGAAATAGCCGATGTGACGTCTTTAATAGAGAGTGTATGCCAACCATCAGAGACATCTTTAAATATTTGTTGGTCCTGGAATTCCAAACCATCAATCGCATATGACAATCTCCCTGCACCTCCTTTAGGGTTTAAAGAGATCAGACCATTTGCTTGACCACAATCAGGTAAAAGAGTCACCTTTGCTCCAACATTTACTTGTTCTATAATTACCAAAGTGCTGTCAAAAGTGGGTTTTTCTGTTTCCACAAATAGAAAGTCGTCCAAAGCGAAATCGTTGCCATTCGGATCAGTATTTTTATTTATGATGCATATTTCCGCCAATGTGGTGTCATTTGATTCCCACAATTGATAGAATTGTCGCCAATGACAGACATTTTCTATTGCCGAAAATGAATACCCCAATTGTTCATCATTGATTGTAAATTGTAATTCTGCTGGATTATCTCCTAATACCGAAGCAAGCCATGTCGAAAATGCATAGAGAGTATTTGAGTCAATTTCTATAGTTTGACACCAGACTTTAGTCCCTTCTATTGGAGAACCGTCTACTACCATCATAAGTCCTGAGCCAGAGGTATGATCAGGGCAATCTGTAAAAAATATACCATTTAGGTCCTTTGCACTTTGACTTACTCCATATAATCCTTGAGTAAAGATGCGATCAGTATAGGGGTACTCACTTTCGAATCCTACATTGCCTTCTTCAAAATCAGGGTTCTTAATTAAATTTTCACCAAGAATTTCACCTATCATTTCGGCCACATACAAAGTATTGAAGACAGGATAGGCAATGGGATTCTGGATCGTAGGATTATCAAGACTATATGAGGGAGTCCATTTATATCCCTGCCGACCTAGTGGAGCTTGAAGTTCAACTACATCTTTTGGGTCACATATGAGCAAAGTATCAATTTGCCCAATTATAGATTGAGAGGAAATGAAAAACATCAATCCACAACATAGAGTCTTCATCAAATACAATTGACAACATTTGGTCAATCTTAAATATAGAGTTTAATAAACTATTTTCTAGATTGTTTTGGCCAATTCAACCGATAAAATCATGAAAATAAAAATGCAGGTTCATATAATTCGTTGAGTTATTCATTTTGCAAACCACTCATTCCATTTTCTCCCAACTACAATCTTTTTGTCTTGTGAACAAGCACATTTTGAAGACAGAACACTTCTAATCTGTCTCTGTAATTATTTAAATTAGTACAAAATTTTTTACACAATTAAATTTCAATTCATAATCCAGTTTATGCTATTATCAATCCATACTGTCTTCTTGGCAATTGTAGTATTTAATGGCAACTGCGCTACACCTAGCAATCGTCTTAATATTTCCACTCCAGCAAATGCTAAAATCAATTGAGTATCCAAATTTCGATTTGGAGTAAATAAAGAGACAAATTCATTGACGACCTCAACCGGCTGATCCGACATCATCAGATGAGCTAATAACACGGCCCAATCAAATTCTTTAGGTCCCAGAAAAGCGAATTCAGCATCAATAACCTTTATGCCTGAATTAGTTTTCAGAAAACTAGCCGGATAGAAATCACCATGAATCAGTCTTTTGTGGTCATTTTTGAGATATACTTTGCCTAGTTCTGCTATTCTATTTATAAGTATAAGATTTTCAATAACAGGCATGGCTGCATTTGCTAAGCCCTGCTGAATTTCATCGAGATTTAACCCATTATCCTTTTGAAATGGGAAATGAAAGATATGCTCATGATTAAGTGTCCTCATTTCTAAATTGTCTGGAAAATAGAGAACTTCAATAGCATGCAATGCATCAAGGTATGTGGCGAAATTTGACAAATCTTCAGAAGTTACTTTTGCACCTTGGTATACTACAGAAAAATCCGAAATTTCTCCCAAATCTTCTAAGATCAAAAGAAAATGCGATGGAATGTGTCCTATTAGAATTGGCGAATACTGATTTAAATCATCATGCTGTAATGTCAGTTTTATAAATTCTGCTTCTACATTTACTCTTTCAATAGGGGCTGTAATCTGAGGATATTTTGCTACCCATGGTCTTGATTGTTTGATGATGAAAGATCTTTGATTTGTCTTTGCTCTGAGAACAATATTCATGTTTCCCTCACCAGCAATTGAAAGCCTATCTATTTCTTCATTCTCCTGTAGAATCTTATTCTTTTTAAGTAAAAATTCTATGGCCTTTGCATTGTCAACAGAAACATATATGCATTCAGGGAATCGGGTTAAAAACTCTTTTTCACCGTTCATAAATAATTTAATCATCCTAACAATTGGGAAAGCTACAAGAAATTGAGAAAATTGAGGTTCATTTCAAATTACTAAGTCATGTTGCGGATACTTATTTTCTTTCTTCTCCTTTTTCTAAGCTTTAGCCAAGCCTTATCACAGAGTTCCAATAGACAAGAAATCCCATTAATAATAGATGCAGATACAGCAAATGAGATAGACGATTTGTATGCTATTGTTCGGGCCTTAATAGCTCCGGAGTTAAATGTATTGGCAATTACTTCTGCACACTTTAGAAATAGTCCTTTAGCATCAGAAAATTCAGTTAGAGAAAGCCAAATCCTCAATGAAGAAATTGTTGAAATGATGAATTTAGATGAAGTAGATCTTCCAATTGGTAGTAATCAGCCTCTAATAGATGAAAAAACTCCTCAGCTTTCTCAAGCAGCCGAGTATATCATACAAAAAGCTCACGAAATGCCACATGGTCAAAGATTACATGTCGTTGTGCTAGGCCCATGCACCAACATAGCCAGTGCTATTCTTATAGATTCAACAATCATTGATAAAATTGAGGTGTCTTATATCGGATTTTGGCATGATCGTGATAAGAATACTTGGAGTAGACTGGAATTCAATTCAGGGAATGACATAAATTCAGTAAACGTGCTGCTGACTACTCCTGGATTAAAATTCAATTCTATGACTGCTACAACGTCAGGGAAGTTGTTGTTTGACAAGGAAGTCGCTAGGGATAAATTATTTGGCCGTGGTAGTATTAAATCTTCTTTATTCAATAGATGGCTCAACCATAAAAGATGGTGGAAAGATGAAGACCCCAATAAGAAGGAATGGACAATGTGGGATGTTGCAATTATAGAAGCACTCATACACCCTGAATTCACAAAAACAGAAATGCTCAAAGGGCCAGAACCCAATAATGGAGAGTTGATTAATGTATATACTGAAATAGACGTAGAATCCATTAAATTGTCTTTTTGGAATGCTATTGATAAGCTTCCAAATAAAAGTGAATATGTATATTTTATTCAAAATGTGAATGTAGTCTCGCCATCAAATGGCACAGTAACTGAAGGTCAAGACGTTACCGTTCTTTATGGAAGAATTTTGGATATTTCTGATCATACTCCTGAAATAATACCTCAAAACGCAATCATCATTGATGGAAATGATAATTATCTTATGCCTGGACTTAGTGAAATGCATGCTCATATTCCTGTTCCTAACGAAGAGTTAGCCGAAAGTCACGTTCAGGATGTAATGCATCTCTATTTAGCTAATGGAGTTACGGTTATTAGGGGGATGTTAGGAAATCCTTATCACTTAGAATTGAAGAAAAAATTACGAAGTGGTGAAGTTATAGGACCTAGAATGTATACTTCGAGCCCAAGTATGAATGGAAACAGCATTCCTGATGTTTCCTCTGCCGAGAAAAAAGTAAAAGATGCAAAAAGTAAAGGTTATGATTTCTTGAAAATTCATCCGGGCATAAAGGCTGATGTAATGTCCGCATTGGTCAAAACAGCAAAAGACGTAGGAATAGGCTATGCAGGTCATATTCCTTTCGATGTAGGGATAAGGAGTGCAATAAACTATGAATTTGCTACAATAGACCATGTAGATGGCTATATCCGAGGTTTAGTACCTCAAGAAGAACAAATCAGTAATGAAGATGTCGGCTTTTTTGGTAGTGGATTGATTAAAAAAATTAGGATGAATCGATTGTCTGCACTTGCCGATAGTACAAGGTCTCACAATGTATGGCAAGTACCTACCCAAAGTTTATTTACTAGGTGGTTTTCACCAACATCAGCTGCTGAAATGATGAATGATCAAGAATTTTCTTACATGCCTGCCAATACAAGATATGCATGGAGGACTAACAAAGAACGGATGATCACCGACGAAGCATATACCAAAAAGGGATATAGAAGATTTATTAGAATTAGAAGAAAAATTATACAGTCTCTACATCAGTCGGGTGTACCTTTTTTATTGGGATCTGATTCTCCCCAAGTGATGAATGTTCCCGGGTTTTCCATTCATCACGAAATTGATGCGCTCAAAGATTGTGGATTGTCATCTTTTGACATTATAAAAATGGGAACAATTAACCCAGCCATTTTTTTTGATCAGATAGATCGATTTGGGACTATTAAAGTAGGTGCAGATGCTGATTTCATAATTGTAGAACAAAATCCATTTGACAGAATGGAAACTATGAGACTACCAATAGGAACAATGATAGGAGGAAAGTGGTTAGACCGTACATATTTCAATGATGTTTTAAGCAAGATTGAGGAAAAACATCAATAATTCTATATTGAATTAGGCAGGATATATTATCATTTTTGTTAAATTCAAACATTATTAACTTCCAAATTTTACTAGCATGAAAAAAGTAATATTTACAATTCTTACCATGATCTTTCTATCAACTACGGGATTTTCTCAATTCAAAGTTGGAGCAGGGGTTAACACACTTTTTGATGGTGGATATTTTGGGCTTTCAGCAAAAGGGCATTATACAATTAATGAACAATTTGCTGGGCAAGCATCATTTACTTATTTCTTTGAGGATTTTTCAGCTTGGAATCTTGACCTCGATGTTCATTATAATGGTTTTCAAATTGGTGATTTAGAAGGATTCAGATTGACACCGTTTGCAGGACTAAATGTTTTTAGAACAAGTGTTTCAATCGGAGCCATTACAAGTGGAGATACAGATATAAATTTGAATATAGGTATGAATGGAACAGTTCCTATTACAGATAGCCTTGATCTATATATTGAACCCAAATTTATTTTTGGGGATGGAAGCACATTTGGTATTGCTGCAGGTGTCTACTTCTAGTCTTTCTAAAAAGATATAATTTTTAAATTCACTTGGTTCCTTCATTTCTTAATTGAAGGAACCATTTTTATTTCAGATAATGAATAGAATTTCTTTCCTAACAAGAAGTATGACTTGACTATATTTGAGCACGAACACATTTGTATATGACACATCAGATTAAATCATTAGCAGAATATAAATCGGCTTATAAAAAGAGCGTAGATAATCCTGAAGAATTTTGGGCTGAACAAGCTGAGACATTTACTTGGAAGGAGAAGTGGAGTAGTGTTTTAAATTGGAACTTTGATGAGCCCAATATAAAATGGTTTGAAGGTGCAAAATTAAACATTACAGAAAACTGTCTTGACCGGCATATTGAGGAGAGAGGAGATCAAACTGCAATCCTTTGGGAACCCAATGAAATAGATGGGGAAGTGAAAAAGTACACTTACAAAGAGTTATTATCAGAAGTATGTAGATGTGCTAATGGTCTAAAAGCATTGGGGATAGGAAAAGGAGATAGGGTAGTCTTCTATATGCCTATGGTGCCAGAATTGGCAATTGGTGTTCTGGCATGTGCTCGTATAGGAGCTGTTCATTCAGTTGTTTTTGCTGGTTTTTCGGCTCAGGCATTGGCGGATCGAATTAATGATGCCACAGCTAAAGCTGTTATTTGTAGTGATTTTAATAAGAGAGGAGTCAAGAATATACCAGTTAAGCAAGTGGTGGACGATGCTTTGGACAAAGGATGTCCATCCATTGATTTTGTTTTAGTTTATAAAAACACTGGAGACCAAATAAAAATTGATAGTAAAATAGACAAGTGGTGGCATGAAGAATGTGACGAACAATCTGAAGTATGCGAACCAGAGCTCATGGATGCAGAGGATATGCTCTTTATTTTATATACTTCTGGATCGACTGGAAAACCAAAAGGTGTAGTACATACATGTGGTGGATATATGGTCTATACATGTTATACTTTCAAGAATGTTTTTCAATATGAAGATGGTGATATCTACTGGTGTACAGCAGATATTGGTTGGATCACAGGTCACTCTTACATTGTATATGGACCGTTACTAGCAGGAGCAACCACTGTTATGTTTGAAGGTGTTCCCACTTTTCCAGATGCAGGTAGGTTTTGGCAAATCTGTGAAAAACATAAAGTGAATCAATTTTATACCGCCCCTACAGCGATAAGAGCCTTAATGGCAAAAGGAGATGATATCCCTGCTAAATATGATCTCTCTTCCATCAAGATGTTAGGGTCAGTAGGAGAGCCTATTAATGAAGAGGCATGGCATTGGTATGACAAACATATTGGAAAGGGAAAAGCTCCAATAGTAGACACTTGGTGGCAGACAGAAACAGGAGGGATTATGATCACTCCTCTTCCTGGTATTACAGACACTAAGCCTACTTATGCATCTTACCCTATACCTGGTATTCAAACATTATTAATGGATGCAGATGGTAATGAAGTAAGAGGGAATAATGTAGAGGGCTTGTTATGTGTCAAATTTCCGTGGCCATCTATACTTCGTACTACTTATGGTGACCATGAACGATGCAAGCAGACCTACTTCTCCACTTTTGATGGGATGTATTTCACAGGTGATGGGGCCAGACGAGATGAAGAAGGGAGAATAAGAGTTATAGGAAGAGTAGACGATGTTATCAATGTCTCTGGTCATAGAATGGGCACAGCAGAAGTAGAGAATGCCATCAATGAACATCATAATGTTATTGAGTCGGCAGTAGTAGGCTACCCTCATGATATTAAAGGTCAAGGTATCTATGCTTACGTCATTGTGGATGAAGAAGGAGTTTCTAAAGAGAATTTGTCAAATGAAATTAAAGCTGTAGTCACTAAGGAAATTGGTCCAATTGCGAAACCGGATAAAATTCAAGTAGTCCAAGGGCTACCTAAAACAAGGTCTGGAAAGATAATGAGGCGGATTTTGAGAAAATTTGCATCAGGGGACACTTCCGGACTTGGAGATACATCTACATTGCTCAATCCTGACATTGTGGATAGCATTAAGGCAGGAGCAATATGATCAATATCGCAGGATTCCTCACAGAGTACCGCGATGACTTCCGAAAGAATATAAAACTAGCTACTCCAATAATGACCGGTCAATTAGGGCAAGTCATTGTCAATGTGGTAGACAATCTCATGGTGGGTCGTCTTGGATCTGCCTCATTAGCATCAGTATCGTTAGCCATATCAATATGCATAGTATTTATAATTGTGGGTACGGGTATTTCTTTTGCATTGCCTCCTCTTTTAGCCAAAGCAGATGGTGCGAAACAACATAGACGAGTAGGGGTGTATTTCTATCATAGTTTGATCATAAACTTAGTCTATGCATCATTTTCGATATTATCAATTGAGCTTATAGTTCCATTTATTGGCTATTTAGGTCATGACCCAGAAGTAGTCGAGTTAGCAATACCATATATACGTATCACTGCTTATGCCATGATTCCAATGATGCTATTTCAATCATTCAGATGTTTTGCTGATGGATTATCTAATACTTTGATTCCTATGATCGCCATCATTGTGGCTAATGTTGCTAATATTATAATGAACTACATGTTCATCTTTGGAAATTGGGGAGCTCCTAATCTTGGTGTAAGAGGAGCAGCAGCGAGTACGCTCTTAGCAAGGATACTTATGCTATTGATCATTTTTGTTTTAATATTTCAAAGGAAGAGATTGTGGAATCTATTAAAAGTCAATGCTCTAAAACTTAGAAAGAAATTTTTTGATGATTTATTCAAGATAGGATTTCCCACCTCCATGCAGATGTTTTTTGAAGTTTCTGGATTTGCAGGAGCGGCTCTCCTCATGGGTGTAGTAAGTAAAGACGCACAAGCAGCGCATCAGATTGCTATAAACATGTCAGCAGTGACTTTTTTAATTTGTTCTGGGCTCGGAATGGCTGCTACAATAAGAATAGGAAACAGGCTTGGTGAAAAGAATGCTTTAGGCGTTCGAAGAGCAGGACTCAGTAGTATTTATCAAGTAGTGCTTATCATGTTCGTGTTTGCTCTTATAATGGTCTTGTTCAGAAATGTACTTCCCACTTTTTATATTAATGATGTGAATGTGATTTCTATTGCTTCTACATTACTCATAGCTGCTGCTATATTTCAGATTCCCGATGGAATACAGGTTGTGACTCTTGGAGCTTTAAGAGGTTTGCAAGATGTAAAGGTGCCTACTTTTATCACTTTTGTTGCCTATTGGATATTCGGCTTGCCATTTTCATACTTCTCAACATTTTATTTTGATTTAGGTCCGGTTGGTATTTGGTTAGGTCTAGTTGTTGGATTAGTCATATCATCCTCGTTATTGACTTGGCGTTTTTGGAAAAAGAGTAAGGTTTTGCCCAACTAGTTTTCTTTATTGGGATGGTTATTCACATTATAGGATATTAATATCTAATAATTACCAAAAATGGGATAAGGGGATGAATCCTTACCTCTTGTCTTCAATATATATAAGCTAATAAATATTTTGAATAAAGTAGGTATGAAAACGGTAAAAATCTTCTTCTTGGTGATGATGGTTCAGGTTTTAGGATATACACAGTCTAATCTTTCTACTAGTCTTAGCATTACTTCTGAAAATGAAGAATCCATATGTTCTGATGTAGAAATTACCAATAACAACAATGAAGAGATTAAAATCTTAGGACAAAATGTAAGATTGTTTTACGATTCAAAGAACTTATCTATTGATAATATTACTCTATCTGAAGGTACAGCTCCAAGTTCATATAGCTTAGAAATCATATCAGAAGAAAGTAATCTATCTAAAAAAGGTGGAGCTCAGTTGTCATTTGAAGACAACTTAGGATATATAAACTATAATGTGAATTTGGATTATGATTATTTGTTTGATGGTCTTATCCATCCGACAGAAACTATTTCAGTTCAGTCAGTTTGCTTTAATAAAAAGAATAAAGATGTTTCTATAGATGCAATAGTTTTAGCTGAAGATGGCATCACTAATAAGTACAGCAGAGCATTTACAGTGATAGAATCTGCACCAACCAAACAAGATTTAATATTACCTACTACTCTTACAGACCTAGAGTACCAAGAAGAATTAGCCAGTTTGAACCAATAAGAGCAAACAAAGATTCATAGTTCAGTTCTTGATTTAGCAATTTGTTAGTGAAGCATATCTTTGGGAAAGGATATGCTTTTTTGTTAATAATCGACAGTTTCTGCCAATACATATCATATTATTTTAATATTTACACTTTATACTTGGAGTAAGCTGCATAGCGCCCAGACTTTTCTGAGATGAACTTGTAAACTTATATGCTAGATGACATTTAAAGAATTGGGACTGAATGAAGCACTTCAAGAGGCCATATCATTCATGGGTTTTGAAAATGCTACTCCAATTCAAGAGCAAGCTATTCCTATTATTTTGGATGGCAAGGACATATTAGCATGTGCCCAGACGGGTACAGGTAAAACTGCTGCGTTTATTCTTCCTATCCTTAATATACTTACTGATAAACCTAAAGATGGAATAAAGACACTTGTAATTGCTCCTACCAGAGAACTAGCAATGCAAATAGAACAACAGGTTCAGGGCTTCTCCTATTTTGCTGGAGTAAGTAGTATTTCTATTTATGGTGGAGGATCTGGAGCCGAATTTCATGAAGAAAAGGAAGCGCTTAAAAACGGTACCGATATAATCGTAGCTACCCCTGGAAAACTCATTTCACATTTGAATATGGGTTATGCTGATTTCTCATCTGTAGAATTCCTTATCCTGGATGAAGCAGATAGAATGTTGGATATGGGATTCTTTGAGGATATTCAGCGCATTGTAAAAGCACTACCAGGAAAAAGACAAACACTTTTATTCAGTGCCACATTCCCTCCTAAGATCAAAAAACTAGCTCAAAATATTCTAATTGATCACGCGGAGATCAGACTTGCAGTGTCTAAGCCAGCTGCAGGTGTACTTCAGGCTGCCTATTTAGTTCATGATGAACACAAGACATCATTGATCAAATATTTAATTGATCAAAAACCCTCTTATGAAAGCATCATAATCTTTACAGGTACTAAAAAGAATGTAAATAATATTGTCCGCGGTCTCTATAATTCAAAATATGAAGTAAAAGCCGTTTCATCTGATTTAGTTCAGAAGGATAGGGAAGATGCTTTGAGGAAGTTTAAATCTAAACAAACAAGAGTTTTAGTTGCGACTGACGTATTAAGTAGAGGTATTGATATCAAAGGCATTAACCTAGTCATCAACTACGACGTACCTAGTGATGGAGAAGATTATGTACATCGAGTTGGCAGAACAGCTAGAGCAGATAGCACAGGAGTTGCACTCACTCTTGTGAATACAGACGATATGTATAAGCTCAAAAGAATAGAACGATTAATAGAGTCAGAAGTGCCAAAAGTTCCTATTCCACCTGAAATTGGCAAAAGTCCAGAATGGGATCCTAAACCCAGAGGCAGAAGTTATGGCGGAAGATCTGGTGGTAAAAGTGGCAGAAACCAAGGAGGAGGAAGAGGTCATGGTGGAAGAAATAATGGAGGAAGATCTGGAGGAAATAGAAAAGGCCCCCGAAAAGGAGGCCCTCGTAGATAAATCTATTTTTTCAGTTTCTGTATTAGAACATTTCAGTTCCAGCAAAATGGAAATTAGCTTCAATTAATGCATTCTCATCAGAATCTGCTCCGTGTACAGCATTCTCTCCAATACTCGTGGCATATAACTTTCTGATAGTGCCATCTGCAGCTTCAGCAGGATTTGTTGCACCAATAAGTTTTCTATAATCTTCTACCGCATTATCTTTTTCTAATACTGCTGCAACTATTGGCCCTGAACTCATAAATTCGACCAATTCTCCATAAAATGGTCTCTCTTTATGCACAGCATAGAACTCTCCAGCCTTTTCTGCACTCAATTTAGTGTATTTCATTGCTTTGATCCTGAAACCAGCATTATTGACCATTGCTAAAACATTACCAATATTTCCGGCTTTTACAGCATCTGGTTTGATCATAGTGAAGGTGATATTACCTGCCATTAATTCTGTTTTTATTTTGGGCGCGAAAATATGATAATTACAAACTATTATCTCAGTCTGGAGCGGTTATTTTATATACCTTCGCGGCTGCTCATTTGAAAAATTATATGGAAGGGCTGGATCAGCTAAAAGATATTCTTAAAATACCAACCACTATTGCCATCATTGTGCATAGGAATCCTGATGGTGATGCCTTAGGCTCAGGACTAGGTTTAGCACTTTTTTTAAGAAAGAAAGGGCATAGCGTACACCTCATACTTCCTAGTGAATATCCTCCTGCATTTGAATTTTTGCCTACTATTAAAGATGCAATAGTTTATGATCTTCATCCTCACCGGACTACAGAAATTCTCACTAATTCGGAATTGATATTTTGCCTTGATTTTAATGCATTTGATAGAATAGAAAGAATAGCACCTATCTTGCTGGATCTAAAAAAGAAGAAATATGTGATGATTGATCATCACCTTGACCCAGAGCCTTTTGCTGATTTTGTCATGTCAGACACTTCTGCTAGTTCTACTTGTGAGATGGTGTATCAGTTTATCGAAAAATTAGGGGAATTAAAGAAATTAGATGTCAACATGGGTACTTGTTTGTTTACAGGGATAATAACAGATACAGGATCTTTTAAATATGCTACAAATCCAGAAACCTATAGAGTTGCTGGTGAATTGAAAAAGATAGGAGTTGACGATTATCAAGTACAGGATAAAATTTTTAATGCCTGGACAGAAGGTCAAATGGTACTCCTGGGACATTGTCTTCGCAACAGGATGGAACTTATACCCGAATATTCTACAGGTATAATTTATTTAGACGCTTCCGACTATAAAAAATATCAGATATCTAGAGGGGACACAGAAGGAGTGGTAAACTACATTTTGATGATCAAGGGAATTAAAATGGCTCTGTTCATACGAGATATGCATGGTACAATCAGAATGTCATTAAGGTCCAAAGGTGATATCTCTGTTCAGGATATAGCTAGAAACCATTTTAATGGAGGAGGTCATAAAAATGCTTCTGGAGGAACATCAAAAGAAGGAATTAAAGAAACTATAAATACATTCAAAAGCTTATTACCTAAGTATATTGAGAAAGTAGAATTATGAGATTATTAAAATGGCTAGTATTTGGTATTATCATCACTTTACTGATGAATTGCCAGAGTGAGAATGGTAAAAAAGCTAGCAGCTTTGATTTGATTTTTTACTCTAATGAAAGTGGTATTAAACCACAACCTGGTGAGTATGCATATTTCCAAATGGATATTCTAGATGATAAAAAGAAGGTTCTTCAGTCTTATCGGAATCAAAAAAGAATGCCTAGTATAAAGATTCCAATTGCTAGTAGCACTACCTACAGGCAAAACCCAATCCCAGATGCACTAAGACAAATGTCATTGAATGACAGTGTAGGAATAATTATTCCTAGAGATTCAATTCCTGATCTTTCTGATGGATATGAGGAGCTAGTCTATTTGGAATATGTTCTTGTTCTTAAAGAAATCTTGTCTGAAGGAGCATATAATGCACGAGTAGAGGAAGAAAGAGCAAAAGATATGGCACAAATGACAGCAAACAAAGCTCGGCTACCAGAAATTGAAGCATTGGCTGAAGAAACCATAAATAGCGTAAAATCAGGAAAAATTCAATTGAGCTACCTAGCAAATGGTCTGGGATACATAGTTCATAAACTCGGTACTGGTGAAATGCCTGCAAAAGATCGAATGGTAAGTGCCCAATATTATGGGGCACTTCAATCAAACGGAAACCGTTTTGACGATTCTTTTTCAAAAGGAAGGGCCTATTCTTTTAGGCTGGGAAGAGGAGCTGTTATCCAAGGATGGGATGAAGGATTTATGTTATTTCCTGTAGGCACTAAAGCAAGTCTATTCATTCCTTCTGATATGGGATATGGAGAAAGAGGATCAGGAGCTAGTATTCCTCCAGGATCTGACTTATATTTTTATGTAGAGTTTGAAGAAATGTTTTATTGATCAATATTGATTTCAGAATTATTTATACCTAATAAAAAAGAAGGACAATGACTAGTGAGCAATTTAAAGCTCTGCAAGGTCGACTGTCAGACCTGAGGAGGTATCTTTGACGTCGATAGACGAACACACGAATTAGAAGATAAACGAAATGAGTCTTTAGATCCCAACTTTTGGAATAATCCAAAGAGGGCTGAGGTTATTCTCAAGGAGATCAAAATTCATGAGAATTGGATCCTCCAATATGACACTATACGTATTAAAGTTGAGGAGTTAGAACTGCTCGAAGAATTCAGACAAGAAGGAGAAAGCACTGAGGAAGAGGTAGAAGCATCATATAAGGATGTGCTTAAAACCTTAGATGAGGCTGAATTTAAATCAACACTCAATAGGCCGGAAGACGAACTATCGGCAATACTTGAGATTAATGCTGGTGCTGGAGGCACAGAGGCATGTGACTGGGCCGAAATGTTGTATCGAATGTATGTGATGTGGGGTGAAAGAAGTGGGCATAAAGTAAAAGAACTAAATAGGGTAGGAGGAGATGTAGCTGGAGTCAAATCAGTTGAAATTGAAATTACAGGTGACTATGTCTATGGCATGATTAAAGGTGAGAATGGAGTTCACCGATTGGTCAGAGTAAGCCCTTACAATGCTCAAGGAAAAAGGATGACCTCATTTGCTTCAGTTTTTGTTCACCCTATGGTAGATGATCGTATAGAAATTGAGATCAATCCTGCTGATATAGAATGGGATACATTTAGAGCAAGTGGAGCAGGTGGACAACATGTGAACAAAACAGAGTCTGCAGTAAGAGTCCGGCACCTTCCTACTGGAATTGCCGTAGAATGCCAAGAGGAGCGATCTCAACATATGAATAGGGAAAAGGCATTAGTAGGTTTAAAATCTAGGCTTTATGAAATTGAAATTCAGAAACAACTTGCTGAAAGGGATGAAGTTGAATCTAAGAAGATGAAAAATGAATGGGGATCACAAATCAGATCATATGTATTGGATGATAGAAGGGTAAAAGACCATAGAACTAATCATCAGAACAACAACACTGATGCCGTTTTAAATGGTGATTTAGATGGTTTCCTAAATGCGTTTCTAATGTGGGATGGCAAGTGATTAGATTAGCTTTTTTAATCAGATAATATCGCTTTGTTTAATTACAATAATAAACCTACCTTTGCGCCGCTAATTTTCGATTTAAGTAATTGCTTTTTGGTAAAAAAATAAATAATGGCAGAATATCTAACAAAAGAAAAGAAAGAAGAAATATTCAAAGAACACGGTGGATCAGCTTCTAATACTGGTTCTATTGAAGGTCAAGTAGCATTATACACCTTCCGTATTAATGAACTTTCTAAGCATCTTATTGATAACAAAAAAGATCATTCTTGTAGAAGAACTTTACTTACATTAGTAGGGAAAAGAAAGAGTTTATTAAAATATTTAGCGAAAAAAGATATTCAGAAGTACAGAGACCTTATAGAAAAACTGGGCATAAGAAAATAGATTTACGCTAAATCTCGGTTTCCCTTTCTAAGTACTTAAGAAACATATTATAAGAAATAATAATATTTCTTACCTTCGCGAATCATTAAAAATTAATCAATGGGTTCTATTAAACCTATTACTACTTCTTTTGACTTACCGTCAGGAGAAACTGTAACAATTGAGACAGGTAAATTAGCCACTCAAGCACATGGTTCATGTGTTGTCAGAGTAGGTAAAATGATGTTGTTTGCATCAGTTGTATCTAATCATGAACCTCGAGAAGGTCAATCCTTCTTTCCACTATCAGTGGATTATCAAGAGAAATATGCCAGTGCTGGAAGAATCCCTGGCAACTTCTTTAGAAGAGAAGCAAGGCTTAATGATTATGAGATCTTGATCTGTAGATTAGTGGATAGAGCCATACGACCGTTGTTCCCTGATGGATATATGAACGAGACACAAGTTGTAATCAATATGATTTCAGCGGATGAAACAATATCACCTGACGCATATGCAGCTCTAGCTGTATCATCTGCTTTAGCTGTTTCCGATATTGCTTTTGCAGGCCCATTGTCAGAAGCTAGAGTTTCAAAAATTGATGGGAAGTATGTTGTGAATCCGAGTAGAGAGGACATGAAGAGAGCATCTCTAGATGTGATTGTGGCGGCGACTATGGACAATGTCATGATGGTAGAAGGAGAGGCCGATGAATGTCAAGAAGCAGAGCTCATTGAGGCTATTAAGATTGGACATGAAGCAATTAAAGTTCAATGTCAGGCTCAGCTAGAATTAGCTAAAAAGGTTGGTGATAAAGCTTTAATAAAAAGAGTAGTAGAAATAGAAGAAGTTGATGAAGAGTTAATGGCATATATAACAAAGGAATGCAAGGAAGGCATTCTGAATATTGCCAAAGGAGGATTGGAAAAAGGAGCTAGAAAAGAAGGATTCTCTGCGGTTAAGGATGCTCTTAAAGAGAAAATATTAGAAGAGAAAGGTGAGGAATATCTTGCGGAAAAAGGGGGTAATATTAGCGATTACTTCAATAAATTGAAAAAATCTACCATCAGAGAGATGATGCTTGATAATAGCACCCGACTTGATGGAAGAAATTTTGACGAAATTAGAAATATTTGGACTGAGGTAGATTATTTGCCTTCAGCACATGGATCTGCAATATTTACAAGAGGAGAGACTCAATCGCTGACTTCAGTAACTATTGGGTCTAAGCTAGATAATGCTTTAGTGGATACGGCTTTGGAAACTTATCATGACAACTTTATTCTACATTATAATTTCCCAGCGCTAAGTGTAGGAGAGGCTAGACCTATGAGAGGTCCAGGTAGGAGAGAGGTAGGCCATGCCAATCTTGCAGGTAGGTCTATAAGAAAGGTAATGCCTGAAGGTGGAGGTTATACTATAAGAGTAGTTTCTGATATTCTAGAATCTAACGGCTCATCCTCTATGGCCACTGTATGTGCTGGGTCTATGGCACTTATGGATGCAGGTATAAAACTTGAAAGTCCCATATCTGGAATTGCCATGGGAATGGTTGCAGAAGGAGATAGAGTAGCAGTCTTATCTGATATTCTTGGAGATGAAGATGCTCTCGGTGATATGGATTTCAAAGTAACTGGGACGAAAAAAGGTATTTGTGGATGTCAAATGGATATAAAAATCGATGGGCTTCCATATGAGACTTTAGAGAAAGCTCTTCTTCAAGCAAAAGATGGTCGAATTCATATTTTAGATGAAATGGCCAAAACAATAGAAATTGCAAATGCTGATCTCAAAGATCACGCTCCAAGAGTTAGTGAATTTAAAATTGACAAAAGCTTTATAGGCGCCGTTATCGGGCCTGGAGGAAAAATTATTCAAGAAATACAAGAAGTTACTGGAGTAAGAGTCAGTATAGAAGAAAAAGACAATAAAGGTGTAGTCAATATTTTCGCTTCTGATAAGAAAGGACTCGATGAAGCTAAGAATTGGATTGATAAAATAACTTTTGTTCCTTCCGTTGGTGATGAGGTCGATGCTACAGTAGCATCTATAATGCCTTATGGTATGTTTGTTGATTTCAGTGGTAAGAGTGGATTAGTGCATATATCTGAGGTGTCCCATTCTAGAATTGAAAAAATGGATGGATTATTCACTGAAGGTGATCCTGTCAGAGTGAAAATAATAGGTGTCGACGAAAGATCGGGAAAACTTAGACTTTCAAGAAAAGCTTTATTACCTAGACCTGATAAGCAAGGATAGTTTTATTGAAATGGATACTGAGTACTATATCTTCTTTAGCAAATATTTTACATATAATTTCTATTCAAATAATTTGGTAGGTTATTTGCCTACTAGAAAATGAAAAGAGAATAGACAAAGGATAAAATTAAAGTTATTCAAAAAAAAAGACACTAGATCGGGAACCTTTTGAGTTCTTAAAACGTAGTGTTATTAGTCTATTTCAATGAAAAAATCAAGGTAGGCTTAAAATAAAAATAAAGAGTACATCAGCTAAAGGTATGCGACAACTAAAAATTACCAATAAAATTACCAATCGAGAGAGTTTAGCTCTTGATAAATACTTAAATGACATTAGCAAGATTGATCTCGTTACAGCCGATGAAGAAGCTGTTCTTGCCAAAAAGATTAGAGATGGTGATCAAGAAGCATTGGAAAAATTAACCAATGCTAATTTAAGGTTTGTGGTATCAGTATCTAAGCAATATCAAAATCAAGGGTTGTCTTTAAGTGATTTGATTAATGAGGGAAATGTTGGTCTTATGAAGGCTGCCAGAAGGTTTGATGAAACTAAAGGCTTCAAATTCATTTCTTATGCGGTGTGGTGGATAAGGCAAAGTATTCTACAAGCCATTGTGGAAAATTCGAGATTGGTAAGACTACCACTAAATAAAGTAGGTTCTTACAACAGAGTAAATGAAGCCTATGTATCTTTTCAACAAGAATTTGAAAGGGAACCTTCTATAGAAGAGTTAGCTGAACTCTTAGAAATGAAGCCTAAAGATGTAAAGACAACTCTGCATAGTAATCGCCGCCACGTATCATTTGATGCTCCAGTAGGAGGTGAAGATGGTGATGCAACTTTCTTAGATTTAATGGAGTTTGATTCTATAGTAAGTCCAGATAATGAACTCATGGATCAATCCTTGAGAGATGAGGTAGAATATGGTCTTTCTATGCTTTCTCCTAGAGAAGTAGAAGTGCTTACAGCTTATTATGGTCTCAATGGTAAGAGAGCAATGACTCTTGAAGAGATCGGGGAGATGTATGGACTTACAAGAGAAAGAGTTAGACAAATCAAAGAAAGATCGATTAGAAGATTGAGAAAATCTGTCAATAAGAACGACTTGAAGTCATTTTTAGGATAGAGTCTGTTGAAACATGTTACGATTACTCGTCTATGCTATAATTAGTATTTCTCTCCTCTATATATTTACTGAAATAATAAAATTTCTTTCCGCCATCAGTGGAACTAGAAACCAAATGCTTAAGGATAAAAGAGCATTTCTCTCTGCATTTGATAAAAGTGATATTGTTAAATGGTCTTGGAAAGATCTGAATACACTATCAATGGAATTAGATTATGGCACTTCCAAATATGATTTAATTACCTCAGCTCAAGAGGCTACATTTCATTCCATATACAATGAGAAGTTAGGTCATATGATGTCAAAAAAATATGGAGAAAGAGAGTTGATGCTTATTGTTACTGAAGAAAACACATTTGAATTATTTAAAGGACATAACGATGAAGTAACATTTACAATGGATCAACAAGACCCAATTACCATTAAGTTTTCAGAAGATGAGTTATCAATAGATTATAAGAAAGCAAAGATTAAACTTAATAAGACTAGGCAACGTGGTGAAGTCTATATCAATGATGAATCTATTGTTATAACTAATGACAGTAACGATCAAAATGAAGTAACAAGGCGTTTGGTACCTGTAAAGCCAGAGAATGTAAACGCAATCTATGTTCCTGTTGTTAAATTCTTATTACTATTTTACTTAATTTGGCGTCAAGATAGCAATTGAATTTATGAGTATACTTGATAAAGTTAGAGTCATCGTTTATCGATTTCATGAAAAAGGTTTAGAAGTATTTCTTTTAGATGAGCATCTAAAGAATAACCCAGAAATATGGAAGGTCAATAGAGCTAGAATGAGTGAAATTGAAAATCTGGGCTTACCATTAGAATTTTTGGAATTAGAAGATGATGACAATCCAATTGAAACAATAGCGATAGAGGCTGATTGGCATGATATCCCTTCAATTAGAGGATTAATAAGAAATGATATTAAGATAGCTAAAGAAGTTGTCAAAGAAACTATACCAGGCGTTGAAAAAGGTGCTTATGTTACTATAAAGCAAGTAATGCAAAGAGCTCTTCCAGAACAGTATAGTGTACTAAAAGAACTCAAAGACACTTTATTAGATAGAAATCTATTGCGAAACCTTTAATGGGGCTGAAAGGAACGGAATATACATTTCCAAATCAAGATTCATTCTACAAAGGAAAAGTTAGAGATGTTTATACTATTGGTGATAAACTAATTAGTGTAGTATCTGATAGAATTTCAGCTTTTGACTTCGTATTACCAAAAGCAATTCCTTACAAAGGTCAAGTGCTAAATCAATTAGCCACATTATTTCTTACTGAATCAAAATCTTTAGTACCAAACTGGCTTCTAGAGTCTCCAGATCCTAATGTCTCGATTGGGTTAAAATGTGAACCAATTAAATTAGAAATGGTGATCAGAGGTTATCTGGCAGGGCACTCCTGGAGAGAGTATAAGTCTGGAAAGAGAGAAATATGTGGAGTGATAATGCCAGAGGGTCTGAAAGAATCAGACAAGTTCCAAAAGCCCATTATCACACCAGCTACGAAAGCGGAAGAAGGACACGACGAAGATATTTCAAAAGAAGAAATCTTGTCCCAAGGAATAGTGAGCACCGAAGTATACAACACTCTTGAAAAATATACTCATGCACTTTTCGATTATGGGACTAAAAGGGCGTACAAGCATGGTTTAATACTGGTTGATACGAAGTATGAATTTGGAATGTATGATGGAAAGGTTATCCTCATTGATGAGATCCATACTCCTGATAGCTCTAGATACTATTATTCTGAGGGCTATGCCCATAGGCAGTCAAAAGGTGAGAAACAAAAACAATTATCTAAAGAGTTTGTCAGAGAATGGCTAATGGATCATAATTTTCAAGGTAAAGAAGGTGAGAAAATGCCTTTGATACCTGAGGAATTTGTTACTGAGGTGAGCGAAAAATATATAGAACTTTTTGAAGCAGTTACTGGAGAAAGATTTGAAAAACGAGATTACAATAATATTGTAAATGATATAGAATCATCAGTTCTAAACTATTTAAAAAAATAGAGGAACTTCTTTCATTGCTGGGACGTTAAGTAGATGATCTTTGAAAAATGGGGCTGAATGGAATCGACAGGAAAGTAGTCTGATTAGTAAGCATGCCGGAGCAACGAATGTTCACTCTGTTAACAAATGATATTCACAACAACAACTGGCAATAGACAATTTGCCATGGCAGCATAATTCTAGGAATTATATGCCTTTGTGCCGCCCACTTGATGTCTGATATAAAGAGGTGCCGCACATCAAACAAATTCAGGCTAGATGAACTCAGTGTTTCGGGAGTGATTCGAAATCAAGAAACTAAGTTGATGGCTGGTTGCTCATACACCTGCCTGATATCGAAAATTAAAGTATAAGCTAAGCATGTAGAAAGTTTTTTAGAGCTTTGGCTGGACCGGAGTTCGAATCTCCGCAGCTCCACTTTACTATCATCATATGTAATACATTGAAGGCTATAAATGAACTAAATACGTGCATTTATAGCCTTTTTCATTTAACTTCATAGCATAGATGGAAACGTCTATTAATTCAAATCGACATCCTTTCACACTCAAGCTAACGAATGAAGGTTGTATAGGCCTATTGGACAGGTAACAGAATCAATTTATGAATGGAGTCTTTTTCCCATTACCCAATCTGCACTATCATAATTAGATTTTCTAATTCTTTTGGGAGGCCTTAAATGATCAAGTATTATTGACCATAATTTCTCATAAGGAATCACTTCATATACGATTTCTTTATTGAAACTTGGTGGTTTTTCTTCAAGTTTTTTTAGGTAAGACTCTACATGCCGGTGGATTGCATTGAGATTATAGTTGTAAAGTGGGATTATTAGCAGCATTCTAATAAAGCAATGGCTTCTGTAATTTGGAGAAGAGCTTTTGAGATATACTTTAGTGTACTTTTTTAACTCTTGTATATTTGACTCAATCCTATCGAAATCCCTGTTATGTATACTAAAGAGTAAACTAGATAAGAGAATAGGAACAATTAAATCTTCCAAGTCATTTTGATGTTTCTCAAGAAATTTTAAATGCTTATTAATAAACTGTGTAGATGGTTTTCTTCCTTTTTTATTGTCTACTACATTTAAAAATTGAATGTAACTCCCAAGAAGGACAGATTGGACTTTGAAAATATTAGGTTGATGATCAAAATTTCTATGATCAATCATTTCCGTATATGTTTCATTTGCTTCTAAAAATGTTTCAATATGTAATTGAGTTTTTAGTTTTAAAAGCATGTAAATAAACCAATTTGACTCTCCTTTCTTTATTACATCATTTGCAATGTCAATATAGCGAATAGATTCAGAGAATCTATTAAGTCTAAGATTTACATCAATTAAATTGTGCAAAAATGCAATCTTACCTGTATGATATTCATAAGGTAGATTACAGAAATGTTGATATGCTTTGCACGCCACATTCTCAAAAGAATTCAAGTCATTTCTAAGTTCTAGGCAATATAATTGAATAAAATAGTAGCGAGAATAATATTTGTAAGACTTGATACGCTCTTTAGGAAGGGGATGGTTATTTATATATTCTTCACCAAGCTTGAGTGCAAGTTCATTTTCTTTTGAATCATTTTGGCTAATCGAGATCAGTTTTGCCCAAAGCAGTTCTACTTCTTTTTCTTTTTCCTGAATTTCAAAATACTTGTTATAGATTTCTGAAAATTTTTCTATTTGTTCATTATCCATAGTCTTATCACTATGAAACATGCACATCTGAAGCGAGACCTCAACAGTAATATTGGTAAGCTCATATGTCATTGACCTTTTTAATAAGTTCGATGAGATATCAATAACTGATGAGTTTTTACCAAGTCCTTTTAAAGTTTTAAATGTTGCAAGCTGTTGCTGTGCTTTGTAATAGGCTTGCTGGAAAGGGCTATAATTGTAATTAGAAGGTTTGAATTTTAATAGTTCTGAATATAGAGCTGTCTTTATTTCGAACTTTGTATTTCTATGTGCAGCTACAGCAATATCCGCTCTAAATAGTTTCTGAGCAATTTCTCTTTCTGAGTATCCCTGTTCAAACAATTCAAAAAATTGACTCCTCAAATTACTGTTCAATGAATCCTTGAACTGATTCCATTTCGTTTTATCATAACCTTGTTTTTCAGTTATCATATCATATAATTCTTGAAAATTCTTCATTATTCACATCTACGTTATTGTAAAATTAATGCTATTTCAGAATTGTAATTAATTGATTTTGTAAGCTATTAGGCAAAGTATAAGTATAAAAGGCTATTTAATTATTAAACAAAAACATATCATTGTGTAGTAATTAAGAAATAATTATACGATCTTCATAGCGACTAACTTCTTATTACTTAACTAAAGGGTATCGCTATGAAAACTTGGATAGTAATTTCTGACTTGGATTCAGTCTAGAGAAAAAAAAAGAGCTACTTGAGGTAGCTCAGAATTTAAGGGTGTTTAAAGTTTCGGTAAGAGGTGTGATCGAATGCCTCTTACCGTTTCAAATTTAAGCCAAATAACCAATCTTTCCTTAGAATTGAGCCTTTATCACGTTGAATAATTGTTCATTGGATTTTTTTTACACCTGAGCTCAAAACATTGATTATCAAAGCTTTGCACTTTCGAATTACTCTCTAATCCTTTAAAAGGTTGTTAAGAGACTTGTTTTTCGTTCACTATTAGCTTTTATTATTGAGGTTAGTTTAGAAAAATGGCCAAACAACAACCTTAAACGGCATTTTCTTAAATC
>Ga0055584_100000600_pt1 | contig 34231 bp, 32 predicted proteins | sample OSDHelmetaG_FD_58716 | JGI IMG/M metagenome (GOLD analysis project Ga0055584, IMG submission 58716) | Pelagic marine sediment microbial communities from the LTER site Helgoland, North Sea, for post-phytoplankton bloom and carbon turnover... | ecosystem: Environmental > Aquatic > Marine >... | reverse complement strand
ATATATAATTTAATTTTTGATTTAATTTTTGTTTTTATTTTTGTTTTTTCTTTTCTTTTTCTTTTTTTTCTTTTTAGGATTTTCTCTCATACTTTTTTCTACATTTCCATCTTCAGGTTTAAATTTATATTGTTTATAGTTTTGAGTTGTTGATTCATTATTTTTATTATTTTGTTCTTCACGTTGTTTTCTTCTTTGTTCTAATTTTCTAAGCATTCTTTCTTTTTGACTGGCTGCTCTCATATTTTTATTTAATCTAGCCTGCATACCACTCATGCTAACTTTTTGGTTTTTTCCCATAGGCATTCCCATTTTACTAAAAATTTTATTCATGTTTTTCATACCTGGCATTGCTTTCATTTTTTCCATTAAATCTGCGGCTTCTTGCATTAATTCACTTTCTTTTATCTCTCCACTCTTTAATTTATCATCTAATTTTGATCCAATATTTTTTACAAGACCCATTAATTTTCCTGGATTTTTCATTAACTTTTGAAAAACATCTCCTACATCTGCAGTTTCGTCCATATCCATTTCCATTTCAGATGCTGTTTCATTTGCAATTTCTTGAGCCAATCTTCCTAATTTACCATCCATTAATCCACTTATATGATTTTGTAAATCTTCAGGATTTGGTAAATCTTCTGAGTTCATAAAAGAAGTAGGATCTTCACCATCTAAGTTTTGTTCAAACATATCACTCATTTCTTTCATGGTTTCTTCTAATTTTTTTTTCATTTCATCTTCATCTATTGCTTCAAATAGTTTTTCTGTATCTCCAAAATCAGAACGGTTTTTTAAACTACTTGAAACAGAAAATAAAATTAATTGCAAATATTTCCAAATAGTTTTTCTTGTATTATCACTTATTTCTTCACTCCATAAGTTTTTAAATTCAATATTCGGTAAAAAATTTGTATTTATTTCATTATTTTCAAATATATCTTCATTTTGATAAAGAATGTCAAAAAATCTTTCAGGGTAAACTGTGGTACAATATTGAAATAATTCTGTAGCATCTCTTTTGCCTTGTAAAAACTCAATTGTACTATCTTCTAAATGATATTTTACTTCAGGAAAAACTAATAAAACATCTTTATAAAAATCTTTTAAAATTTTTGTAAATTCTTCTGGAATTTCTTTTTTAACATTTGTTTCTTGATTTTCTGTTTCTTCCATACTAACTTTTTTCTTTTCACTCATTATATGTTTAATTTAAAATCTAATTTTTAAATTAAACTTAAGTTAAATTATTTTTTTTTATTTTATTTGTTTTTTATTTTAATTTGTAGAATAATATAAATTACAAAGTTTACATAAATTTTGTACATATTTTAATGATTTATCCTTATTTTCTTGAGATGTATTACGTAGTAGTTTTTTAATGTCTTCAATTATATTAAATACATCATTTGTTGCAACATATTGTAAATCTTGTTTGTAATCTTTGTTTAAAAAGAAATCCATGTTTCCTTCATTAATTTCAGTAATATATAGATCATTAACAAATCTTTTCCAAATATCAATAATTTTTTTAGGATTTACTTTTTTTATACCAGAAATAAATGTTCTCCCTGTTTGTAAATCAGCATTATCGGGAAAAATTGTTATAACATCGTCAATAAATTCTAAAAGATGTTCATTAAATACTTTGACTAAATTAGACATTACTAATCAAATATATATATTTTTATTTAAATTATTATTTAAAATAACATTATTGATTAAATTGTGGTACACTAATTTCACTGTCTCTTTCCGCCTGTAATTTTCCTAAATCAACTTGACCTACTTTATCTGGTTCATAATCTTCAGGAGGTGTGTTAATTTTATCATTATGTTGTAAAGTTACAAAACTATGCATTTGTCTCAACCCTCCATTTCCTTTTGCTGACATAGATTCATTTGATTGGTCTAAATAAGAATAATTGTCTGACATAGTTGTTCCCATTTCATATGTAGAAAAAGCAAGAGGTTCCATATTATTTTGAGTTGCTGCAACTTTTTGTTTATTTAATTGGGGTCTAAAAAAATTCATAACATCATCGCCTACTAAAATTTTGTTATTTTTATTTAACAAAAGTAAACTAGGAACTTTTATAATATTTGGTGGTAAAAATACTTCACATCCATTATCCAACACAATATAAAGTTTGTTATTTTTTTCAACTCTTTTATCTATTGATAAAAAGTGGATTTGTTTAGATATATTAGTTTTCCCTAATTCATATAATAATTTTTTGCAATTTTCACAATATTTACTGTAATATAAAACACTGCTCATTAATATATGTTAAAGTCAAATTTATTATAAATTTAACTTATTTTTAATATTTAAATATTTAATATTAAAATTGAAATTAATATTAAAAAACTATAATAGTTATTGTATATATATATGAGTCAATTAATGGAAGCAAGCAAATCTCAAAATATTCCTAAAAGTTCTATTTTACTCCCGGTTGTTAAAGAAGGAGAGGAAACTGATGGAATATTAACATTTACAATGGAAAATTCTAATGTAAGTATAGCAAATGCTGTTAGGAGAACAATTTTAAGTGATATTGATACAGTTGTTATGGATGCGTCTTTAGAAAAAGGTGATGTAAAAATTTATAGAAATACTACAAGATTTAATAATGAAATTTTAAAACAGCGTTTGGGTAGCATTCCTGTTCATGTTAAAGACCATGAATCAATTAATGACCTTTTAATCGAAATAGATGAAGTTAATGATACAGATTCAATGGTTTATGTTACCACCAGAGATTTTAAAATAAAAAATATGTCAAGTGAAACATATTTAACTGAAGAAGAAGTTATGAGTATTTTTCCTCCTTGTCCTGTGACAAAAGGATTTGTTTTATTTGCTAGATTGAGGCCTAAAATTTCTAATGATATTCCCGGTCAAGAATTAAAACTTGAATGTAAACTATCAATATCAAATGCTGCAAAAAGTGGTATGTATAATGCAGTTTCTACATGTGCATATGAAAATTCACCCGATAAAGTTGAACAAAATGCACAATGGCAAACTATTGAATCGGAACTTGAAGAAAAAGGTTATGAAAAAAATGATATTGATTTATTTAAAGAAAATTGGTATCTTTTAAAGGCAAAAAGATTTTATCTTAAAGATAGTTTTAAATTTAAAATAGAAACTATTGGTGTTTACACAAATAGAGAACTAGTTTTAATTGCTTGTGATACAATTAATAAAAAATTAAATAAAATTTATGAAATTTGTCAAAATGAAAAACTAATTTTAAATAAAAATAAAACAACCATGGAAAATTGTGTTGATATTACATTAGAAAATGAAGATTATACTATAGGAAAAGTAATTGAATATATTTTGCATGAAGAATATTATAAAGGAGCCGACCGAAAATTAGATTATATAGGATTTATTAAGTTACATCCCCATGATACAGATTCTATTATTAGAATTAGTTTTAATTCAGGTGAGGATTTCAATGATAGTAATATTAATGCATTAATATCATTTGCATGTCAAAGTGGTATAAATATTTTCAATAATATTAAAGAGTATTTTTAAACTTTTTGTAATGCATTTACTAGTTTATCTTCTAGTTTATGTTTATTATAAACATAATTAACTGAATACATTAACTTTGCAGGGTGTAGAGTATTAATATAGTCTATTACTACTTGTTTTGAAACAAACTTTTTTTGTTGCATAAGTTCTTCTATATAAATCTTATGCAAATTAAACATATGAATTTTAAAATTATATGGAAATTCTTTTACCTTTTTTTGTTTTTTAATGTAGCATGAAATATAATATTGATAAAGTTGGTCTGTAAAATTATGTAATGTATTTCTTAGCATCCTAAATTCTTCTTTATATTCTGGATAATATGTTAAAAATTCTTTAACTAATCCATTTTGACGCAAATAATAGTAATGAAACTGTAGTTTAGGAGTATTACCTTTTAGCATTTTTACTTTTTCATAATTCTTAGAACGTATTTTTAATCTATCTCCTGTTTTATTATAAACAATAATACCATGAGTTTTATAATCTAAATCATCACTATTAAAATAGTTTCTAATAAATTGCCATGAATCTCCAAATTTATCTTTAATATCATTATACGGATATCTTCTTGGTGTTTTTACATTAGATAATTTAATATTTTCTATTTTATTCACTATATTAGAATTATTTACTTGATAAATAGCAACTAAGTATAATTGTGGTTGTATAATTGGTATTACTATTCTATTTTCAGGATGTTGAACAACAAAACTATAAATATAATCTTTATTTAATTGATTAAACTCTAGTCCACAATGATTCATAGAATCTAAAAACATATATCTAAAGGTTTTATTAGAATCGACACTATATTTACATTTTGCTCCAATATTACTTTTTGTAGCAATGTTCCAATCTTCAATCGATGTATCCCAAAATGCATTAATCATTGTTCCTTCAATAAATTCTTCAAAACTACATTCTTCCACGTTATTTTCATTTACAAAATCATCAAAGTAAATAGATTTTGGAGGGGCAAATGAAATTACATTACCTAGTACATCAGTTATAATAGACCTAAATAAACCTAATGTTTTTATATTAGATTTATTTAAATTATTTTTATTGTATTTTATAATAATTTTTTCATTAATATTTCTAATAATTAAATTGTTATCTTTATTGTCTAATAAAGTTTGAAAACTTACTACAGTCATGGGCGAATAACTTGTCATCTATTATAGTTATTTGACCTTTCTTTATATTTTTTATTATAAAGTATATTCCTAGGATATAATTTCTTTTATAAATATAAGTAAAATGTCAAAGTCACAAGATGATAAAACAATATTTTTAGAACTAGGGCAAATTATTCAAATAAATGCATCTAACAATATAGAACTTCATGAGAAAATTTATATTATAGATTATTTAGATGAAGAAAATATAGAATTAGTTCAACAAGATGATTTATCACGTACATCATTAGTTATTCATGATGGTAATATTACTGAAGAAAGTATTGAAAGTATTTTTATTTTAGATAATCCGGTTGAGAAAGGTTATGCACGACAAAATGATTTGGTACCTAATAACTGGATTAGTGTTTATTTTGGAGGAAACGAACCCATGGTTTTAAATGGATTAATTAGTGATATTGAAGAAGATATGATTGAAATTACAACACTTTCCAATAAAGATGTTATTTATATTGATTTTGAATACAAAGGTATACCTAAAAACTTTAATATTGTTTCTATTAATTTAATTGATGAACCTACAAAAAAAAGCAATTTAGATGAAGAAGAAGTTGAATCAAAAAAAATATCTAAATCTCCAGAAGATTTAGAAAATGAAGATGATGATGAATTAGAATTAAATTTAGATTTAGATTTAGATACAGAAGAACAACAACAAAACATAAATGAAATTTTTATAGATTTAGAAGATATTGAAATAGTTGACGAAGATTTGGGTGAAATTACAGAACAAATACATGTAAGTGAAAATAAAAAACGTTATAGTTTAGATTCGCAAACTAGTGATTTATTAGATGAATTATTAGCATCAGTACCAACTAATGAACGCAATCAAAATACTCTTAGAAAAATTCACATATTGATTGAAAGATATAAACAATTAAGAATGAATTTTTCTAATTTTGACGATGAAGGCAATGCTGAAAATATATTAAAAAAAGGTGCAAAATACAAACCATTAGTTGAAAATTTAAAAACATTTAAACAAAAACTTCATTGGATTATTCCTGTTATAAAAACAAGGAAAAACTTATATGATAAAGAAAGTATAATGGATGATATTGATGATAATATTAATATATTAGGGATTGATTTTGCTTTAAATTCCGAATTTGAATTATTATATCAATATCTTTCAAATAATATACCTGACGGACAAAATAAATATAAATTTTTATATAAAAATTTACAACCTTATTATACACCACATATAGAACCTTATAATTTGACAAATATTATTAATAAAATTCAAACAAATACAGATATAGAAGTTTTATTGAACAATTTGGAAGATTTTTATTCAACTACTATAGGTTCTTCAATAGATTTATTAACAAAAGATACTATTGGTATTAAACAAAATAGATTTGTTGTTCAAAGGTTAAACAAGGGCCTTACTCATTTAGTTAATCCTGATGTTGGAAATAAAAAAAGTAAACTTTTTGTTGATAAATTAACAAATAATGATGAATTATATTTATCTGGATTTTTAACACTACCATCTTCTGTTGTTAAATATAGTCGTTCGGGATTAAAAACTATGAATATTTATGAAAGATCTAATTTAAATTCAATAAATTTTTCTTATTTTAACCTTTTAAAAGATTCCATAAATGTAGTAAAAAACACTATTATTGAAAATCAAGAAGAACAGCAATTAGATTTAAAAAATATATTTGATAAAGTAACTTTTTTCGATTTTGAAGAAATTAGAAAATTTGACGACCGTAATGATGAAAATCATACAGTTTATGAAAATTATTTAAATAAAATAGTACCCACAATTCGTAAAATATTTGATATATATAAATCAAATATTAATGTAGGTGTTTCTTTTAACAGTATAGTAAAACAATTAGAACCATTTTTAATTTATAAAGATGATATTACATTTAAACAGTATCATGAAATTATGGGATTTGTTTATAATGAAATAGATAAAATAAATAAAAAAATTGTAATAAATAAAAGTAAATATACAAAATATCTTTCCGAAATACAATCAGTAGATTCATATACTATATTACCTGATTTGATTGATAAATATAATCAAAATATAATGGAAATTTTTCATAAAGATGCATACAACTTTCAAGAAGACATGTATACGGATATGTCTATAAAAAAAATTATAGATATAGATTGTGGAAAAACATATTTAAATGCTTTATCACTTGGGCAAATTAATTTTGCCCAACCTATTGATATAGAAGAAAGTATTGCTGAAGAAATAGAAGGATATAAAATGGCTTCACAAATGGGGAGTTCAAAAGAATGTGAACCAATAACATTAGCAAAAAAATATAATGATATTGATGAATTAGAAAGAGATAATCGTTCAGAAAATGGCGAGATATTTTTTGATTCTAAATATGATGACACTGTATATGATATTGGAAATGCATGGAAAGAACAACATTCAATTATGGATGATGATTCTGAAGAGGTTATTAATAATTTAACAAAATTTTTAGTAGAAAATAATGGAGTTAAACCTGAAAAAGCAGAAAGGGATGCTGCTGCGATGATTTTGGGTTCTAAAATGGTTGTTGATGGAGATTATGCTATTTTAGATTTGGGTGATATGGATTATAAATATTATGTTAGAGATAATAATAAATGGAAATTAGATAAATCATTAGAAGGTAAATCAATTGATACTGTAAATTTTTGTAATTTAAAAGATAACTGTATTAAAATCAAAAAACAGTGTGTAGGTTTAGATGAAAGTAAAGAAATGTTACAAAAAAACTTTTTAAGTGAAATTACTGATAAATTAGAGAATCAAATCAGATTTTCTATTTCAGAATTAAAACTAAAAATACAGAATAATCTTAAAAAATCTATGTTAAATATTTCTGCTTTAAAAAGATATAAAAGTTTTTTAAATATTCAAAGAGATATACTTCAAGTAAAAATAGGTTCAACGCTAGATATAGACGATATTGTTTCTTCTCCTTATGCTAACTTAAGAGATACTATTTTATCACAAAATGATTTAGTTAAAAAATATACTAATATTCAATTATTTAATAGAAAATACTGTAGAGAACATGATGTTAATAATACAGATGAAAGCCCATATTGGAGTTATTGTATAGATACTTCTACCAAACTTTTACCAACATTTTATTTAACTTTATCTGAAGCATTTTTCAATCAAACATATACTGAAGTATTAGAAATAGTATGTAAAAATAGGGGTCAATTAAGTGATGATGGTGACAAGATTATTGATAAATATAGTGGATATATTATTAAATATATAGAATTTGATGATAGTGAAGGATATGATGAAAGTGGATATAAAAAGGTATCTAGAGAGATTATGTTAGAAAATATAGACGTTCAAAGTTTTAAATATTCAAAAATAAAAGATGCTAAGTTTGATTATAAAACTGAATTAGCAAAACACATAAAAACACTTTTATCTACATTTGATAAAAAACTAAATATAAATAGTGAGTCGGAACATAGTTTTATGTTGAGGTTAGCCATTGAATCCTTAAATGCGAATCTTATAGATGAGGCTAAATACAATGAATTAGTAAAAAGAAAAGAAAAGAAAGGAAAAAAAGTAAAACCATATGAAATGAAACATGATGAAGTTTTGATGAAATCTATTAGCGCTGCTTATATCATAGGTGTTCAATCTGCTATTCCTAATGTCATATCTGATGTAACATTTTCTATTTGTATAAAGTCATTTAATGGATTTCCTTTGAATGGTAATAGTGATTTAGGTTTCATTAACTATTTTAATTGCATGCTTATACATTTGAGAACAAAAAAGCGTCCGTGGAATGTTATACCAAAAGCAAATACACAAAATTTTCAAAGTAAAGTAGATTCTTTAAATGAAAGTTTAAAACAATTTATAAGAGATAAATTATTAAATATCGATTACGTAGATGAAAAACTTAAACAAAAACGAGTTTGGAATAATGAAAATAAAGATATTGAACATTATTATGAAAATGTTGATGTACAAGAATGGCATAATTATTTACCTCCTTTAGTTGATATAAAAGTAACAGATTTACAAAGTATTGGCGATGGGTTTGAAGATTTACTTGTAAGAGAAATTCAGAATGGAAATCCTGAACAATTTTTAAGACTTGGTAGTTTATATGGAAATATAGTTAAAAATTGTTTTTCTATATTTGAATCAGTACAAAAAGCCATAAATAATGAACCTATGATACTAACTAGTGTAAGCAATATACCTTTCTTAGAAAACGCATGCTGTATTGATGGTGAACCGAGTACATATTATTATTTTGTTAATAAAGAAAAATCTATTGAAAAATACAATACACGGATAAAGAAAACGAGTGATATTTATAATAAATATCAAAGTTCTTTAAAATCTAAATTATTTATGTTTTTAAATGACACAAAAGTAGTATTTCAAAAAATAGATACATCATTTACAGAAGATATTGTTTATCTTAGTTTCATGAAATATTGTAAATTTAATACTGGAATATCTTTGGATGAAAATTTTAATAGAATATGTATAAAAAATCATGCTAGTTTTAATAAAAATGATAGTTTGGAGAGAAAAATAGATATAATGAAAAGTGAAGGATTAAACTATTCAGTAGAAACTTTAAAACAACTAATAACTATGATATCTAAACATAATGTTATTAATTTTGTTATTGACCCACCTATATTAACAGAAAAAATGAAACTAGAGAATATATCTGAATATTTGCAAGAAAAAGATACATTAGACTTACAACATGAAGAATTTGTTATGGATTTAAATCAATTAATAGATAGATTTAATATATCACATAAAGAAGAAAAGTCTGATACATCTTTGTCTGATTTTAATCAAAAAATAACTAAATGGAATGAAGAAATGTCTGAAAATATTGTAGAAAAATTAATGGAACATGGAGAGTTAAAAAGAAATTTAAAAGATTTAATTATGTTTTATTTGCCAAAAAATGATAAAGTTACAAAAAAATCTAAACAACGTCAAGAAAGATTTATATTAAATTGGAATTCAATAGGAGATGAAATGTATATGTATAAAGAAGATGAAACTGGTTATATAATATTTGATTTATTAAAAGATATGTCAATTGATATAATTACAACATATCCAAATATAATATTGAATAAAGTTAACAAAAAACATAATATACCAAAACATTGGAAACTAAGTCAAAGACATATTAATGATGTAAATAAAATAATTGAACGAGATTATGAATATTTTACAAAATATTACGGAGATAAAAAGATTGCTGCTGTTATGAGGTATGTATTAGAACATAATAAAGATATTTTGATGGTGGTTAATGCTATACCATTTTATTCAAAAATAATATCAGATGAATCAAAAAATAGTATATTTAATGGTAATATGTTGAAGAATATTGGTTATTACATGTTTTTGTCGTCTATTATGTTGTATATTGATGCATTCAATAGTGAATTAACTATTGAAGAAGAAAAAGCAGAAGATAATCAAGATGATAGTGTAGACCATTCTATATTAAAAGGTAGAAAAGAGGAATTAGAAAAAATAACATGTAATTTAATATCGAATTATCTTAAAATAACAGAATCTTATAAAAAAATATTAAATATTACATCTAAAGATGTAATAAAAAATGTTTTAAAATCAAAAGAAAAAGAAAAAGCAAAGATAACAGTAAGGTTAAGAGATTTAGCAGATGAAGAAAGAAAAGTTGAGAATATTATGAAGAATCATAGTTTAGGAGATTGGAGTGTTGGTCAAACAAGAGCAATATTTGAATATGATGAAAATCAATATGATAAAGAAAGAGAAGAATTAGAAAAAACAGCACTAATGGAAATGAAAATGGGTATAAGAGATGAAATAACTGAATTTAGTAGTCAAATTTATGAACTTTCAATGATAGATAGTGATTCACTCGAATTTATGGAAGAACAAGAAGTTCAAAAACAAATAGATAGAGAAGTTTATAATTTATCTACTATAGCAGAAGACGGTGAAGAGATGGATGATGCTGTTGATTATATGTAAATTTTTGTTTTAAAATAAAGTTAATTTTAAAATTAATTTTATTTAGTAAAAACTTTTTATTTAAAAAACTTATCTTATTATAATTTATTATGTACCGTGCTTATATTCGTAAAAATATAACTTCTACATCAATTATTTTATTTATTATAGCATTTACAGTTGTTCAGTATATAGAACCAGCATTTTTATATGAAAAAGACGGAGCATTGCGTCAATTTGGTTTAGGTTCTAGTAAAAAAACAATTGTACCTATTTGGTTTTTAACATTAATACTTGCAATGTTATGTTATTTATTTGTTCTTTATTACTTAGCAGCACCTAAACTTAGGTTTTAATTATATTTTATTTAACCCGTTTCGCATTTAAAATGACCCTATTTATATATTTGTTGTGTTTTCTATATACTGTAATATATCAGTTAATATACCATTTTTTATGAAATTTCATTTTATTAATTTTATTATTGTAACCTATAATACAATTAAAATGGATTATATAGCATTCATTATCTATTGTTTTATAATTTTTATAATAAAATCTACCATTAGGATAGTGACTTCTCTCTAAAAATTTAATATTAAGAATTTTATTTTTTAAAATTATACCATTAAAAAATGGTTGATTAGTAGTATATTTTTCATAATTATGTTTTTTAAAAAAATTTAAATCAATTTGTTTTGTTTTTTTATTCGGTATCATTGAAAAAAATCCAGTACAACAATTAGTACCATTAAATTGAATTAAACAGTCATAATCTGTATTTTTATATTGTTCAAAAACATTATTAACAAAATTATTAGTTATTACAATATCAACATCTATATATATATAACTTTTATTCGCATTTAATATTTCATTTCCAATGAAAAATCTTTGAAAAATAACATTTTTAAATTGCTTTGTCCCAAATTTATAAAATTTATTTGGATCAGTTTGTTTACCGAATCCATTATCAATATATTTAACAATGTCACATTGTCCTTCTAGTTTTTTTACTATTTCATTATCCAATGCAAATAATACAATATTAAGCTTATTTTTTTTAGCACTAATTAATAAGTTTTTAACCATATCTAATACAGCATAATTTGCTACACAAAATACAATATTTGTATCTTTATTATTTTGTAAAAATAATTTTATATTTTCATAAATATGAAACATATATTATATAATAATATAATTTTTAAAGATTTTTATGAATTTAATTTAGGGGCATTTTAAATGCGAAACGGGTTAAATAAAATATAATTTTATTTAAACAAGTTAATTTTAATTAAAAAAATATTTTTCAACTCTATCATCTATAATGTTAATATGATTTAAATGAAAAATTTTTATTTTATTTTCATTATTACTATTTTTAAAAATAACTGTTACATTATAATCTTTAATATTAATAATTATTCCTTCTGTTTCTGGAAAAGTAACACCTTGTTGCATGGGTAAAGCATGTTGTTTAATAATAACTTTATATTTAAACAAAGGATTAGTTGTATTTTGTGCTAACTGATTTCTTAGAAAATTATTGCTTTTTTGCAGTTCTACAACAACATTATCACGTAAAGTTCTAGAAGTTCTAGTAAATAAGTCTGCAGCACCTTCCATTAAATAATATAAACTAGTTAGGTTTATATTACTTAATAATAAATTTAACAATAGTATTAATATTTAATATATATAATAATAATATGAATAAAATAATATCATTTTGTTTATTTGGTAAAAAAAATATTTATTGTAATGGTTTAATTGAAAATATTGATCTAATTAATAAAAAATATAATGATTGGAAAATTTATGTTTATTATGAAAATATTCCCTGTAATGTTTTAGAAATTTTAAGTAAAAAACAAAATACAACATTGTTTGAGTATAAACATAAAACAAACAAGTATGAAGCCTTATTATGGAGATTATATCCTTTAGAAAGTAATGCTGATATATTTATTTCAAGAGATGCCGATTCAAGAATTACAGACAGAGAAATGATATTTGTAAATGAATGGATAAATTCTGATAAAGTATTTCATATAATGAGAGATCATTATAAACATAAATGGGAAATAATGTGTGGTATGTTTGGTATCAAAATAAAAGAGTTTAATAAACTATATGATATTAAAACCCTTGAAAGTTACATTTTAGAGATGATTCATTGGATTACTAAAATTAAAAAAAGACCATCAAGATGGCCCCGTATTGATCAATATTTTTTAAAAAACTATTTTTGGCCCCTTATTAAATTTAATAATATGTCTCATATATCAGATGAATGTGTTAGATTTACAAAAAATGATATCATTGTAGACAAAGTAAATAATTTTATTGGAAAAAAAATAGATTGTTAAATATCACTTAAATTTTTATATTTATTTTTATTGTACAAAATTCATTGTTTGTTTTTAAACTAATTGTTTTACAATAATTTACTTAATATCCTAATTTCCATTTTTGTTTCTTTTTCTCTTTTTTGGGATTATTTAATGCTTTATCTAATTTACCACTTAACTCATCTACACTTCTTTTACACTTCATTGACATAATGTAACTATGTGAATTTAATATTACTAAAATACCAGTTAACATATACCAAACAAATTTGGCAACACTGTTTTTAATAACAACTAAATTATATAAATCAGGTATAAAGCGTTTATAGTCAGGACTTAAAATAGAATTCTCTGCATCTCCCATTTTTTGAAGAAATGTGAAAAAATTTGTTGGAGTCATTTCATTTATCATTAATGAAGGATCTTCATAAACAGTTTTTAGTAATTTATTGTTACTATCTGTTTTAAGTATATTCATAAATGTAGGTTTAATATTCATAAAAGGTAATGATACAATTCCATAACCTAATGTATTTGAAAATGGCGCTTTAAATCCTGGAAAAAACATAAGTACAACCATAAATGTACCAAAAATTAAAAGATAAGGAATGAATGTATAGTACATTGCTGTAAGTGTTTGAGGAGTACCACCACATTTTTCTTTAGCATTAACAACATTTATATATGTTTGTATACTAACAATTATTGCTAAATAAACAACTGTACAAGCTGTTGCAATTCCTTGATTTCTAGCATTAAATCTATCTGCAAGTAAATAACTTATAATGAAATAAGCAATCGTTGCTATTGAAAAAAATAATATTGCTGAAGCGACAGATACCATATAGATAATGTGTATAAATTTTTTTAAGATTTTAGTTTTATTTATTATATGAATTATGAAAAAACACCTATATTGACAGAACCCGGAGTTAAATATTTTTTAGGAGAAACTCTTAAAAATTGTAATAAACAAAAAAAAGAATATAATTATTACCTAACTAATATTAGTTTTTTCTTTTTTTTTATAATAATATTATCATGCTATTTGTTTTATAAATATAAAACACGTCCTACAGAAAAAGATAAAGAAAAAATAAAAAAAATGAAACGTGATTATTTTGTAACTAAAGTAAAACAAATGCAAACAGAAAAAGCAAAATTAACAAATCAACAAATAACAAATCTTCCTAAATTTGAAAGTTCCTTTGAAGTGTTACATAAAAATTTTTATAAAACGTAAATATAAATGAGTTATCAGCAATATTTAGACACATATAATACTTTTTTTGAATTAAAAGATAAATATGATTCAAAAAGAGTTAAAACTATAAAAACCCTTAAAAAAAAGCACCCTGGAAATATACAATTAATAAAAGAAGGATTAAATAAATTTGATCAAAAAAGGAGATGTATAAATTGTAAAAAACCTGGAGGAACTTTATTTGAAATCGCAAAAAAAACGTTAAAATGTATTTGTAATGCAGATAAAAAATGCAACTTACATATTGAACTTAGAAAATCTGATAATATTAATTTACCTGAAATGATTAAAAAAAATGTAAATACAATAAATTCTTTAAAACAAGATATTTTAGTTTATAAATTAGATCTGTTATTTGGTACATTATCTGAAGATGTGGTATTAAATCAATTCACCAGATTAAAATCTATATTAGACGAGACTATTAGTGAAAAAAATACTTATCAAGAACTTTATGATAAAAAAAATAAAATATTAGAGATAGAAAATAAAGGAGAAGAGAAAGAAAATACATTTATTTTGAAAGATGAATTTATAAAAGAAAAAGAAAAAACATTAAATAATTTAGTTAGTGAAATAAAAAAATTCATAGTTGAATACACAAAAACTAATAATAATGCTATATTGTCTGATTTAATTGATATGTACAAAAATACTATTTTACCTTTACAAGATGAAATAAGACAACATAAATATGATGAAATTTATATTGAAAAAAAAGAAAATAATAAAGGTAATAAGGGAAGTTTAAAGTTAATGCCTAAATATATTATTCATAAAAGTAATACAAGTATTGAAAATAAAATGACATATAACAAATTCAAGGTTATTAAAAATAATAAATAAAATAATGTAAGATTATATAGATGAAATTTATAAGTGTTCCAATATTTATATTGAGTTTAGCAATAGGTATTTTTGTAGTATATATATCACAGCCCCCATCTCAAATAATTTATGTTTATCCTAATCCTGATAATGAAGATAAAATAACCTATAAAGATAAAGCAGATAATTGTTTTCACTTTTCTTCTTTAGAAGTAAAGTGTCCAGATGATGAAAAAAAAATACGATCTTACAATATACAATAAATTATGTTTATATAGTATATATGAATTTCAGAAGATTAATGTATACAGATATTGGTAGATATATCATTTCAATATTATTAGGTCTTGGTATTGCAACATTATTTAGAAAAGTATGCAATGAAAGAAATTGTATAATATTTAGAGCTCCTCAATTAAATAAAATAAAAGAACAAATATTTAAATTTAATAATAAGTGTTATAAATTTCAAGAAAATATAGAACAATGTGATCCATCAAAAAAATTAGTTGAATTTGCGTAAATTAGATTATATACCTTATCTAATCTAATTTATATAATGGCATCGGAAATTTCCGCATTACCAAATGAAGTTTCACAAAAAAATAATGTTGTAATGAAAGTTAGTGATAAAGTTGAACAAAATGTAAATAATACAATTCAAAAAAATTCACTAACTGAATTAAGTCAAGAATCTATTCATCAAATAGTTCAAGGACTGCAACAGGCTCAGGGAGGAACTAGTTTACCATCGAGAGATATACCTATTAATAATCAAAAAATTGTACAAGATGAACAAGTAAAACCAAATTTTGTACCGCAAAGTGAAAACAATAATTATATAGAAGAAGAATCAACAACCATGGAAAAAATGCTTAAAGAAAATTATGAAAAAAAACAGCAAGTTGATAGATTAGATAATTTATACGAAGAAATTCAAACGCCTCTTTTAACAAGTGTATTATTTTTTATTTTTCAATTACCTTACTTTCAAAAAAACATTATAAAATATGCACCAAGCCTTTTTACTAGAGATGGAAATTACAATATTTCAGGATATATGTTAAAAACATTAATGTTTGGTGTTTCAGTATATGGTTTAAGTAAATTAACAAAAACCCTTTCTGATATCTAATGAAATATATATAATCTTAATAATTATATATATGTCAACAATTAAAAAGAAAGATTTAAGAGAAGCAATAACAATATTTAGATCTAAGGCAAATAATACAATCTTAAAAGCATTAATAAACACATTTTCTTTCAGTATTATAAAATTTTCTAAGATTACATTAGAAAATACAAGAGATAGAGTATATGAATTTATAGTTAATATCAAAAATATAAGAACTTGGGAACAATTTGCAGATAATGCAAGTATAGTAAATAACGCTTTTATGAGTGTTTATAAAGAAAATATATTAACCGAAGAATCATTTAATGAATATTTGACTGCGCATCCATTAAGACAATCTTCTACAGAGTCTGAATATTTTGACTCTGATGCTGAAAGTATGGGGGCACGCGCCAAGCCTCTTGTTAACACTAAAGGAGAAATTAAATTAGACAGACCTAATCCTATAGAATCTAAGGAAGGTCCACCTCCCGGAGCAGATCCTGATTTATGGAAACTTATGCAAGAAGCCCGTTCTAATGGTTGGGGTGAATCTCAACAAATAATATCACCACGTGATGTACCTCCAATGCTTATTAGACAACCGTCAATATCAGACCTTCCGTATAATGAATGGGCTGAAAGTGAAGTCTTAGAAGCAACAATGGGTTCAGATGAAGATAGAAAACCATCTTACAGTCCTGAAATTGCAGAAATGATGATGGTTGAAGATCCTGTAATGCGAAAAAAAAATATAGCAGAAGGAAAATTATGGAGCGATGCTGCACACGTCGCTAGAGCCAGAAGATATAAAGAAGAAGGAAAACTTGTACGAGATGATGATAAAATGGCTATGAGTAGATTGGGTAAACAAGGAGGGAAAAGAAAAACTCGCAGAAGAAAAACTCGCAGAAGAAAAACTAAGAGAAAAAAAAGAACTAAGAGAAAAAAAAGAACTAAGAGAAAAAGAAAAACTAAGAGAAAAAGAAAAACTAAGAGAAAAAGATAATTAACCTCGTTGAAAATGTCCTCTGTTTGAACGAAAATTTAATACTTTTCTTGGTCTGTGTTTGGTTTTATATTGAATAGTATTTCTAAGATATTTATGATTTATATTTACACGAAATAATTGACAAATTAAAAGTAAAAATGAATCGCATGTTGATGTTAAATGACCACGTCTTATACCAGTTATATTGTAACACTTTACTGCTTCCACATGTTCATCTAATTCTTTTTTTTTTAATGATTGATTTTGCCACAAAACATCTTGAGGCTTTTTATTATTTTTTTTTAAAAAATTTATTAAAGAGATTTTATTTAAATTAAAATTTTTCTCTCCTAACAACAAAAAATCTTGTTTATTTAAACTTCGAACTATTGCGTCCCAAAAACAAGTCATATGTGTTATGGTAACATTTTAATTTTTGCAAATAAAATTAAGAGCATAATACAATATAACATTTTTATTATCTTTATTAAATAAATATAAAGATAATAATAGTATTTTTGTTTATATGAGTGTATTATATACTTTTTGCTTCCCTTTTTTGCTTTCTAGTCATGTATGTTATATGACTGATAATTCTAGTAGTTATGATGACTTAAAAGAATTTACAGATTGGAGAATCTATCATAATAAAAGTTATGATAATGTTTATAATTTAGATTATAAATTTAATACGTGGAGAGAAAATAAAGATATAATTAATTTTCATAATCAACAAGAAAATACTGAGCATATATTAGAATTAAATAAATTTGCAGACATGAGTAAACATCTTTGGAAAAACAGATGGAATGCTAATATGCATATGACTAATACATGTTTACAAATTCCAGAAAATGAAGAACTAGATAATTCACTACCAGATAGTGTAGATTGGAGAAATCATGGATTGGTAACACATGTAAAAAATCAACAGCAATGTGGAAGTTGTTGGGCATTTTCAGCAGTAGGTTCTATGGAAGGTCAGCATGCTAAGACAACAGGTCAACTTAAAAGTTTAAGTGAGTCACAAATTGTTGATTGTGATGTTAATGGTACAGATGAGGGATGTTTTGGTGGTTGGATGGATGGAGCATTTAAATACGCAATTGAAACAGGTATGGAACAAGAACAAGATTATCCATATGTACCGCAAAATGAACCTTGTAAATATAATAAGTCTGGTGTAGTTGCCAGATTTACTAGTTTTAAAGATGTAACAGGTGGAGAAAATGGTCTTAAAAAGGCAGTTGCTACAACTGGACCAGTTTCAGTTGCCATTGATGCATCCAATCCTAGTTTCCAATTTTACAAATCTGGTGTTTATTATGAACCAGAATGTTCACAAACAATGCTGGACCATGGTGTATTAGTAGTAGGATATAATACAACACAAAATGGTACCGATTATTGGATTGTTAAAAATAGTTGGGGAGATGATTGGGGATTAGATGGTTATATTTTGATGTCTAGAAATCGAAATAATAGTTGTGGCATTGCAACAAAACCTTCTTATCCTTTGGTTGTTTAATTACAACAATATGAATTAGTAATCTCACAATAGGGTTATATATTAATTAAAATAGTATAAATTGTAATTTATAATTTATACTATGTATTTTCAAAAAAGAATTATATGATAATATATATATGTTAAAAATACTTGATGAGTTTAAAAATAGTTTAAAATTCTCTCATGAAACCTCTACAACTATTTTAAAAGCCACTTTTTTACTTTTTATTTCAATTGCTGGAAATTTTTTAGCAGAAACATTAGGATGTAAAACACAACTTTATTTAGATAATATGATTATAAAACATATTTTAATTTTATTTATGATTTATTTTACTATTAACTTTACACAAGGAGATGAAATTGTTAGTCCATTTGTAAATTTAAAACGAGCCATAATAGTTTGGATTTTATTCCATTTATTTACTCATTTAGATATAGTTCCTACAGTTGTTGTATTGCTTTTACTAGTTTCTTTATATTTTATATCTAATTACAGCACATATTTAGAAAAAACAAATAATAGTAATTCTGCATTAGGTAAAACATTAAAACATACTGAAGAAGTATTATATTTCTTAAGTATAGCAGTTATTGTATTAGGATTTTTATATTACTATTTTGAAAAAAAACAAGAATATGGTAAACGTTTTAACATAATAAAATTTATTTTTGGTGTTAAAAAATGCAAAAGTTTAAAGTAAATATATATTATTAATATTAATACTATATATTTTGTTATTAAGAATATCACAAACTAATTTTCAACCATTATTTGTTTATTTTTTGGCTTTGATAAATCAAAATTATCTTTATTGAATTTAATAATATAATCACTATAATCATAAACAAAAAAATTAATATTACTATCTATAAAATCTGTTTTTTTATTTTTAAAATCATTACTCCACCATTTTTGATTTTCATCTTTTTCAAAGTGATCACTAGAATCTTGCTTGCGTTTTTTAGGTTCATCTATAAAAAAATCACATAAATAAACATTTTTAATTGTATTACTCAACTGAACAATTAAAGGACTTAGTGATGATTTACTAGCAACAAAATGAGTAGAACCTAACATTAAAGATATATCTTCTCTAAACCCCCAATAATTACCACCGTGTCTATTTTCATTATCTAAACAACTTATACAATTATAAGTTTCTTTTAAGATATTAAAACATGGATTTCTATCATCTTCACTTACCAAATATATATTATTCCATTTTTGTTTTTCTATAATTTTTTTATAAAAAGAAATAGGTGGTTGAATATAAGCATAATGACCTCTATAAAAAATATCTCCTCCTCTTAAATGAATAACTAAATCATCATGATTTATTTTTTTTGGTTTTATTATTAAATTGGGTACAATAAACTTTTGTATTATTTCTCTCCGTTCAACAAATGGTACATATGAACCATAAAAGTAATGTCCCCAATGGTCTTCATTACATATTTCGTTGGTATTATTTTCTTTAATAATAATTTCAAATCCTTCTATTAATAGTCCTATTTGATGGTTTTGACCTGGACATGGTTTATTGAAAATTAATTTATTTATATCATGTTTTAAGCAATAATCTATGGCTTGTATAATATAAGTCATATTATTACCTAATCTACCAAAATGTTTTGTTATTGTTAATGTCTTCATATAATATTAATAATATATAATTAATATTATTTAATTAGATATACCATTTATTATATTGTTTCATCTTATTTTCTTTATTATGTGATATAACAAAATTAAAATGAATTATATATGGTTCTTCAGGGTTTTGTTCGTAATAATATTTTCCATTAGGAAATTTATCTATCGGTAATAATTTATGTTTTAACATATGTTTTTTTCTATTTAAAAAATGTTGGTCATTTTCGTTTACATTCAATAAATCAACATTAAAACAATTCATTGTGTTTTCGGTTGATTTTAATAAATAAAATCCTGTACAAAAGTCGTTACCATTATTATCATTCCATTCATGTTGACAAATAATTTCAAGTTCTTCGTTAATTAATTGATTATAACAAAATTCTAAAAAATCTTTATTTTCAAAAACTATATCTCCATCAAATAATAATAAATATTTGTTGTGTTTTAATTCTTCATAAACAATCTTAATTTTTTGAATAGTTAATTTATTCCAATTTGAATCTTGATATTTTGCTAACTCAGGTAAATCGATATCATCAAGTTGTTTACATGTTATATTTTTATATTTTTCAGAAAAATATTCATATGCTTTATTATCTAAGGTATAAATAATTATTTTTGACATATCAAAATTTAGTAAACTTAAGGATTTTAAAGCATTTTCTGTAAAATGTTTATATCCAAAATTTGTTAAAGTAATTAATTTTATGTTTTCCATATAATAATTTAATATATTATTTATTTAAATGAGTAATTTAAAAATGACTTTAAGAAATTGGCTTTCTTATAAAATACCTATTGATGAAATATTATATAATTCATCAATACATCCTGATGATAAAAAAGAATTAAAATTAAAAGATGATGGATTTATAAAAGAACCTATAGGTGTCTCTCTTAGTATTACTAAAGATGTTTTAAAACAAATTAATTTAATAGAACCTAGTGAATTAAATAAAAATTTAATGTATTTTGCTTTAAGGGTAAACAGTGATAAAAACAGAACTTCTGGAGAGAAAAAAAGAGGAAAAATAAATAGAGAAACTATTGTTAATACATTAAAAGAAAAAGGATATCAATTTCCACTGGTACCGTCTAAGCAGTATATTGAATCATTGTTAAAGTCTAAATTTTGTCCATCTCCAGAAGGAAATGGTATAGATTGTCATCGTCATTGGGAATCATTATATTGCAAAACAATACCTATTATAGAAGATAATGAAAAAATGAAAACAAAACTAACAAATTTACCTGTTATTTATACTACAGATTATAGTGAAATTAACGATGATTATTTAAATGAAAAATATAATGAAATGTTAGATATTGAATATGATTTTAGTTCTTTGTTTTTATCTTATTATAATCAAACTGAAAAAAATAAGATAATAAAACGGGGATTATATTGGAGTCGTCGATATAATAAACCTGATTTTTATTAAGTTTTACAAGCCTCATACCAAGGATGAGGCCCTGGTGTACAAAATTTATGCATAATATATGGTTTTGCAGAACGTCTCATATAGTCATAATAACATATTTCATTATTTTGTAATTCTATTTGTTCCCATTTTTTTTCTATATTTGTAAAATAAAGTGCAATAATACTTTGATCATTTAATAACGATATAGGATACTTTTTACTTAAATAAAGTAATTTATCAAATAAATCATTTGTTATAATTTCTGTAGAAAATAACATTATAGTTGTTTGAAAGTAATCACATGTTAAATCATATTCTTTATTTAATTGTGCATAAATATCTTTTATATTAGAATAAAATTGACAAGATAATTTTCTTTCATATTTTGGATAAGCATCACTATGAGCCAATAATTTATTTTTTTTACATAATTTTAAAATAGGTGAAATATCTTCACATATATGTATACCACAATCTAAATAAAAAATATAATCCCATTTTTTAAAATATTCTGTAAAAATGTTTAGTTTATGATATTGAAATATTTTACTTCCCCAACGTCTTTTTAATTTTTTAAATGTATTTAACCATTCATCAGAAAAAGTTATTTCTGGAAAATAAACAACATCAATATTATATTTTTCTTTTAATTCATCTATATTATTTTTATAATCATCGCCTACTACAAGAGTAATATCTTTATCATATTTACCTTTGGTTCTTAGTTTATTTAAAGTATATTCAAATTTGTTTATATATGCTTTATTACACACAAATACTACGCAAATACTCATATATATTTAAAATTATTAATAATTTTTAAATATATATAATATTAAATATTTATTTATTATATATGATTTCATTAACATGCAGACGTGAAGGACGAATGGGCAATCAAATAATAGTTTATTTAGTTTGTTTTTTAATTTCTCAAAAATTCAAATTAAAAATAAATATAGCAAATTATCTTTATAAAGAAGATATAAATAATCTAGGTATTATTTTTGAAAAATATTGTGAAATAGAAACAAATAATATAGAAGGTGACAATAATCAAAGAGGTAAATGTATAAATGACCCAGATGTTTATCCATTATTAAATGATAAAACAGAATTAAATGAAAATATTTGGATTCACTGGTGGGCTTATTGCCAACAACCTGACGTAATAAAATGCATTATAGACTATTTTTATGATAAAAATAATTCTTTACCAAAAGATATCATAAGTAATAATAAATATAAAGATAGATATAATAATAATAATGATGTTTTTATTCATATGAGATTAGGTGATTGTTTTAAACATGGTAATGTTCCTAGATGGCCTATTTTAAATTATTATAAAAAATCTATTATGCTTATAAAAAAAGATAATAGTATAGATAATATTTTTATTACAACTGATAATAAAAATCACGAACTTTATTCACAACTTTTTAATTGGTGTAATGATAATGAATTTAATGTAGTAAAGTATGAAGAAAATCATGTGGATACGATATTATTTGGAAGTACATGTAAAAATGTAATTTTGTCAGCGGGAAGTTATGGATTTATTATTGGAATTTTTTCGTTTTATTCTAATATTTATGTTTATGAATATGCGGGAAGAAATTGGCATCCTGAATATTTTTGTGCATTTAATCATTTGCCAAATGTTAAAATGTTAACGGATGAAGATTTTTAAATCAGCGTTTTATTTTATTTATCCAATATTCGGTATATATTTTTTTAAAATCATATGTTGATTCATGTATTTCAACATATTTTTGTTCTAAAAATTCTTTTGTTATAACGCTCCATGATTGAACTATAATAACAGGTAAATTTTTGTATAAATTATTTATAGGACTAGATAAAACTATTGGTATTGTACCAACCATTAATGCTTCCCAACATCTATGTGTATCTATACCCCTCCCAGGAGGAGCCAATGCAAACTTATAAGTTGATAAAAGTTCTATATATTCTTTGAATGGTTTATTTTCATTCCACATAAAACCATTCTTTATTAATTGAGATTTTGCACCATATCTAGAGTTTTTATGTAAAGAAAATAAAGGATTATTTGTAGTTTGATTAAAATTCAAATATAAAAGGTTTTTTTTTAAATTTTTATTTTTAAAACTTGATTTTGCATTTTTTCCAAATAAGTCATAAATTTTCATATGTTCTAATTTATTCTCTCCAAAGAATTTTGTTGTCTTCCATTGCCATTTAGGTCCAATAGGATACGCTTTCAACTTTGGATGAATAATACAAGGGTTTTTTGCATACCATTTTATCAAATTATTTGAATCTAAAAGTTTGTTTGTATTAACTTTTAAATTTAGACATTCAGATTCATTTAAAGGATATTTTAAATATGGGGGACAATGGTCATCGTTTGATGTTGTTATTAAAATAAACGGATTTGAAATAGATAATAATATATTGATGTAATCTGGTAATAAATCTGTTTTTACTAAGATAACAGGATTTTTTTTAATTTTAAATAATAAATTTATTTCATTTGAATAACTATAATTATGTACACCATTTTTATATTTACTTTCAATAACTAAATCTGCCATAGAAACCCAAACATCAACAGATATGTATGGATTTGAGTTTTTTACATATGAATCTTTTATATTTGATTTATTATTTTCTATTTTTGTATTATGGTGTGGTATTTCTTTATTTGTAACTAATTTTTTGTTTAAAACTACATTTTTATTAATATTTTCTGGAGAGAAATATACCCATGAAATAGGATGTCCTCCTAAAAAATTTTTTTTTTTCCAATAATATTTTAAATGATTAACATCTTTATATTTTAAATTTATTTTATCAAATGATTTATTTTTTGAGTTTATTATATGGTCATAAGGTTTGTTATTAATGTACATTTTATAGTTTATATGAACACTAACCGTACTTCCTTGTGTACCAAAAAATATCAAACTATTTTCTAATATTTTTTTTTGCAATAAAAATTCTGCAATTATTATATTTTTATATTTGGTTTTTAATAAATTTTTGATATCTTGTGTAATTAAATCATCTGTGAATACTAATTTATATGGAAAATTTTTAAATAAAGGGTTGTCTTTTTTATCAGTCATAATATAAATAGGAAAATTATTTTTGTTGTTTTTTTTCATCCAATTTTTTAAATTATTTATTATTATTTGATTATCGTTTTGATTAATTGATTTATGCCAATCGCCCATTCTTAAATGTACACCATAGAAATTATTATCTATAGTTTCATTAATTTTTTTTACTATATTAGTTAAAAAATCGCTATATTCAGACAACGATAATGCTATTTTACTCATTATATTATAGTTTTCATTTGTAGTAAAAAAATTATAAAAAATCCTAGATGCATTTGATTTGTTATAATAAACCAATTTTTTAGAAGTATCAAACAAATCACTATAATGATAATCTGTTAATTTTTTTCTATGATGCAAAAAACCATTTATAAAATTTTTATTTTTTATTATATCTAATTCTTTATCAACAAAAACACTATTAGACATTTTATATGATATATTTAATAAACACTCTGGAGGATCAACATAATTGTAATCATTTCTTATTTCAAATCCTAATAAAAAAGTTTTAAAATGTTCATTTAAATAATCAAATAATATACCATAGTTTTTATCTGGTTTTCCACACGCAACCAAATCATTTTTTATATTTATAATTAAATATCTTTTTGATACATTAGCCATATAAACTGCTTGTTCTAATGAAAATAATTGATTATAAAATCCAACACCAGTAAATAAATCAAACGCTAATATATTATGATGAATATGGCTAATATTATAATCTTTATTATTAACTATGATTTCATTTTTTTTATCATAATGCGATTTTAATATAATTGCACCATTTTTTGGTAAATCTTTACAATGATTAAAATGACCATCAGCATTAATATCTGCCCAACTTTGTCCTCCATTTGGAAATCCAGGATAAAATATAATATAAATAAAATCATCTTTTCTAAGATAATAACATCCTGAACTTTTTTTATGAATACATGCTTCAATAATACTATTCCTTTTATAACTTTTTATAACAGATTCAGGATTGCTGTTAGAACATAATAATATTTCGTAATTATTATCACAATTTATTGTCCATCTGTTTTTTGCTTTATGAGTAAAAGTAAGATGAAATGTTCCAAATTTTTGAGTTTTACTTAAAAATTCTTTAATTAAAATACCGTTAACATTTTTATTTTGATTTTTAAGCATTTTTTCTTTTTTTGGTTTATTTATTATTTCCTTTTTTTCTTTATTTAATAATAAGTTAATATTAATATCAGGTTTTTTATTTTTTAATAAAGTTAAATTCATATATTCTATAAACTGTTTCCATTCATTATCATTCATATCACTACAAATATAAACTTGGTGACAACCTATAGGTGTTTCTGATTTAACTCTTTCAATTGAAAACATCTTATGAATAATTGTATTTACATTTGGGTATTTAAATGTATCTTGCGAACAAAAAAACCCATCTTCATTTCCTTTATGTATTTCAGTGTATTTCTTTTTTCTATTTGGTTCACAAACTCTTATACAAGATTTAACATTTCTTAATGAAAAACCTCCATTACCAGCGTTGTATTTACACCATTGATTATTATCTTTCCATGGTGCTCCAATATAATCATAATTAAAATAAATATCATCTATTTTTCTGAAAATTAGTGCATCTGTTTGATATATTAATACATGACTCCAATTTAAAAAATTTTCATAAAATTCTGGTTGTTTTAATAAAGCACTGTAAAGACCTCTATTTACATTATCAATATTTTTGCGTATTAATAATATATTTTTCCAAAATTTAAATTTGTCTTCAATATATGATTTATTTTTATTTCCATACATAATTGCTATTCCAATTTCTGAAGGTTGATATGACTTTAATATAGAAGCCATAACATGTTCTATTTCTTTTAATAATCTAAATTCTATTAAACATATTATTAATTTACCTTGTTTATTAAATATTTTTTTATTATTATCTATTGTTAACTTTTGTAATATTTTATTATATTCTTTTTGTCTATTATTAGCATGAGGTAAATATTCCATATATGTATATATATATATATTGAATATTAAAGCACTTTTATACGTGAATTTTTTATATTATAATTTTATTAATTTAGTATTATTGATTGATTGTGTTGTTAATAAAAGAAATAAATCTTTAATTCCTGAAACATCGCATATATCACTAACATTTTTGGGATGTGCATAATTGGACCTATGATTAATTTCAATAATTTGCACATTTTTATTTGTATCTACAATTAAATCAAAACCTAATATGACAAATTCATTTCTTCCTATTTTTTGAATTTCATCATGATAATACTTAGTAAATTCTATTGTAGAATTTAAAATATTTTTATAAATTTTATTAAAATCAGATAAAGTACTAGACAAAATAAATTTTGTATTTTTTTTTTGAAAAATAATATGTTTATCATGAATAGATGATGATGTAGAATTGTAATCAACATCGCTTAAACTTGCCCAACTTTCTCTATGAATATAACAACTTTTGTTATGTAAAAAAACTAGTTGTCGTATCTTGTATCTTTTATTTAAGTGTAAATCTGGATTTATTATATTTTTTTGTATAACACAATTTGATGTATTTACATTTTTTAATTGATTATATGAATAAATTTTAACACCTTTTCCACCTGTACTACCATCTTTTTTTACAAAATAAAATGCATCTTTATCTTTAATTTTATTTATTGTTAAATAACCTTCTGGTGTAAAACTAGATTTGTTCATTTTATTATGAAATGCTATTTTTGAATCCATAGATAAAGTCTTTCCCCTAGTTGCAACATGAAATATTCTCATTTTGTTATTATAGTTTTTCCATTCGTTCACTTTTTTCATATCAGGATTAAAATCATCGTAAATTATACCATATTGTCCATCAGGTATTTCTTTGTAAGCAAGTTCTGATGCTTTTCTAAAGATAAATCCATTTTTGTTTGTATATACCTTAATTTGTTTATCAGAAATATTAATTGTTGTCATTATAACAAATAATAATACAATTTTTTTATATTTATAACTTATTTATTTAATAAATCTTAATAAAGAAATAAGTATTTTATAATTTATGTCAAATTTTTGGTGGGGTATGTTTGCAATTTTATTAATATTAATGAGTAATGTAATTTTAATCCTTTATATGTGTTTTTGCAGACTTCCTAGAATAATAGATACAAATATTCCTACTGTAGAAGATGCAATTACAGATAGTAGAGAAATAACAATAAATGAAATAGAAATAAATCCACCAAATGTTGTTGTTATTGAATGTCCTAACAATCAAATTTATGTTGGTATTAAATTAGAAAATAATTAGAACCCCCATAGACTTTTTCTTTTTTTGTTTTTTCTTCTTTTTTTCTTTCGCGTTTTATGAATTTTTCTTTCAAATTTTTTATTTTTTTTATGTAATTTTTTTGTTTTATAAACCAATTTTTTTAATTTTTTTTTATGTTTTTTATCTAATTTTGCTTGAGAAGGAATATATCTTAAAAACCACCAATCATATTCTTTAGTTCCTCTTTTATTTTTTAATTCTTTATATTTTTTTAACTTTTCTGCTCTCATTTTTTCTTTTGTATCTTGGTCACCATAACAATCAATACTAAATCTTTTTAGTAAACCTTTTTGTTTTAATCTATTTTTTTGCTGAACTTTAAATAAATATTGACTCATACAAAGAATTCTATTAACATTATAATAAGGTTTATTTGTATATATAAATGCTAAATATAAACTAAGCATAGTATCTAATGTTGCTATTCTTATTTTTCTATTATCAATAGTTACTGTGTTATAACTATGACATGCAATTGGTTCGTAAATAAAACAAAAAGTTTCTGGTCCAATACTAACCTGATAATGAACAGGAATAGTTTCTCCAATTTGTTTGTATTTTTTTATGTTTATATTTTTTAGTCCTGCGTCAACTAAACGTTCTTTTAATATTCTAGTTGTTGTTTCAGGATCTGTTGAAAGTACATCAAAATCAGGTATTTTTGATATTTTTTTCCCTTTGAATTGTTTTAAGTCCTGTAAATACAATCTATTAGCCATAGCACCGAAAAAAACGCACCCCTGCGCAATTAAAGTATTTCTTACTATAACAAATAATTTATCTTGTAAATTATTTAAAAATTCATCTTCTTCTTCATATTGTTCATGCTCTAATTTACCACCTTTTTGTTTTTTTTTGTTTTTTTTTGTTTTTTTATTTTTCTGTTGGTTTTTTTTTGTTTTTCTTTTTTTTTCAATAACATCTTTTGAACCATATTGAAATAAACGTTGAATATCTTCTTCATTACAATTTTTTCCTCTTAAAGGATAATGTTTATTTAATAAAGTTAATCTTTTTAAAACTTTTTCCCATCTACTAACATCTCCATTAGGCCTACTTAATTCTAAATACATTAACATACGCAAAAAATTTGGAGGACTATATTTTATTCCTGCTACTCTGATAGTGTGTTTTGCTATTTTTTTAAAAATAGGGGGTGCTAAATAAGTTATATCAGCAACAGGAGTAAAATTAACAAATACTTTAAAAGTACCTGCATGAAATCCCGCTTTTGCTTCAACTTCGTTAAAGCCTTCTTTATAATATAAATCTGCTAATTTTTTTGCATCTTCTAAAGGAGTCATTGAAAAGAAATCATAATCTGGTAGTTCAAATGATTTATCATAAAACTGGTCTTCTAAAGGTAAAATATTGTTAATTGCAGTACCTCCATAACAAATTTGCTTATTCATGCGTAAAAAATTTTCAATTATATTAATTATTTTTTTTATTTCTGGATTATTTAATTTACTCGTGCCTATTTTTTTATCTATTTTATCTACCGCACCTCTTAATATTGCTAATTCACATTCTTCATATGACATATTTTTTTGACAAGACATATACTAATATATAGTCTTAAAAAAAATTTATATTAAATATTAATTTAATATCTTATTATTTAATTATTTATATTAAAATTATTAAATAAATTATATATTTGGACTGTAAACTCCTCCTAACATACTCATCTTTCTTGGACCATAACCAACCTTTTTGTCTTGAGGTTTTGGTTTTGCAATCTTTTTCTCGAAATATCTTAAATGGTCTGGTTTTAATCTAAATGCTGTTCCTTTATCTGAAAAAAATTTAATATATTGCAACATATTTGCATCTAATTCACTAAAATTCATCATTACCATTTGATTTCCTAATTGATGATGAATTGCCGCAGGAGGATTTCTTTTTACTTTAGTAAAATCCGGTTTTGTTATACCAATAAATTTTTTATTTTCATTTATCATTGATTTTCTGTCATAAACTTGTGTAACATCTATACTGTTATATATATTTACAAAAGGCATACCAGAACCATCTTTTGCTTTACCTGACATATTAATTAATGCTTCAAACGGGGTTCCTCTATAGTTATTTTCAGGATCTTCAATTATAACAATAACTTTTTTTTTTAATTCTAATAAAGGAATATTCGCAATAATATCTTTTCCTGATTTATTGAATTTTCCATCATAACCATATTTTTGAGATAAAAACATTCCTGAAAATATTCTATTCATAACTGTAGCCATATTTCTAAAAATATTTCTATTATGTGTTTTTATTCTAAAACTTAAAAATAATGGATCGTTAGAATTAGGAGAAATCGAACCGGAAAATGCTAACATTTTTACTTGATTCATAACCTGCGAAAATGGAATACTATTATATGTACCCTTTAATAAATACTTACCAGATGCATTAGCACCTTCTCCTGCTGCTACAACGGGTTCACCATCTAAAGAATAAATTTCAAAATCTAATAATCTAGCACCCTGTCTAATTGTTTCTTTTAATGGTATAATATCTACAAAATCTTTTGTAAAATTACCACCACAGCATGTATTATGACTACTCATTACATAGTAATCTCTTAATAAGTGTTTATGATTTGCATTACCTAGACTTATACTTCCTAATTCAGTACCACCTAAGTCTTCATATCCTTTTATCATAGCAGTATTATTTTCATCTATTTTACCTATTGTTGAATTTACATGTAATGCTAAAGCAAATACAATTAATGCAATTACTAAAAATAAAAATATAGCAAGATAATATTTTTTATATTTCATCATATTCATCATATTTGATTTTGCATTTTCCATTAAATTAGAAATTTCAACCATATATATATATTAAAAAATAAATTATTATTATAACTTATTTTAAATTAAAAATAAAAATATACTATTAATTTAGATGACTGGTGGATTAATGAATTTGGTTGCATATGGCAATGAAAATCTATTATTTAACGGCAATCCTAAAAAAACATTCTTTAAAGCAGTTTATAAAAAATATACAAATTTTGGTATGCAGCGTTTTAGAATTGATTTTGAAGGAAAAAAAATTCTAAATGAAAAAACAAATACTGTTTTAGAATTTAAAATACCTAGATATGCAGAATTATTACATGATAGTTATTTAGTTATAAATTTACCGAACATTTATAGCCCTCTTTACAATTTTATAGCAGAAGAAAATGTTGAACAAAAAAATGGTCATTACTTTGCACCGTATCAGTTTCGTTGGATTGAAGAACTCGGTTCAAATTTTATTGAAGAAATAGAAATTTTTAGTAGTGGAACATCTCTGGCTAGATATAGTGGGGAATATTTAAGTTGTATAAAAGAAAGAGATTATAATGATTCAAAAAAAAACTTATGGAATAAAATGACAGGAAATATAAAAGAACTAAATGACCCGGGTAATTCAAATGGTAATGTAAATACATATCCAAATTGCCAGTTTACAGAATCAGGTGTTGATATAGAACCATCTATTAGAGGAAGTAAACTTTACATACCTATAGAAGCATTTTTTTGTCATACAAGTAAAATGTCTATACCGTTAGTAGCACTACAATATCAAGAAATTACTATTAGAGTTGAATTAAAACCAGTAATGGATTTATACACTATAAATAATGTTAATGAAGCACCAAACCCTGATGGATTATCATATAGAATTAGGCCTAATAAAAACATTTTAGACCATCAATTATGGAGATTTTTACAAGCACCATATGATAGAAAATGTTCTACAAGTTTATATAATAAAAATATTTTAGATTGGAAATCAGATATTCATATTATGGGAACATATATATTTTTAGGGCAAGATGAAAGACGTATAATGGCAAAAGAACAACATAATATGTTAATTACACAATTATATACATATAATTTTTTAGATACTTCAGGCAGTAGAATTGTAGAAATAGAAAGTAAAGATATGATTAAAAATTACATGTGGCGTTTTAGAAGAAGTGATGCTTATTTAAGAAATGAATGGTCTAATTACACTAACTGGCCTTATAATAATATAAAACCTCTACCATTAACTTTAATCCAATCAACTAACACAAATGATAATGATTCTATACCTAATCCCGCAAATATGTTTATAACAGGGAATATCGCACAAAAAGACAATGATGGAAATATAATTAGTACTTACCCTATGAATTTAAAAGATATTTTAGTTGATCTAGCCATTTCTATGGATGGTATTTATAGAGAAAAAGTATTAGATAGTGGAGTTTACAATTTCATAGAAAAATATTCTAGAACAACTGGAAATGCTAAAGATGGGCTTTACTTCTATAATTTTTGTTTGGATAGTAACAGAAAAGAATATCAGCCTAGCGGTGCTATGAATGTAAATAAATTTAAAAATATTGCATTTGAATTTAACACTATTGAAACACCTTTTACCCCAGATGGCACTAATGTAGAATTTATTTGCGATATGAGTGGTAATGCTATTGGATTTAGAAAATCTACTGCTATTTTAAATGAATATAACTTTGATTTAAGAATTTTTGAAGAAAGATATAACGTTTTAATTATTCAAGGAGGACGTCTGGGATTAATGAATGCTCGTTAAAACGTTTGATAAAAGTTTTTAACATAAAATTGATATAATGTAATTAACCTAAAGTTAACTATATTATATAGAATAAAATGTCTATACAAAGAGAATTAGACGAAGCAATTAATGATGTTATTTCTAAAATAGAAAATGAAAGATATATTAAAGCAAAAAGTTGGGGAGGTTCAACAGAATTTATATTGATAGACCTTGATATGATTAAAAACCATTCTAGATTAGAAGGCGCTGATATAATGAAAAAACTTTTTGGTGTTTTTAAAGACACAGATATGTTTTGTTATAAATTAAACTATGTAGATGGGTTTGCAACTATTTTAAAAGATTTCCATATAAATAGTATTGACTGGTATCAACTTGTAAGATTTATCAAAACAGGAAAAATATCTGAATCAGCATGTAATATGAGATTTTTAATAGAAAATGATAAAAGAACATCATGTTTGGGGAGAGTCAAAAGCAAACTAGAAGAATTAATGCAACTAAGCATTAAGTTTGGAGGTATACCAAGTGTTGATGAATATTATGAAAATTTTTATAAAAAACTCAATAATTATTATTATATAGAAAAGTATGGAGAATATAATCCTGGTAAACCAACAGAAGATAAATTAAACCGTTACATGTGGGCTTGTCACAATGCAGGAAGTCAAATTTATTCGGATTTTATAAATAATCATAAAGTAAGTGATGGATGGTCTGCAGCAGCGTCAATGTGTTCAACTTTTGTATGGTATAGAAAATTAAAAAAAGGAAATGAAAGTGATATAGATGCTGTTTATACATTATCAGAAATAGAAAGTGAAGAGGACCTTACACCGTATATATATGAAGAACATATAGAAGCAGATTCAGATACAGGAGAAGATTTAGCATATGACTTTGATTCTAATGAAGATACAAATACAGCGTGGTTAGAGTCTAACAATTAGCAGCCCATCGTGCCATTGCTTGAGTTTTAAAACGATTATTATTTTCAATAAACCATTTTTTTCTTCCAGCATCCCATCGTGCACCCCATCCCTTTGCTTCATCTTTTTCACTATAAGGAACATTTAAATAAATCTTTTTTTGTTTTGTTTGATAAGGACAATGAGTCTGACCAATAGCCAAATTTGCTAATCTATCTGCATTTTCATTACCTATACTATGTTTATCTTGTAGTCCTGTATGAGCATCAATATGACGAAATTCAATATTTTTTTTACCTTTGCAAAATTTGTATGCAACCTTTACAATTTTTGCATTTGGAATTTCTAC
>Ga0055584_100000597_pt1 | contig 34364 bp, 25 predicted proteins | sample OSDHelmetaG_FD_58716 | JGI IMG/M metagenome (GOLD analysis project Ga0055584, IMG submission 58716) | Pelagic marine sediment microbial communities from the LTER site Helgoland, North Sea, for post-phytoplankton bloom and carbon turnover... | ecosystem: Environmental > Aquatic > Marine >... | reverse complement strand
TCGTCGTCGTCGCCCGTCGCCGAGTCGTCGTCGTCGCCCGTCGCCGAGTCGTCGTCGTCGTCGGCCACATCGTCGTCGTCGCCCGCCGCCGAGTCGTCGTCGTCGCCCGTGGCCGAGTCGTCGTCGTCGCCCGTGGCCGAGTCGTCGTCGTCGGCCACGTCGTCGTCGTCGCCCGTGGCCGAGTCGTCGTCGTCCCCGGTCGCCGAGTCGTCGTCGTCGCCAGCCGAGTCGTCGTCGTCGTCGTCACCCGGGGGCGCGATCTCTTCGTACGTGACGGTCACCGTGAACGGGGTCGGGATGCCGTCCCAGCACGCGACCTGGATGATGTAGTCCGTGCCGCCGGTGAGGTCGGCGGTGTCGTCCTCGGGCGAGTCGAAGCCCTCGTCGAAGCCGACGATGAAGTCCTCGGTCGCGGGGTTCCAGGCGTCACGAGCCCAGAGGTAGCCGTCGACGTCCGAGGCGCCTGTCCACGCGGTCACCATGCGGATCTGGCGGTCTTCGGTCAGGTTGAATTGGAGCAGGTCCAGGTCCACGTACTCGCGTGCGCCGCACTCGACTTCGCCCTCGTAGCAGAACCCGGTCGCCGCGAACTCCGCGAGATCCGCCGAACCCAGGTCGTCGTTGGGCTCTTCGCCCACGATCACCGGCAGCAGGCCGTCGCAGTGAAGCTCCGCCGCCGTGGCGTCGTCGTCGTCCGCCGCGTCGTCGTCGTCCTGGGCCGCCGTCGTGTCGTCGTCGTCGGCGACGGTGTCGTCGTCGTCGGTGGTGCACGCGGTGGTCCAGACCAGGGTGCCGCTCAGCGCGAGCAGGGCGAGCAGCTTGTCGTACGTCGTCATCGGGGCTCTCCAGGAAGCCGAGGCCAGGGCCTCAGCGTGCAAAGCGTTGCGTCATCGGCCGGATCTGTCAAAGGCGCCGGAGCGCCCGGGGCTGGTCAGTCGCCGCCGGAGACGGAGATCAGCTGGCCGCTCTTGATCTCGTCCCAGGCGTCGGCGCTGGTGTCGCTGCGGATCTGGTACCGGGCGTGGCGGGTCCAGCGAACCTCGACGCCCGTCTCCGGGTGGATCCACGACTCTTCGTTCGAGGTGAAGCCCTTGCCCGTCACCTTCGTGCGGATGTGCAGCGTGCGCACACCCAGCACCTGCACCCAGGCGACGGCCTCGGACGCGTAGGTGACCTCCACGGCGCCGCCATCGACGACGCGCACATCCTCACCCTTCCACGCGTCGCCGGGGACGCGAACGCCCTCCTTGCCGGGGTCGTAGAGCCGACGCCGCTTGAGCATCCCTTCGATCTCCGGCTGGAGCATCTGGGGGCGCATGCCCCGGTTGGGGCCGTTGCGCATCCAGGCGGCGTTGACCACGTTGCCGCGGGCATCGACCCCGAAGCGCATGGGCAGCTGCAGGTTGCTCATGGACAGCCGGTAGTAGAGCGGCAGGTGGTTCTCGAGCGGCGGCGCCTTGATGCTGTAGATGACGTTGTAGCTGCCCTCGGAGGGGTCGCCCCGATAGGACCAGGACTGCTCCCAGTCCAGCTCGAACTTCTGGGGCGAGCGCACCGTCTCCCGCACGGCGTACCGAACGTTCATGGGGATCGGGACCTGGCGGGTCATGCGAGGCGGGTCGGCGACCTCGATCTTCGCGTCCTTCGCTTCGAAGTCGAGCGCTGCCTTCAGGTCCGCGACGAGCTTGCCCGCCCGCTCGCGCACCGCGCGCTCCAGATCCACTTCGGCCGACAACTCCGAGAACAGCGCGGCGGCGTCGGGGTTGCTGTCCTTGATCTGGCGCGCGTCGGCCATGGCCTGAGCGCGGTCGCCGGCCTCCTGGGCGCGCTGGGCTCGAGCCCACCAGCCGTCGTCCAGGTCCGGGCAGTGTTCGATGGCCTTGTCGATGGACTGCAGACCGAGCGCGCCTTGCCCGTCGAGCTCGTAGGCCTCCGCCCGACGCAGCAGGTACGTGCCCCGCTCGGGGCAACCGGCGGCGACGGCGGCCTGGGTCCAGAGCTCCGCGGCCAGGGCGTAGTCGGCCTCGGCCATGGCGATGCCGGCCGAAGCGACGGGGTCTTCACACCCCAGCAGGGCGGTCAGGAGGGCGAGCGGAAGGTAGCGACGCATCGGCGGGAGGGTCGCAGAGGGCAAGGACGCTGTCGACTCAGGCGTCGGCCGCCCCTAGTTGCAGGTGCAGCTGTAGCTGGCGTCCAGGGTGTCGACGTCGTCCTCGAGCTCGCAGTCGGTGACGGCGAGCTGGATGGTGTAGTTGAACACCACGGTCTGGTAGCGACTCACCGAGCCACCCTGCAGCGACACGGTGGTCGTCGCCGCCGACGCGTCGCCGAAGCTCGCGCTGCCGCTGACCGTCGACCAGGCGTAGTCCAGGGGGTTGCCGTCGGGATCCGTCGAGGCGGAGCCGTCCAGGTTGGCGGACTGCGACGGGCAGGTCGGGCAGATGTAGTTGTAGTTCGAGTAGTAGGCCGTCACCGAAGCCGAGACGGAGACGTCGGCGCCTGCGTCGGCCACCGGGGGCTGGTTCGTCGGGTTCCCGGTCACATCCACCACGAGGTAGTCGGTGTCGGAGATGAGGCCCTGCGTGACCGTCAGGCCCAGCAGGAACGTGCCTTCGATGTCGGGCGTGAAGGTCGTCACCATCAGGGTCACGTCGCCAATAGCCGTCTCATCGACCGTCGAGGCGGCCGGCTTCGCGGCGATGAACCACTCGAAGGTCAGCGGGGGACCCGGCGGGGCGTAGGAGCCGGCGCCCGTGATGTCGATGGGGCTGCACAGGTACGGGTTGCCGCCGAGGGCCGGGACCGAAGTCGGGTCCACGTCGTCCACGGAGCCGTTGCAGTCGTTGTCCAGGCCGTCGCCGGGGACCTCGGGGGCGCCGGGGAAGACGCTCGGGATGAAGTCGTTGCAGTCCAGGCCGCCGACCACGTCGGCGTTGAAGCCGTCGCCGTCCACGTCGCTCAGGTCGATTCCGTCGCAGTCCTGGTCCAGTCCGTCGTACGGGATGTCGGCCGCGGCGGGGTTGGTCAGGAAGTCGTTGTCGTTGCAGTCGGTGCCGCCCGCGGCGATGGCCGCGAAGCCGTCGCCGTCGGCGTCGTTCAGGTCCGAGCCGGAGCAGTCCTCGTCGATGCCGTTGTACGGAATCTCCGCGGCGCCGGGGTTCGCCCCGGGGTTGTTGTCGTCGCAGTCGCCGCCACCGGCCGCGAGGCCCGCGAAGCCGTCGCCGTCGACGTCGTTCCAGTCGGCGCCGGAGCAGTCCTGGTCGATGCCGTCGTACGGGGTCTCGGGCGCGCCGGGGAAGACCGACGGGTTGGCGTCGTCGCAGTCGGGGCCGCCGGCCGCGGCCGCGTCGAAGCCGTCGAGGTCGGCGTCGTTGGTGTCGCTGCCGTTGCAGTCCTGGTCGATGCCGTCGTAGGCCACTTCGGGGGCGCCGGGGTACGTCGAGAGGCTGCCGTCGTCGCAGTCGGTGCCGCCCACGGCCGTCGAGGCAAAGCCGTCGCCGTCGACGTCGGTCAGGTCCGCGCCGGAGCAGTCCTCATCGATGTTGTTGTAGGGCACCTCGGACGCGCCGGGGTTGATGTTCGGGTTGTTGTCGTTGCAGTCCGTGCCGCCAACGCCGCCTTCGAAGCCGTCGCCGTCCTGGTCGATGGCGTCGGTGCCCGAGCAGTCCTGGTCGACGCCGTCGTAGGGGATGTCGAGGGCGCCCGGGTTGACCGAGGGGTTGTTGTCGTCGCAGTCGTCGCCGCCGGTGACGAGCTCGCTTGCGTAGCCATCACCGTCGTTGTCGACGAGGTCGGAGCCGTTGCAGTCCTGGTCGATGCCGTCGTACGGCGTCTCCGTCGCGTCGGGGTTGATGTTCGGGTCGCTGTCGTCGCAGTCGTCGCCGTTGACCCCGCCTTCGAAGCCGTCGTTGTCGCTGTCGACGAAGACGACGATGGTCGAGGTCGCCGTGACGTTGTTGCCGCACAGGTCGTTCACGCTGAGCCTGATGACGTGCTGGCCCGCCGAGAGGAGGTCGGTCTGGAACGAGAGGTTGCCGGCCGTGTCCGGCGAGTCGCTGTTGAGCTCACCGTCGACGTCCGAGGTCCAGGTGACGCGCAGCTCGTCGCCGGGCGTCAGGTCGTCGCCCGCGCTGCCGCCGAAGACGATCATCTCGCCAAAGAGGTACTGCCCGGCCGCCGGCGCCGTGAGGGTGGCCGTCGGGGGATCGTTGGGCGCGCAGACGCGCAGGGACGTGTCCGCCGTGCACTCGAAGTTCTCTTCGTCCACCACCCGCATGCGCAGGATGTGGTCGCCGGCTTCGAGCCCGTCGTAGAAGGTCTCGGTGTTGCCGTCGCTGTCCGGGATGAGGACCGCGAACTCGCCGGCGAGGTCCGTGGACCAGTGGACCTGCAGCAGCTCCGGATCGACGTCGGGGTCGGACACGTTGCCGCGGAACAGGACGTTGTCGCCCGCCTCGAACGCGCCGTCGACGGGCTCGACGATCACGCAGTCGGGGGCCTCGTGAGTGGTCGTGACCTGCACGGCCACGCCGGCCGTGCCCACGCCGCCTTCGCGGTCCGTCGCGCTCACGGTCAGCATGTGCTCGCCGCTCAGCAGGTTGACCACCGCAAGGACGTCGCCCTGGCTGTCGGGCGTGAGGCCCGTGGCCAGCTCGCCGTCGAGATCGCTGGAGACGGAGACGACGATGTCGGCGGCCGCGTCCACGTCGTCGCGGACCCGGATCTGCATCGTGATCGCTTCGTCGGTCGTGAACTGGTCGCCGGAGTCCGGCTCCTCGATCTCGACCGTGGGCGGCTGGTTGGGCTGGACCGAGATCGTCCGGCTCTCCGTGCCGACGCCGCCGTCCGAGTCCGTGCACGTCAGCGTCATGACGTGGCTTCCCTCGCTCAGCGCGGTGACGCTGCCCGAGGTGTTGCCTTGCTCATCGGGCGCGCCGACGAGCAACTCGCCGTCGAGGTCCGAGCTCCAGGCGGCCACGATCTCGGGCTCGCTGGTCTCTGCGTCGATGCAGGAGCCATTGAGGTTGATGGGATCGCCGTGCCCGATCGAGCTTCCCTCGACGGGCGCGAAGATCGTCGCCGTCGGAAGCTGGTTGGGTGGCGGCCCCGGATCGACCGGCTGGCAGCCGACGGCGAGGAGCGAGAGCGAGAGAAGGGCGGGCCGGAGTCGAAGCACTTTGGGTGCCTCCAAAGGGGAGTTCGAACGGGCCGGATCGGGGGGGGAGATCCGAGCCCGCTGAATCATACCCGCGGTCAAAGGTCAGTCAACGCGGGCATTTCGGCCCGCTGGCCCTGACGGGCCGGTGCAGGCGGGCGTGGGGGCCTACAGCAGCGCTGTGATAGCCTCGACGACTGATGAAACCCGCGCCCGTATGCGCGTGAGCGCGGCCCGATTGTGGCCGGCAAGGAAGGACCGACGCCTCGATGACGAGGGACCGGACACCCCCGAACAAGGTCAGCGACAGCCTTGAATTTTCGGTCGAGCAGGGGGTTGCCTACCCGCTCTACCCCATCCTCGTGGTCGACGACGAGCCCGAGAACCTCCAGGCCTTCAAGCTGAACTTCCAGGGTGACTTCACCATCCACACGGCGGAGTCGGGGCTTCAGGCGCTGGAGATGCTCAAGGAGCGCGAGTACGCGGTCCTGGTGTCGGACCAGCGGATGCCCGGGATGACCGGCGTCGAGCTGCTCCAGAAGACGGTCGCCGACTACCCGCAGCTCGTGCGGATCGTGCTGACCGGATTCACCGACCACAGCAGCTTGATCGACGCGATCAACTACGCCCGCATCTACCAGTACATCACGAAGCCGTGGAAGGCCGAGGAGCTGTCGATCACGCTGAAGCGCGCGATCGAGCGCTACGCCGTCGAGGTGCACAACCGCCGACTCACCGAGGCGCTGCGGCGCAGCAAGGAAGAGGTCGAGGAGCAGCTGCGACGCAGCATGCGGGACCTCAAGCGGGCCAACGAGCGGCTGCGCAAGCTGGCGACGTCCGACGGGCTGACCGGGCTGTACAACCACCGCTACTTCCAGGAGAGGTGGCGGCGGGAGATCAAGCGGGCACGGCGGTACAGCGAGCCGCTGTCGTTGATGATCATCGACGTCGACCACTTCAAGACCTACAACGACACGCTCGGCCACCCCCAGGGCGACGCGCTCCTCCGGGAGATGGCGAACCTGCTGGTGGCGTCGGTCCGAGAGGTGGACCTGGTCGCGCGCTACGGCGGCGACGAGTTCGTGATCGTCTTGCCGAAGGCGCCCAAGGAGGCCGCGATGGCTCTGGGCGAGCGCATCCGCGCCCGCGTCGAGGCCCACGAGTTCCCGAACCGATCGGTGCTGCCGCGAGGCCACCTCTCGACCTCCATCGGCGTCGCGACGTTCCCCGAGGATGGCTCCGGCCCCAGCGAGGTGATCCAGGCGGCGGACGACGGTCTGTACGTTGCCAAGAAGGCGGGCCGAAACACGGTCGCCGAGGCGCCGCCGACCGAGGACGAGCCCCAGGATGCGGGCTCTTCGGAGGAGAGCCGGCGCAAGAAGCAGGCGGCGGCGAAGATGGCGGCCGAGGCCGCGGTCAAGGAAGCCGAAGCCGCGCAGGCTGCCCGAGCTGCCGCCGCGGCGGCGCGGGAAGCAGCCGATGCTGCGGCCAGGGCGGCCAGCGCCGCGCGGGAAGCAGCCGAAGCGGCGGAGGCCGACGCCGATGCCAGCGACGGTGCCCGGAAGCCTCGACGCTCGTCCGGCTCCCGCCCGGGGAGCCCCCGGGGAGCCAGTCGTCCGGGGACGGCGAAGGCCACCGCGGCGGAGCCCGATGCCGGGGCGGCCGAGGCGGAAGAAGCGAAGGCCGAGGCCGCCGCCAAGCCGGCCCGTGGCAAGAAAGCCTCGGCGAAGGCCAATGGGAAGGCCACCAAGGCGAAGCGAGGCAAGGGCGCTCGAGAGCCTACGGCCGGGTCGGACACCGGGGCCAAGGCGTCGACCGGGACGGCGGCCGGCCGCCGAAAGCAGCGCAAAGCGGCGGGGCCGGACGAGGCGCGCGCCGACGCCACCTTCGAAGGCGATGGGCAGGGGATCGGGCAGAAGGTGGAGCAGGCCGCCGCGGCCGAGTCGACGGCGCCCGCCCAGTTGGCCCCGGACGATTCGCTGACGGCCGCGGACCTGCCGGAGCCTGAGGCGCTCGATGTGCCCGAGCCCGAGGGGGTCGAGCCGTTCTTCCAGGGCGCCATGGACCTCGGGCGTGATGGTGGTGCGCCAGGCTTCGGACCCGACGACTCCTCGGAATACAGCCTCGACATCCTCTCCGAGGATGGACTGGCGGCCGTGGGCGCCGATGCCCTGAAGTTCCCCCGAGAGGCCGATTCGGTCGTGACCCAGCGGCGCGTGGCCGTTCTCGACAGCAGCTTCGACGACGACGACGACATGACTCAGCCGCTCCTCAAGAGCGGCGGCAACCGGATCCCGGGGGCCCCCGGTGGGGACCCGGACGCCTCGTCTTCCGAGGTGCGCGCGACTCGGCTGCACAACGTCGCGGGGGCCCTCGAGGCCTTCGAGGACGTCGAGCTGGCGCTGGAGGGCGACGCGGACGAGGAGCCGTCGGAGCCGGTGTTGCCGGCCGTGGGCTCCGACCAGTCCGGCGGCGTCGAGGCCGACGGTCAGGGGGGCATCGTGGTCACCCGGGGCGGAGACCCCGACGACGACGAAGAGGAAGAGGAGTTCACCGTCGACGCGCGCCGACGCCACCAGGTCGCCGACGCTGGCGTCCATGAGATCGTGGTCGAGCGCGGCGACGAGGAGGACCCCGGGCAGTCCCGTGGCGGCGATCGCAGCGCCGACGAAGAGTTCGTCCTGGCGATCGACGACTAGGAGCGGCCCGGGCTTCCTGGGACTCCGAGGCGGTGCCCGGAGTCCGCCGAGTCAGCTCTTGCGGAACCCGAACAGCGTGCCCAGCGTGGCGATCGCGCTGCCGCGGTCCTCGCCGGCCAGCTGCTGCAGCTCGCCGGGATCGAGCAAGACGGCGCCGCAGGCCGGGCAGACCTCGATGTCGACGCCCTTGAACGACGTCGTGAACATCTCTTCGCCGCACTTGCCGCAGTGCAGGTGGTGCAGCGCCTTCAAGTCCGCGGCGCGCTTCTCCGCGTCGTCGTGCTCGAGCAAGGTGGCAAGGCGGGCCTTCTTTTCGGCCTCGATCTTGGCGAAGTACTCGTCCTCAGGGCTGCTCATCGAAAACTCCGTGGCCGCGGCTCACCGTTGGAGACCGCGCAGAATGGCTTCAATCTCGCGGGCGTCGGGGCCGTTGGGATCCAACGCGAGCGCCCGCTCGTACTCAGCGGTGGCCTGCTGTACCTGACCTCGTGCCTGATAGGCAAGCCCCAGCCCGTAGTGCGCCTCAGCGTTGGTCGACCGGAGTCCCTGGGCGCGCTTGAAGGCGGCGATGGCGCTGCCGTTCTCGGCCAGCTCGATGTACATCCAGCCCAGGTTGAGGGCGGCTCCGAAGTTGCGCGGGTCTGCTTCCAGCGCCTCCTCGTAGGCGGCGGCGGCTCCCCGGTAGTTGCCGCGGCGGCGCGCGACGTCCGCGGCACGCAGGGCGCTCGCCGGGTCGTTGGAGGCGACGGGCTTCGCTGCGGCCTGGGGCCGTGGGGTCGCCTTGGGGCGGGGCGTCGCCTGGGGCCGTGGGGTCGCCTGGGGCCGTGGGGTTGCCTGGGGCCGGGGGGTCGGTGAGGGGGTGGCCTTCGGGGTGGGGCGTGGCGTGGGGGTCGTCGCGGCCACTGCCTCCAAAGGCTCGTCGGCTTCGGCGACGGCCGGCTCCGAGGCGGGCTCGTCGACCGGGGCGCGGGTCTCGACCGCGGGCGTGTCCCCCGAGGTGGCGAGTGCCGTTTCGTACGGCGACGGTCGGCCGGGCCCCATGAGGAACCACCACAGCGAGAACGCGGCGGCGCCGAACGCCACCAGGACCAGGAATCCGAAGGCGAAGCCGGGGCCGCTGACGCGGCGTGCTTCCTCGAAGGTCTGGTCGGGGTCGAAGTCCCGGATCGGCGCGATGCTCGCCGTCTCATCGTTGGAGTGCACCGGTGCCGGAGGCCGGTGCCGGCCGGGCGGCGGCGGCAGCACGACCTCCGCCGGGGGCGGGGTGGGGTTGGTCACCGGGACCCGGCGGGTGTTCCGCAGGTTCGGGTCGACCAGGTCGATGCGATCGAGCGTCGTCGGCGCCTCGGGCAGGGCCTCGCCCGGCTTGAGTCCGAAGAAGCTCTCCTCCTCGGACTGGAACTCAGCGCCCTCTTCGGCGGGCTCGGACGGCGCGGTCGCTTTGGGCTGACCGCCCGTGGACACGGAGAGCGCGCCGACGCCCATGTTCGTCAGGCGATCTTCCGCCGGGGTGTCGTCGGGGTGGATCGGGGCGAACGGAGCAACCGCATCGCTCGACGGCGTCGCGGCGATGTTGGCGGGGGCGGGGGGAGGCTTCGGGGCCGCGGCGGCGGGGGCGCGGATCGTGGTGTCCTCGCCCCGAGTCGTCTGCTCGGCCGGGCTCTCCTGACCGGGCGCGGTCGCGGCTTCGGTGGTCGCGACGGTCGAGCCGTCTTCGGAGGCCACCATGACGGGCGGGGCGTCGGGCTCGGGCGGCAGGACGGGTGTCGGGCGCTTGCGGAGCTCGCGCTTCGCCCGCTTCAGCTGCTCGATGACCGCGAAAAAGGGCCGCAGATCCGAGCGCGCCGAGACCACGTCCCACGACTTGCCGTCGTTGCTGACGCGATCGCCGGGGAGCACCCGCTTCTCCACGATCCAGCGCTGCAAGGTCGCGTGGTCCTTGACCTTGTAGATGCGATCGCCCTGAGCCAGGAACAGCGCCGCGGGTCCGCTCGCGGACCGGGGCAGAGGCGGCGGCGGCGGCAGCACGCTGCCGCTGGGGGTTGGTTTGGGGGGCTTCTTGGGCTTCTGCTGCCGGGGCTTCGTGGACGGCGGCGGCTTGGCGGGCGGTGCGGCTACCCCGCCGCCGGCGCCGAACACCGTGAACGTGTGCTCGCAGGCGGAGCACTGCACGGCGGTGCCTTCCGGATCGAGCTGGTCGCTCTCCAGAAAGTATTCAGTCCCGCACTTCGGACAGATGATTCGCACGTTGGAGGAGAGTCCCCGGTGGAGTGGCGCGAAGTCGGCCGCGCCGACCCGCGATCAGCCTGCGCTGTTCTGGCTGGCCTTGACCGACACGCCAAGCGAGCGGGCCTTGTCCAGCGCGCGAGCGGCTTCATCGGGGTTGCCCTTGGCCTTGTGGGCCTCGTACAGCGCCTCGAAGCAGGCCCCGCACGATGGGTTCTTCGACACGGCCTGGTTCAGCATCTGGATGGCGCTGCCGTAGTCGCCCGCCGCCAGCTTCTTCTTGCCCGCGCTGAGGTACATGAGGGACGGGTCCTTGGCCGCGCGCTCGGTCGTGGCCCCGGACGACGCAGCGGGCGTCGGCGCGGCCGAGCCGCCGTTGTACTTCGGGGCTTCGTAGCGCTGCTGCGGCGCGGTCGGCTGGTTCACGGGCTGCCGCACGACCTGGGTCGTCCGCTGTCCGGGCGCGACGGCCACCAGACGGGATCGACGCGACTCCAAGGACTCTTCGCCGCCGTCTTCGGGGGTCTGGCTTTCGGAGTCCTGGATCTCGGCGATCTTCTTCTGGCGCTCCTCTTCGATCTTCCGGCGAATCTCCGCCTGGATCTTCTCTTTTTCGCCGGCGGAGAGCTCGACGGTGACGGACTCACCCGCGGCGTTGGTTCCCGGGGGGGGCGCGCCGCCGTTGACGAGCTTGTCCAGGGCGAACCAGGAGCCGCCGACGAACAGCAGGCCGGCCACCAGGAAGAGGACCATGCGGTTGCTGCCGCTCGACTCGGCCGGAGGAGCCGATGACCGGGACCGGTGGGTGCCCGTCACGGCGCGGTGCGAGCCGGTCTTCAACGCGGTCCGCGAGCCCGTAGAGAGCCCGGGGTTGGCGGCGAGCGAGCCGGTCTGGATCATCGCGTCGCGAACGGTCTTCGAGATCTCGTCCGACGGGCCACCGAGCGCCGGGTTGGGCTCGAACTTCTTCTTCTTCTGCTTCAGATCCTCGGGGACCTCGCCCGAGTCGGCGGCGGCCTTCGCCCGGGTCCAGACCTCGATGAAGTGGGCGTCGAGGTCGTCGATGTCGCCGATCTTCGACCAGTCCTTGCCGTTGTGGCTGATCAGGTCGTCGGGGGTGACCTTCTTGTCCGCGAGGTACTTCTTCAGGGTCGAAATGTCCGAGAAGTCGTAGACCAGTCCGATCGAGACCTTCACCTTCCAGTTGCTGATTCCGACCTCGCGGAAGTCCAGGTCCGAGGCGCGGGTGGGCTTGCTGGCCGGAGGCTGGGACGCCGATGGCGGCGGAGTCGGGGCCGCCGCAGCCGGGACCGAGGCCGCGCCGCCGGCGAGGTTCGTCACCGAGGCAGTCGCCTGGATCGTGCGGATCGCCCGGCGGGTGTTCCGTGGCCCGGGGGCAACCACGCGGACCTCGCCGCTCCGGCCCGCGGCGTCGTCGTCGCTCGAGGCCACCTTGGAGGCGCCGCTCTCGGAGATCCCGACGGCTTTGAATGCGCCGGTCGTCGTCGCCGCGTTCTTGCGGAAGTTGTCGGCTTCGGGGGGGCTCGCGTCTTCGGCCCGGCCGTCCGAGAACACCACGAAGACGTGGCTGCACTTCGGGCAGGTGATCTTCGCGCCGCGACCCTTGATCTTCTCAGGGTTGAGGCGGTACCGAGCGCTGCAGCTGGGGCAGGTGATGACCATGACCGCGCACATCTCCTGATCTTGGGCAGGGCGCCCGAAAATCCGTCCCCGGGACTCTATCAAGCCCACTCCGCCGATCGGAAGGGCCCCCCTTGGCCAGCGTTGGCCAAGCAGTTCCGGTCGTCCAGAATAGGGCCCCGGCGCCCGGGACGCGATGCCTCGGGCTCAGCGACCGAGGATCTCCAGCTCCGCATACCGTAGATACACGCGCTTGGGCCCGGCTCGGCGGAAGTGGATCGTGGCCCGAAGGTTGTCCTGACGCCCTTCCAGAACGCGGATCTCGCCTTCGCCGAAAGTCGGGTGCAGGACCCGTGTTCCGACGGCGAGCATCGCGCCGGCCTCGTCGGGCTCGTCGTGAACCACGCGCGGTTCCTCGAAGGCGTCGTCTTCGTCGGGCTCGGCGGTCGGCGCGGAGAACAGACCGGGTTGCGTCGGCGGCGCCGGCGCCTGGGAAAACAGCCCCGTCTTGACGGTGCTGGCGCGTCCCGGGCGATCCGGCCGGGCAAACCGGCTGGGCGGTGTGCCCGCGTCGCTGTAGTCGATCCAGCGCTCGGTCGAAGGCCGAGGCGCCCGCCTCGGCATCGCGCCCGGGCTCGGCTCCACGCTCGAGTCCCCCGTGAGGAGGTCGCGGGGGATGTGGCGCAAGAACCGAGAAGGCTCCGTCGCCATGTAGCCCTGCCCGCGCATCTTTCCCTGAGCGGGGCGTCGCCGGGCACGGAGCAGGTACAGCCGCCGCTCGGCGCGGGTGATCGCCACGTAGCAAAGGCGGCGCTCCTCCTCGAGCTCGTGCTGAAAGGTCGACGCGCGGGCGTGGGGGAACAGGCCCTCGTCCATGCCGATGACGATCACCGCCGGGAACTCGAGGCCCTTGCTGGCGTGCACGGTCATCAGCGTGATCTGGCCGTCGTCGTTCTCGCCTTCGGGCAGCTGGTCGGTGTCGGCCACCAGCGCGACGCGGTCGAGGAAGTCGATCAGCCCCTGCCGGGGGTCGGCGGAGTCGTACTCCTGGGTGCTTCCGTACAGCTCTTCCAGGTTGGACAGCCGCCCACCGGCTTCGAAGGACCCGTCCTCCTGCAGGCGGTCGACCATGCCGGTCTTGTCGTAGATCGACTCCAGCAGGTCGGCCACGGACCGCGTGCCCACTCCCACCCGCAGGGTGTCGACCAGGTCCCGGAACCCCGTGAGGGCCTTGCGGGCACGGGACTGCAGCGTTGAGTCGTCCCGGCAGAGGTCTTCAATGGCCTCCCAGTAGCTGAAGCCCCGGTGGACGGCGTGGGACGTGATCTGGCCGCGGGTCTTGGCCCCGATTCCCCGTGGGGGTTCGTTGATGACGCGCATGAGCGCCATGTCGTCCCGAGGGTTCGCCACCAGCTTGAGGTAGCTCAGCGCATCCTTGATCTCCCGGCGTTCATAGAACCGCTGGCCGCCGATGAGCACGAAGGGCAGCCGCGCGGACAGGAACTCCTCTTCGACCAGCCGGCTCTGGCCGTTGGTCCGATAGAAGACCGCCAGGTCCCGGGGCTTGAGCCCGCCGGCGATCTCCCGCCGGGCGATCTGAACGGCGGCCCGAGCTTCCTCCCGATCGTCGAACGCCAGGTGGAGCACGATGCGATCGCCGCCCTCCTGGTCCGTCCAGAGGCGCTTGCCCTTCCGCTCCTCGTTGTGCTCCACGACCGCCGTCGCGGCCTCCAGGATCAACTGCGTCGACCGGTAGTTGCGCTCCAGACGGATCGTGCGAGCGCCGGGGTAGTCCGACTCGAAGTCCAGGATGTTTCGGATGTCCGCGCCCCGGAACGAGTAGATGGACTGATCCTCGTCGCCGACGACGCACACGCTCCGGTCCCCGTGGTCGGTGAGCTGCCGCATCAACCGGTACTGGGCCGGGTTGGTGTCCTGGTACTCGTCGACGAGCACGTGGGAGAACCGCTGGCGGTAGCGCTCCAACACCGCCGGCTGCTGATCGAACAGCTCGATCGTCTTGACGATGAGGTCGCCGAAGTCGAGCGCGTTGGCCGCCTGCAGCCGGCGCTGATACTGGCGGTACACCTCCGCGGTGCGGGGGTCCGCCGTCGCGGGCAGGTTGGCTTCCAGCTCCGACGGCCCCATGGCGTCGTTCTTGGCGCGGTCGATGGCCGAGGAGATCGCCCGCTGGTTGACGGTCTTCGGCGCCTTCAGGTCCACCAGGATCTGCTTGACCAGGTTCTTGCTGTCGCCGGCGTCGTAGATGACGAACCCCGACGAGAAGCCTGGGAGCAGGTCGATCTCACGCCGCAGGATGCGCAGGCACGTCGAGTGGAATGTCGAGACCCAGGCGTCGTTCCCCGACGGCCCCAGGAAGTTGCCGACCCGCTCCTTCATCTCCTTCGCGGCCTTGTTCGTGAACGTCAGCGCGAGGATCCGCCAGGGCGAGACCCCGAGTTCCTCAATCAGCCACGCGATGCGCAGGGTGAGCACACGGGTCTTGCCCGATCCCGCGCCCGCGAGCACAAGCAGCGGTCCCTCGGGGTGGGTGACGGCGGCGAGCTGTTCGGGGTTCAGCCCCTCGAGCAGGTGCTTCATTCGGCCGCAGCCGCTGCCTTCTTCCGGTCCGCTCGCGACTTCAACTGCTTCTTGATGCGCGGGGCGTAGCCGGCCTTGTTCTCTTGACGCGCGCGGCCGATGGCCAACGCGTCGCTGGGGACGTCCTTGGTCACCGTGGTGCCCGTCGCCACGTACGCGCCGTCGCCCAGGCGCACGGGGGCCACCAGGTGGCTGTCGGTGCCGACGAAGACGTCCTTGCCCACGATGGTGCGGTGCTTCGCGAAGCCGTCGTAGTTGCAGGTGATCACGCCGGCGCCGATGTTGCTGCCCGACCCGATCTCCGCGTCGCCCAGGTAGGCGAGGTGGTTGGCCTTGGCCCCGGGGTGCAGCTTCGTCTTCTTCAACTCGACGAAGTTGCCCACGTGGGCGCCGGACCCGACGTCGGAGCTCTGGCGAAGGTGGGAGAAGGGGCCAATGCGCGAGCCTTCGCCGACCGCAATGCGATCTGCGTCGGTGCTGAGGTGAGGCTTCTTTTCGTTGATTCCGTTCATCACGGTGAAAGGAAGTACGATGGCGCCTGGCCGGATATCGGCCCGCCTTGCCACGACGTGCGGCGACAGCGTGGCCCCCTCGCCGACGCTGCAGTCGGTCAAGACGCAGCCGCGGTCGATGCGAACGCCGGTCTCCACGCGGGTCGCGGCGCGCAACTCGACGCCTCCGCCCAGGCTGACGTCCTGGGCCAGCACGACGGCCTCTTCGATGCGCACCGACGCCGGGTCGTCCATGGAGACGCCGGCCTGCATCCACCGTGTGTTCACGCGGGAGCGCAGCTCCGACTCCAGCTCGGCGAGCTGGGCGCGGTCGTTGACGCCGGCCACGGCCCAGGGGTCCTCGATCACGTGGCCGCGAACCGCCAGGCCGGCGTCGCGGGCGAGGCCCACGAGGTCCGTCAGGTAGTACTCGCCCTGGTCGTTGTCGGTCCCGAGGCGCGAGATCGCGCCGCCGTCGCCGTCGCCGTCGAACACGAAGCTCCCGTCCATCGCGTAGATCGAGGTGTTCACCTCGCCGACCGCGCGCTCGGCTTCGGTGGCGTCCCGGTGCTCGACGATGCGGGCGACGGTGTCCCCTTCGCGGATCACTCGGCCGTAGCCGGTGGGGTCGGCGGGCACGAACGAGCCGACGGTCACCCCGGCGCCCGCGTGCGCGTCGAGCAGGCCTCGCAGCGCCGGGCCGTCCATGAGCGGCACGTCGCCCGGCAGGATCAGCAGCGTTCGGCCCGAGAACTCGGCGGCCTCACGAGCGGCCGCGACGGCGTCGCCCGTTCCCCGCCGTTCGTGCTGGATGGCGAAGGTGACGTCGTGGCCCGCGAGCTCGGCGCGGACGGCGTCGGCTCCGTGGCCGATGACCACCACCACCTGCTCGCAGCCGGCGTCCCGCGCGGCGTCAACGACGCGGGAGACGATGCTGCGCCCCAGGACCTCGAACAGGACCTTGGGGCGGGTGGACTTCATGCGGGTGCCCTTGCCGGCGGCGAGGACGATCGCAACCGGGGCCGAGGACTGAGTCATCGGGAATCACTCCGATCGGGTCAGGGGGCTTTCATCGAGGGCGGAGGCTTTGGCGCCGGGGTTCAGCGCGGTGGTGGACAGCAGGGTGTCCTCCGGGTCGAGCCACCAGCGACCGTGCTGCTTGTACCACTTCTGAACTTCGCCCCCGTCGGCCACCCGGCCCTCGATGGGCTTCGCTTCGACCCACTTCACGCGGACCTCGCCCTGCTCCATCTCGACCCCGGAGACGAAGACGTACTGGACCTCGAGGTTCTGGATGCCGGGCATCGGCAAGGACGAGTCGCTGCGCAGCTCCAGGAACCGGAACTGGTCTTCGGCGGCCTTGAGGAACGTCGCTGCCGTGGCCCAGTCCTGCCACTTGTGGGCTTCCCAGTACTCCTTGGCGCGCTCCTCGAGGACCTGCTGGGCCATCTTCCGCTTTCGGGTTTCGGCCTGGGCGGCCATGCGCTCCTTGTCGGCGTCGGTGCAACCGACGATCGGGATGAGGGACAGCGCGATCAGCAGGGGCAGCAGTGTCTTCATTCGAGACCTTCCAGGTCGTCGTCGGCGTAACCGGCGGGCTTGGCCTGGACCGGAAGGCCCAGCAGTCGCCCTTGGACCCCGATCACCACCCGAACCGTCCCGAACGGAGGGTTGGTCATGGCGTCGAAGCTCTGAATCGTGTTGAGCGGCGGCTCCTTGGACTGCTGCTGCCGCTTCGGGTTCAGCCCGATGAACACGGGCACCCGGAGGAAGATCCCGAAGTTCTTGTTGAAGTCGACCTGCACGCCGGGCTCGAGGATCGGCCCGTAGTCGACCAGCCGTTCGAAGGTGAAGAAGCCCTGCGGGATTCCGTCCTCGGTGGCCTCGGCCTCGGCCGCTGTGGCCTCGTCGCAGACGACGTACTGGCAGTTGCCGTGGTGCAGGTTGATGTAGGAGGCGACGCCGAAGCCCGCGCCGACCGTGGGCCGCACCATCGGCATGGTCAGGATGAAGAAGCGGAACATGAAGTCGCCGCCCCAGAGGTTCTTCGTCTGGCGAGTCCAGTCGGGGGGCGGGCGGTTCTCCGGGTCCGGGATGTTGCCGGAGCCGTCGGGGGCCTCGACCGTTTCGCCCGTCGCCAGCCGGATCCAGACCGGCGAGGTCGCCCACCAGCCCGACGCCTCGAAGTCGAGGTTCCGCAGGATGCCGACGCCCAGGCTCAGGCCGAAGGTGACGGACGTGCCGGCCTCGGCCACCTGCCAGGAATAGAAGTCCTCGGTGCCCGAGAGGTCGGGGGTCAGGAGGTACTGGCCGTAGTAGCGGACGCCCGTGGAGCCCGTGACGACGCCGCCCCAGACGCTGCCCAGGATCTGCAAGCGGTGGCCGGCCCAGCGCGATCGCCACGCGTCGAACTCGAGGTTGCTGTTGCGCCAGGACAGGTACTGCCTCTCGGTGATCCCGAGCTGCTCCCACTCCAACAGGGCGCCCTCGTAGGACTTGGCTTCGTCGAGGTCGGCTTCGGTGAGGCGGGGTTCCCGGGCCAGACGTCGCTGCTCTTCGAGGCGTTCGAGCTCTTCGATCTCGAGGTCGGCGTCCATGCGGGCCACGATGCGGCGCTCTTCTTCGGTCGCGGCAGCGGCCAGGGCCTCTTCCCGGGCTTCGTCGGCTTCCTGCTCGTCGCGGAACGGGGCGAGCAGCTCCTCCCGGCGCAGCCGGTCGAGGGCCAGGCGAACCGTGGCGGGCAGGATCTCTTCTTCCCCGGCCGACAGGTCGACGGCGTAGGTGTACTCGAGCTCGACCTCGCGGACGTTGAGGATCGTGACGACGACTCGGTAGTTGCCGTCCTCGCGGATCGAGACGCGGCCGGAGACCACGCGGTCGACCCGGGCGACCTCGCCGATGATGAACTGGCAGCCGAGCTCGTTCCCGTCGGGGCAGCCGTCGTAGTAGAGCTCTGCCTCGACCTCATCGACTCGCGGACACTCCTCCAGGCCGACGATCTCGATGTGCTCGATCTCCGACAGGCTGGACCGGAGGAACGACTCCAGCAGGGAGCCGATGCCCACGGCGTCCCGGGTCTCGCCGCTCAGGGGAACGACCAGCACCGACTGAAACAGGTCCGAGTCCGTCAGATCCTCAGGCCGGAGCGTGCCACGCTGCCGCTGATCGTCTTGGGAATCGTCCTCTGGCTCCTCCTGAGCGGGGCTCAGGGCGGGCAGAAGCAGCAGGATCAGCAGGAGTCGCAGCAACATCGGCGGGATGCTAGCGCGAATCGTCGCGTCGCAGTCGGGGTGGGGCAGGACGCTTCGGGATCGAGTTTGCCGCGCGTGAGGGAGGGGGCTGCTGCAGGCCGCGGGGCCCGGGGCCGAAACCCGTCCCGCCCTGCCGCTCGGAGGCTGGTTCGGGGGGACGGTGCGTGATACGGTCGGCGACCCTTGCGGGGCGGTTTCGCGCCCCCAAAACCACCCCTGGAACGACATGGCCTACGCAGTCAACAAGGTGATCCTCCTCGGCAACCTGGGCATGGACCCCGAGCTTCGCTCGACGCAGTCGGGCAAGTCCGTCTGTCGGCTGCGACTCGCCACTTCGGAGCGGGGCCGCGATGGCCAGGATCGCACCGAGTGGCACACGGTCGTGGCGTGGGAGAAGCTCGCGGAGCTGTGCAACCAGCTCTGCAGCAAGGGCAGCAAGGTCTATGTCGAAGGCCGCCTGCAGACCCGCGAGTACACGGACAAGAGCGGCAACCAGCGCTCGTCCACCGAGATCGTCGCCCGCGAAATGGTCTTCCTGACCCGCGCAGGTGACAGCGGCGGCGGCGGTGGTGGCGGCGGCTGGAACCGCGGCGGCAGCGGTGGCGGCAACCAGGGCGGCGGCGGTGGCGGCGGCGGTGGTGGCGGCGGCAGCTGGAACCGCGGCAACCAGGGCGGCGGCGGCAACGCCCCGGCACCGGGTGGCAGCAAGGGTGGCGGCGACGAGATCCCGTACTCGGACGACGAAGAGATCCCGTTCTAGGAACCTGCAGCGCACCGAGGAGCGAGGGCCGCGCCGGGGGGAGCGGCGCTCGGAGGCTTCGCGCGCTCAGGCGGAGGGGCGCTCAGGCGGAGGGCAACCGGCGCGGGCGCCGGCCTTCAGGGACTCGATTGATCGGGCTCCGAGGGCGGTCTACTCGAAGGCGACGAGGCCGCGCTTCAGCGCTTCGCCCATGATCTCCAGGAACCGGTCTTCGGGGATGTGCGCCACCAGGGTGCGCAGCCCGCGAAGGTTCGTGTTGCCGTCGACCATGACGAGCACCTGCATCGACTCGGTGCTCAGGTCCTGCACGTTGAGCAGGCCGCCCTGGCCCCGAGGGAGGCTCGGCACCGACTCCATCATCGAGCTGACGTCGATGTCGTCGCTGGAGTTGTGGGTGAGCTCGATGGAGGAGGGCGAATCGTCTTCGCGGCCGAGATCGAAGGAGTAGGTCTCCCCCGACTCGTACATCTTCCGGACCTTGGCCTCCTGGCCGTCTTCCTCGTAGCTCTCGTCGGCCGAGCCGAGCTCGAACACGAACTCGTCGTCGCTGAGGTCCGACATGGACGGCTCGGCGGGCGTGGGGGAGGGCTCGAACTCGGGGACATCGACGGACAGTTCGTAGACGCCGCTGTCGGACTCGGCCTCCCCCAGCTCGTCGTCGATCGGTTCCATGGCGCTGCTGCGGTCCGCGGCCGACGGCTCCGGAGGCCGCGGGACAAACACCGGGGCCGCGTCACCGGGGCGGCTCGCCGCCGCTTTGGCGGCGGGGGCTGCAGGCGCGGCGGGCACCGCAGCGGCCGGTGTGGACGTGGCGGCGCGCGGCGGAGCCGCGGCAGCGGCGGCGGCGAGCTGAGGCCCGAGGGCCGCGAGGCGCTCGTTCACCAGACGGGTGATCAGGGCCTCCAACGCCGCGGCGTCAAGCCCGTCCAGGCCCACCGGCTCCTCGTCGGCCGAGATCTCAGCCTTGAGATCGTCGATCCCCACTTCGAGCGTCGCCCGCGTCTCCTGGGACGAGGAGGCACTCGTGGGCGCCTTGTAGAGCGTTGTCCAGAATCTGGGGTCTGCTTCGTTCACGTCGGTCCGGCCTCCCCGCGAGACGCAGGCTAGCAAAGTCCGCGGCTGCGCCCCGCGGCTCGGGCTCGGGTAGCATCGCCGAGGACTGGGGGGCAGACGCCCCAGGGGAGCCCCATGGCGCTGTTTCGTTCGTCGTCCAAGAAGGCAGGCAAGTCCGAGCTCCTGCGCCGAGTGCAGGCGCGGGAATGGGCTGACCGCGATGAGATGTCGGAGGTCCTGCGCGAGCTGGGCCAGCAAAAAGACCTGAAGGTCGAGGAGTTGGTGCCGCTGCTGACCAGCACGGAGCCGGCCATCCGATCCTTCGCGGAGGTCCAGGTCGGCACTCGGCTCGATGCCCGCGGCGTCGACGCGCTGGTCAAGACGCTCGCATCCAAGACCGGCCGCACCCAGGCCATGATCCTGCACACGATGCTGCGCGGGAAGGCCGAGCTGGCCAAGGGCGCCATCGAGCGGCTCGTCATGGAGGGCGACCGGGGCCTCAGCCGCACGGCGATGGAGGCGCTGTCGACCCTGCCGAGCCACCAGGTGGGGCAGGAGTTCCACCGGTTCCTGCAGCACGACAAGTCCGAGATCCGGCGCATGGCCCTGGTGAAGATCCAGGACTCCCCGGCGTTGCTGGGCGAGCCGGCGATCCAGAACTCGATCCTCCGCATGGCCGACGACGAGGACGAGCAGATCCGCATGCGGGTGCTCGATTCGTTGCCGGAGCTGGACGCCGGCGAGGCCGTCCGCATCTGCCTGAGCCGGCTCAAGGACCCCTCCGCCAGCGTCCAGCAGAAGGCCGTGCGGGTCCTCACCCGGGCCATGGAGCGGGTCGGTTCCTCCGTCGAAGCCGAAGAGCAGCTGCTGGGCCTGCTGACCGACGGCTCCGAAGCCGTTCGCAACGGCGTGCTCGACATCATCATGAAGCGCACGGACCGGGACCGGCTGCTGCGCCACCTGCTGCTGTTCTGCAAGGGGCTGATGGGTTGGATGCGCGACCGCACGCTGCAGTCCCTGCGTCGCTACAGCCAGGAACTCATGCCGGAAGTCATCCGGCTGATGAACGACGAGGACGACGACGTCCGGTCCATGGCGCTGACCCTGGGTTCGACCCTGGAGTCCCCCGAGGTCGTTCCCCACGTCATCGGCCTGCTCAAGGACGACGACTGGTGGCTGCGGATGATCGCCGCCGAGACGCTGGGCAAGATCGGCGACAAGCGCGCCGTCCGCCCGCTGCTGAAGCTGTTGGAGGACGACGACGCGGCCATGATCGCCATGGAAGCGCTGGCGCGGATCGGCGACAACTCGGCGACCGCCGCCATCTGTCGGGCGCTGAGCCGGGACCAGACGGAGATCCGGATCGAGGCGCTCAACGCCCTGGGCAAGCTCAAGGACAAGCGGTGCGTCCCCGTGCTCGAAGAGGCCACGATCCACGACCCCAACGCGGCTGTGCGCCGCCGGGCGGGCGAGCTGCTGGACGAGTTCGCTGGGAGCCGGGAGCGCAACTCCGGCCGCCTCCGGGCCATCGACGCCGACAGCCTCCGCCGCGCGAGCAAGCAGGACCTGACCCCCATGGAGCGGCTGCTCGTCGAGGCCCGGAAGGCCGGCGCGTCGGACGTGCACATCATCGTGGACAGCAAGGCGACCATGCGGGTGCACGGCCGGCTGGTTGAGATGGACACGCCGATGTTCACGGCCGACCTGTCGGACCAGTACCTGCGCTCCGTCCTCCCCGAGAGGGTGGGCGCCACGTTCCTGGAAAAGAGCCAGGCCGACTTCTGCCACACGATCCCCGAAGTCGGGCGGTATCGCTGCAACGTCTACGTCGAGCGCAAGGGCCTGGCCGGGGCGTTCCGAACCATCCCCAACGAGGTCCCGGCCCTCGACGAGATCGGCCTGCCGAGCCACCTCGCTGACCTGGTCAACCACCACCAGGGCCTCATCGTGGTGGCGGGCCCGTCGGGGTCCGGCAAGAGCACCACGCTGGCCGCCCTGGTCAACCTGTTCAACGAGCACAAGCGCGACCACATCCTGCTGCTCGAGGACCCCATCGAGTTCGTGCACAAGGCCAAGGGCTGCCTGGTCAACCAGCGCGAGGTGGGGCGCCACACCCGCAGCTTCGCCGCCGCCTTGCGCGGCGCTCTGCGCGAAGACCCCGACGTCATCGTCGTGGGGCAGATGCGCGACCCCGAGACCGTGCGCCTCGCCATCGAGGCCAGCGAGACCGGGCACCTCGTCATCGCGACGATGAACACGACGTCGGCGCCCAAGACGGTGGACCGCATCATCGACGCGTTCCCCGTCGCCGAGCAGACCCAGATCCGCATCATGTTGTCTGAGACCCTGAAGGTCGTCGTCTGCCAGCAGCTGCTGCCGCGGGCCGACGGGACCGGCCGGGCGGCGCTCTTCGAGGTGATGATGGGGACCCTGGGGGTGCGGATGATGATCCGCGACAACAAGACCTACCAGATCCCCGGGCAGATGCAGATCGGTGAGGGCAAGGGCCACGTGACGGTCGACTCGGGCCTCGCCAGGCTGCTCGAGGACGGCAGGATCAGCGCCGAAGAGGCCTACCGCCGAGCCCAGAGCAAAGACCAGTTCGAGGCGCGCCTCAGCGGGGAGACGCTCGCCGGGCTCAAGTCGGCTGGAGGGGGCCGCTGATGTCCAAGACCGTCAAGTTCAAGATCGACCGCTTCCTGATGCTCATGCAGGACCGCGGCGCGTCGGACCTGCACATGTCCGTGGGCCGTCCGCCGATGTTCCGCCAGAGCGGGCAGATGGACCCCATTCGCTACCGCGTGCTGACGAACAGCGACTGGGTCGAGTTCATGAAGCCCATCGCGGGGCCCGAGAACTGGGCGAAGTTCAAGCGCGTCGGCGACTGCGACTTCGCCCACGCCGTGCCCGGCGTCGCCCGGTTCCGGGTGAACTTCTTCATGCAGGAGCGGGGCTACGCGGCCGTGTTCCGCATCATCCCGACCAAGCTGATGACGTTTGCCCAGCTGGGGTTGCCCAAGCCCGTCGAGAAGATCTGCCACATCGAGCGCGGCCTCGTGCTCGTGACCGGTCCGACGGGCTCGGGCAAGTCGACCACCCTGTCGGCGATCATCAACAAGATCAACGAAGAGCAGTCCCGCCACATCATCACCATCGAAGACCCCATCGAGTTCGTGCACCCGAACAAGCGGTCGGTGATCAGCCAGCGCGAGGTCGGCGAACACACGGTGTCCTTCGCCGAGGCGGTGGGGGCGGCGGTGCGCGAGGACCCCGACACGATCCTGGTGGGCGAGATGCGCGACCTGGAGACGATCCGCACGGCGCTCAACGCGGCGGAGGCGGGCTTCCTGGTCTTCGGCACCCTGCACACGAACAACGCCGCCAAGGCCGTCGACCGCATCATCAACGTGTTCAGCCAGGACGAGCAGGAGGGCGTGCGCGGCGGCCTCGCCGAGTCGTTGCGGGCGGTGCTGGCTCAGCAGCTCCTGCGCCGCGAGGGCGGGGGCCGCGTCGCCGCCCTCGAGATCCTGTTCGGGACCGGCGCCATGTCGTCGATGATCCGCGACGGCAAGACCTCGCAGCTGACGTCGGCCATCCAGATGGGCAAGGCCCTGGGCATGCAGGCCATGGACGACGCCCTGTACGAGCTCCTGCAAGACGGGCTGATCTCGCCGGAGTCCTGCTACGAGAAGGGCGTCGACAAGAAGGCGATGAAGAGCCGCCTGGAGGCCGGGGGCTACGTCGGGGACTTCGCCGACGACGAGTAGGACTCGGCCGCCGAGTCAGTCGGCGCCGAGCCCCGCTTCGCGGAGGCGGCGCCAGGAGTGCAGGTCCACGGCGTCCCGGCCGGCCAGGTCTTCCAGGGCTTCGGCGGCGTCCAGCAGCTCCGGCAGGTCGGCCCAGGTGCCGTCAGCGCCGAGCCAGGCCTCCAGTGCGACCCGCACCGGCATCCGCTCCGCTTCGAAGGACACCGCGTTCCAGGCCGACTGCGCTGAGTCTCGCTCGTAGGCCATCATCGTCGGCTGGTCGAGGACCGCGGCGACGGCCTGGAACCAACCGTCCCGGTCGGCGGCCGACGCCCAGCCCACGGTGCTGCTGCCGTTCGGCGGGGGCAGTGCGTCGAACCAGACGGCGAGGTCTGCCTCCAGGGCCACGTCGGGGTCGGCCGCGAGCAGCTCACCGACGGCCTCGAAGGTGGTCTTCAGCTCCGCCAGGAGCTCGCGCTGGCGCACGGAGCCGTCGCTCCAGTCGGCGCGACCGTGGGGTTCCAGGTCCAGGTGGACGGCGGCGAAGCGCCCGGCGGGGTCGTCGAGGCCCGCGTGGAAGGCGAGCACCCGCTGCTCGACGGCCGACAGCAGCTCGCCGCGGAACGAGCGCAGGATCCAGTCGTTGTCGCTCAGCAGGAGGCTCGGCTCGATGCCCGAGGCCCGCAGGGCGGCGTTGCGCGAGGCGATGAGCGTGGGATCGTCCACGGAACGAGACGACCAGGAGATGTAGGCGCGGCCGATGCCGGCGCCGACCATGGCGGCCAGCTCGCGCTCGAAGACCGCGTCGTCTTCGGCCAACGCGCCGGCGCCGAACTCGGACTCGTCCCAGACCCATGTGCCCCAGGCGCGGGGGATGGGCGGGAGCGGGGCGGAGTCGTCGTCGTCGGCTGCGTCGGTGCTTGCGTCGTCGTCGTCCGCCGGGTCCTCCGCGGCGGGATCGGACACGCAGCCGGCCGCCGCGAAGAGCAGCGTCAGGGCGAGCGCGCGGACAGCAGCAGGATCAGGGGTCGACGTAGGGGCTGACCCGGTTGGCGTCGATTTCGCCTTCGAGGGCGAAGGTCAGGATCTGGCCGTCGAACACGGCTTCGAAGTGGCCGACGTCGGTGAACGAGCCGTCGAACCCGATGGGCAGGGCGAAGAACCCGATGTCGATGCCGACGTCGCCGTCGGCTTCGTCTTCGTCCACTTCTGCGTCGATCTCGTAGGAGAGGTCGAAGCCCTCGATGACCACGAGGTTCACCGTGCAGCCCCCGCCGCCGCGCATGGACTCGCCGGACATGTCGACGGTGAAGTCGAGGCCACCGGCGCACAGCGCGTTGATGGGCGTGCCCTGGAACTCCAGCTGCACCGAGATGTTCATGGAGCCGGCGTAGATGCCCGAGTGCTCGCCCTGGACCCGGACGCCGCCGATGACCGTCTGCAGGCGGTCGCCGTTGGGCAGGTTGGCCGTGACCGTGAACTCGTGCAGGCCCCAGTCCAGGTTCACGTCGCCCGAGGCGCCCTCGAAGATGGGCTCGTCCTCGAGGCTGGACTCCCAGATGATCTCGTCGAACTCGAGGGGCTCGCCGTCGGCGTCGAGGATCTCCGCGTCGAGCTCAATGTCCTCGTCCACGAACAGGATGCTGGCCGAGGCCGGGGAGTGGACCACCAGGGTCGCCTCGTCGAACTCGGGGAACTCGGGCTCCGGCTCGGGCGTCGGGGTCGCGCCGGGCGCCGGGCTCAGGAACGCGTCCTGGCAGCCAGTGAGCGCGCCCAACAGAGCAAACATCCAGATCAGCCGACGCATCGCACTCTCCCTCGTCCGCCTGACACTCCCCAACGGACCGGCGGACGCTACCAGTCCCTCAACGGCCCTGCAGGGGAAACGTGGGCCCCGAAACGCCCGGCCAGTGGCACAGCAGGAAGGCCTCGACGTTGCCCGACTTCGCGCCCGGCAACCGCGAATCCACCTCGCCCTCAATCGTGAGCCCCAGCTCCCGGGCCGCCTCGGCCACGCCGTCGATGGCGCCTTGCCGGGCGGCGGCGTCCCGCACGACTCCGCCCCGGGCGATGTGCTCGCGGCCGACTTCGAACTGCGGCTTCACCAGCGCGAGCAGCCGGGACCCCGCGGGGAGCAGGGGCAGCAGCGGTGGCAGGATGAGGCGCAGGCTGATGAACGAGGCGTCCAGTACGACGAGGTCGATGTCCCCGCCCAGCTGCTCCGCCGTCAGATCCCGGGCGTCGGTCTGCTCGAACACCGCCACCCGCTCATCCTGGCGCAGCTTCCAGGCCAGCTGATTCGTGCCCACGTCCACCGCGACCACTTCAGCCGCCCCCCGCTGCAGGAGGCAGTCGGTGAAGCCGCCGGTGCTCGAGCCCACGTCGAGGCAGCGCCACCCGGTGGGATCCAGGTCGAAGTCCGCCAGCGCGCCTTGCAGCTTCAGGCCCCCGCGCCCCACGTAGGGGTGGTCGGGGACACGGGTGCGCAACGCGGCGTCGCGCCGGATCTTCGTGCCCGCCTTGTCGACCACGCGGTCGTCCACGAGCACCTGGCCCGCGAGGATCAGGCGCCGCGCGCGATCCCGGCTGGCGGCAAGCCCCGCCTCCACGAGCAGCACGTCGAGCCGCTCTTTGGCGCTGGCCACGCCCTCAGACGTCCCGGTGAACGGCGTACCAGGCCAGGTGGCGCAGCGGATCGGCGCGCTCGTCGAAGCCGGCGAGAAGGTCTTCGGCCTGGGCGAACAACTCGCGCGCCTTGCTCCGCGAACCCTCGATGCCCATGAGCCCGGTGAAGCTCGGGGTCTCCGACGCGTCGTCGCCGCGCTCGGTCTGGTCCTGCAACTCGTCGAGCACATCGTCGGCGATCTGGAACGCGAGCCCCAGCACGTAGCCGTAGTTGCCCAGCCGCTTCACCTCGGTGGCGCTGGCGCCGCCGATGAGCGCACCGGCCCGCAGGGACCAGCGGAACAGCTGCCCCGTCTTGAGCCGATGCAGGTGCGTCAGCCGCGCCTCGTCGGTCACGTCGCCCTCGAAGCCCAGGTCGATGGACTGCCCCCCGACCATGCCCCGCCAGCCGGCGGCCGCCGACAGCGACGTCGCCAGCTCCAACCGCACCTCGGCCGGCACGTCGCCGGCGTAGCCCGCCGCTTCGCCCACCGTCGCAAAGGCCTGGGTCAGCAGCGCATCGCCGGCCAGCAGCGCCAGCGCCTCGCCGAACTGGACGTGAGTGGTGGGCCGCCCCCGCCGCATCGAGTCGTCGTCCATGCAGGGCAGGTCGTCGTGGATGAGGGAGTAGGTGTGGATCATCTCGACGGCGCAGGCCGCCGGCAGCGCGTCCTGCGGGTCGGCACCGAAGAGCTCCGCCGCCGCGAGCACCAGCACCGGGCGCAGGCGCTTACCGCCCCCGAAGAGGGCCCAACAGCAGGCTTCGTGCAGCTTCGCGGGGTCGCCCGCGGGAAACAGCCGGTGCAAGGCGCCATCGACGAGCTCACGCCGCTCGGCGAGGTAGGGCTGAAGGAACGCCAGCCGGTCAGTCATCGAGGTCCGCCGGCGCGTCCTTGCGGGACAGCTCCTCGCCGGTCTCCGCGTCTTCCTCGACGACCTCGTCGCCCTGGCGCAGGAGCACCGCGAGGCGCGCCTCGGCTTCGTTGAGCCGGTCTTCGCAGCGCCGGGAGAGGGCGACCCCGCGCTCGAAGCGCGCGACGGTCTCCTCGAGCGGGATGTCTCCGCGTTCGAGCTCGGTGACGATGCCTTCGAGCTCGGCGAGCGCGTCTTCGAAGGCGAGGGACGAGGGGGCGGGGTCGGTCATCGAGGCCTTGCTAGCCCGGGTGCGGGCGGGGGTCAACGGAGGCCCGAAGGAACGGAGCGCTACGGGAACTCGGCGCCGACCTGGGGGGGCTCGTCGTCGCGGATCTGCGACCAGAACATGTTCGCGTAGAGCAGGGCGGCGTCGGCGTCCTGGAACACGACGAAGTGGTTGGCGTCGAACTGGGCCAGGGCCGCGGTCACCGGCTCGCCCGATGGGTGGGTGGCGTTGCCGCGGAACGGGGCGCGCAGGGAGTCCAGACCCCGCAGGTCCAGGCCGGGCACATCGCCCTCCTCGAACGGCCGGGCGACCGTCAGGCCGCCGGCCACCGCGAGGGCCTCGCTCGCCACCGCCGGGGTCTGGATGTCCTGCATTCCCTCGGTCAGGAGCACCGAGGCGGGCTGCCGCGTGCTGTCGCGGATCCAGTGGCTGGCGTAGTTCACCGGGTCGGTGAGTTCGGCGAGCCCCTGCACCATGCCGACGATTGGGTGCATCTCGAACAGGTCGGTGCCGTCGGGGGCGCCCACGCCGGTGAGGATGAGGTCGCGGATCACGATGGGGTCCTCGCGCAGCATCACCGTCTGGCTGAGTCCGGCGCCGGCGCCCGAGAGGACCCAGCTCTTCACTCCGTGCGTGAACGGGATGGCGATGGCGCCCGTGATCCCGCCCTGGCTGTGGCCCATGTAGTAGATGTTGTCGGGATCGATGCGCAGCTCGGGGTGGGCCGTCACCAGGGCGCCGTCGCCGGTCAGCTCGCGCAGGAGGAACTCGACCAGCGAGACCGTGTCGAGCGCCGCCTGGCGGAACGTCGTGATGCCCGACTCGGGGTTGAAGTAGTTGAACGCGTAGAGCTGCAGGGCCGTCGGGTTGTTCTCGGGCCAGCGGGCGCCGTGGAACGGCTGCGCGATGCCGACGCTCATGAACCCGCGCGCGGCGAGCATGTTCGCGGGGTTCAGGCCGCCGCCGAAGTGCGAGTAGCGGTCGCCGAAGGTCCCGTGGCTCTGGAGCACGACGGGCCAGCCGGCGGCGGGCTGGTCGAACGTGGGCCGGGGCAGGCCCAGGGCGAACCGGATCTCCTCGGCGCTCTGGGGCACCGGCGTGTCGCCGTCCCAGACGAAGCCGCCGCCTTCTTCGCTGTAGGGGATCGTGCCCCGCTGGAAGTTGTGGGCGGTGTAGCTGCCGTCGTAGATGGGGTAGTTGGCCTCGAACTCCTCGTGGTCTTCGGGCAGCAGTTCGAGGTCGCCGTTCCAGGCCGGCAGGTCCGGCGACGCGCGCACGAAGTCCGACAGGCGCTCCATCTCCGTCAGCACGTCCTGGGTGGTGTAGACGGTCGCCGACGCGATCCACTGCAGGTCGCCCGTCGTGGAGCCCAGCTCGGGCTGGGCTGCGAGCAGATCGGCGAGGGGCTGGTAGACGGCCTGCAGCGCGTCGTCGGGGTGTTCGCCCAGCAGCGCGGCCGTCAGGTCCGGGTGGCCGGCCACGAACCCGCCGGGGGCTTGCAGGTCCACCAGGAACACCGCGTAGGTCGTCGCCGAGCGCATGGGGAACCCCCAGTACGGGGCGATCGCGACGAGGTCGGGGTCGGTGTAGGGGTCGTCGCTGAAGGAGCCGATCTGCTCCCACCGTGCGGGCAGGCACGTGCCGAACGCGGGGGAGTCCGGGTCCACGTCCAGGATGCGGACGGGGCCCTCGCAGTTCATCGACGCCCGCGCGTCCTCCAGCGTGTTCACGGGCAGGTCGACGGGGCCGTCGAAATCAAACCAGGCCGGCGAGTTCAGCCCCCAGCCGCTCATCGATTCGGTGCCGAACGTCAGGTACGAGTTCACCAGCGGGTTGTCCGACGGGTTCGGGAACGCGCGGTAGTCAGGGCGGCCTTCTTCGGTGAGCCGGACGTCCGACGGGAACGGAAGACTCCAGAACCCGTCGGCCAGGGTGGTGTCGAAGGACGAGGTCGTGTCCGACAGCTCCCGGGGCGCGGCGCAGGCGACCAGGGGGAGGGCGAGGAGGAGGTACTTCAAGTCGGCCACACGGTCTCCCCCTGCGCGTCTTCGATGCGCTCGAGGTTCGGAATGCAGGTCGCGATTGACAGATCCGCGTCCCCGTAGGTGCCCGGCGGGTTCTCGCCGGTCACGTCGATCCACTTGTCCAACCGCAGTCCGGTCATGGGGGGGTAGCCGTAGACGCGGTAGCGGCCCGGCGGCAGGACCACCTGGGCCACGCTGTAGTTGGGGCGGGGCACGGGCGGAGCGTACAGCAGGTGGCGGGGTCGTCGGTGCCTTAGACTCCCGCCGTGATCCGCCCCGGCCCCTTGCTGCTCCTCGCGTTGACGGCCGCCGGCTGCGCCGTGTGCGAAGCGGGTCTGGACGTAGACGGCGACGGGGTCTGCGACGCCAGCACCGCCGATTGGTCGGCCGACGCCGAGATCCCGGCGGGGACCGACCGCGGCAACATCTACAACCTGCCGGCGGCGGACCTGGAGCGCGTCCGCCGCGCGGGCTTGCTTCACGCGACGCAGTGGCCGGTGACCGTGTCGGGCGTGTTCGTCCCCCACCGCCCGATCCAGGTGATGCTCGACGAAGACAGCGACGACGAGACCGTGGCCAGCGCGCGCCGCTTTGCCCGCAACACGCTGGGCTTCCAGAACTTCGAGGAGCTGGTGGCCTGGGTCGGGGCGCCGGTGATGGGGGAGGGGGGCGTCGGCGCCTTCGACGTGCCCCGGCCCGACGGCTTCGGGCCGACCGACCGCTTCGGCGTCAGCGTGGTGGAGACGGAGCTGGGCGACGGGCTGACCTTCAGCTGCGGGGCCTGCCACGCGGGGCGGCTGTTGGGCCGCACGGTGATGGGGCTGCCCAACCGGCGCTCGCGGGCCAACGCGTTCTTCGGCTTCGGGCAGGAGGTCGTGGCGATGATCGAGCCCGAGTTCCTGACGCAGCTGACCGACGCGACCGAAGGCGAGGTGGAGATGCTGCGCCGCGCGAGCCAGCGCCTGGGCGCGGTGGGGCAGCGCACGCCCCAGGTGCTGGGGCTGGACACGTCGCTGGCGCAGGTGGCCCTGAGCCTCGCGCGGCGGCAGGACGACGCCTGGGCGACCCGCGACTGGACGGCCGAGGGGAACCCCCGGCCCAACGCCCTGGAGACCGACGTCGCCGACAGCAAGCCGATGCCCTGGTGGACCATGAAGCACAAGACACGCTGGCTGTCGGACGGCTCCATCGTCTCGGGCAACCCCATCCACACGAACTTCTTGTGGAACGAGCTGGGGCGGGCGACGGATCTGCGGGAGCTGCAGGGGTGGCTGGCCGAGAACCCGCGGATCGTGGACGAGTTGACCGTGGCCATCTTCGCCAGCGAGCCGCCCCGGTGGACCGACTACTTCGACGCGGACACGCTGGACGAGGCGGCGGCGGGGCGCGGGCGCGAGCACTACGAGGCGCTGTGCGCCGACTGCCACGGCTCCTACGACGTGCAGTGGGCCGGGGGCGTGCCGGAGCTGGTGGAGGTTCGCTACCCCAGCCGCACCCTGGTGCTCGACGTGGGCACCGACCCCGGGCGCTGGCAGGGGATGCCGCACTTCGCCGACGCGCTCAACGGGCTGGCCATCTCCGAGGCCATCGAGACCGTGGTCGAGCCCCAGGTCGGGTACGTGCCGCCGCCGCTGACCGGAATCTGGGCGCGGTACCCGTACCTGCACAACAACTCGGTGCCGACGCTGTGCGACTTGCTGACCCCGGTGGCCGAGCGCCCGACGGCGTTCGTGCAGGGCCCCAGCGAGTCCCTGGCCGACTTCGACGCCGACTGCGTGGGCTACCCGGTGGGCGACGCGATGCCGGCGGGGTGGGCCGACGAGCTCGAGGCGGCGTTCGACGCGACGAAGCCGGGGCTGAGCAACGCCGGGCACGACGCGTGGCTGACCGACGGCGGAGAGCCGGTGCTGAGCGCGGGCGATCGGGCTGACTTGATCGCGTTCTTGAAGACGCTGTGAGCGGCGAGTCGGTGGTGCCGCGCCCCGAGGGACCTCAGCCGCCCTCCCTGGCCCCCTGGGACCGGCGCGGGGCGCCGGAGCTCGTCCTCGCCGGGGAGAACGAGACCTGGCGGGCCGGCGATCTCGCCATCCGCGTCTACCGCCCCGGCCGCTGGAGCCTCGGCCAGATCGAGGCGGAGTGGGCGTGGGTCGAGGCGTTGTGGGGCGTGGTCGAGACGCCGGCGCCGGTGCGGGGAGCCGATGGGGCCGTGGTTCAGGTGTTGGCCGACGGGCGGTTGGCGGCCGCTTCGCAGTGGGTGGCCGGCGCCACCCCCGCGTGGGACACGCCGCGCGAAGCCGAGCGCGTGGGGCGGATGCTGCGGGAGCTGTCGGACGCGGCGGCTCGGGCCCTGAGCCTGGCGCCGCCGACCTGGGCCGGGCGGGACCGCGAGGGGCTCGACCCGGAAGCGCAGATCGCCCGGGCCGTGGCCGCCATCGACGGGGCGGTGTTTCCGTGCGACGAGCACCGCGACGGAGTCCGCCGGGCGGCGGAGCGGCTGCGGCGACTGCTGTCTGAAGTGCCCCTGGCGAGCGACGCGTTCGTGCACGGCGACGCCCACCGACACAACGTCCTGGAGGACGGGGCCCAGTGGTGGCTCATCGACTTCGACGACTGCGGCTTCGGCCCGGCGGAGTCGGAGCTGGCCACGGCGCGGGTGCACTGGCGGGCGGCGGGCAGCTTCCCGTCGCTGGCGCCGGCGATGCTCAGGGGCTGGGGCGACCACGACCCCCGGCGGGTCGCCGCCGCCTGCGCGCTGCACGTGCTGGACACGATCTCGGTCTTCCCCACCCACCTCGACCTGGGCCCCCTGGCCACCGACCCCAACGCCACGCTGGGGCGGTACCTGGGCTACTTCGATGGGGAGCTGGCGGCGGTGGGGGGATAGAGGGGTTGCTCGGCCGAAGACCCGCAGGGGCTTCGGCCGCTGCGGAGCGAGACCCGCAGGGGCTCGCGGAGCCGCCGGAGGCCCGCCGGGCCGGAGGCGCCCTGAGCGTCGCTACCGCAGCAGCAGGTCCTCGAGCAGGAAGCGCGCGATGTCCTCGGCTTCGTCGGCGTGCACATCGACCGCTGCCATGAGCCCTTCGCCGTCGAGGATGACGTCGACCACGTCGTCGACGTCGAGCCCCTGGGCGCCGAGGCGAAGGTCCGGGCCGCGGATCGTGCCCTGGGCCGTGTTGCCGTGGCAGCCGGCGCAGCTGGAGAGCCAGAGCTCGGCGGGGGTCTGTTCTGTCGGGGCGGCGCAGCCGGTCAGCCACGCCGCCGCCAACAGCGCTACTGCGCGGTGAACAGGCATCGCGTCAGGGGCTGGTAGATGTCGGCCAGCACGTAGAGGTAGTAGTCCTCGCCCGCAATGAGCTCCGGCGGGGCGCCGGACTCGGGGAAGGCCTGGAAGGCGCCGTCGGGCTGCTCGCCGTAGACGATGCCGTCGGTGATGGGGTTGTCCTGGGGCGAGACGTCCACGCGCCAGAGCGTGCCGTCGGGCAGGTCCAGGTTGGGCGGCACGGCGGGGTTCTGGGCGTCGGCCTCCAGCACGTAGACGTAGCGGGCGCGGCCGCCGACCCAGTTCATGGTGCCGTCGGCGGCGACACCGACGTCGTCGGCGCAGACGCCGGGCTCGTAGATGAGCTGGTCGTACAGCGGACCACCGAACGGCGTGGCGTCGGCGAGGTCGGCTTCGGTGAGGCCGCGGCGGGCGAGGGCGTCGAGGAAGAAGGCGCGCATGCGCTTGGGCTGCGTGGACGGCATGCCCGTCATCAGGCGGGAGAAGCCGTTGTTGTCGTCGGGGTGGAAGGCGCCGAACGCCGTCGAGTCCACGACGCCGGCCATCATCCCCACGCCCTCGTCGGACAGCGCGTCGGTCCAGATGCCTTCTTGTCCGAGCCACCACTGGGACGGGCCGTCGGGGGCGAGACCCGGCTTGTGGCAGCAGATGCAGGCGCTGGCTTCGACCTGGCTGTTGACCCACTCGTACTCCTCCTGCCACTCGGGGTCCGAGTAGCGCGGGTCGTCGTCGGGGGTGCCGGTCTCGGTGTCGACGGCGTAGTAGGGGCGCTGCTTGCGGACGGTGTCGCAGGACGCGTAGTCGTCGAAGCTGCGGCCTTCTTCGGTCGAGGCCGAGATGGCTTCCCAGGTGCAGACCTGGCCGTCGGGGCCGTTGCCCGCGGGCTCACCCTCGATGGGGTCGACGCAGTTCAATTCCAGGGGCGGGAAGACCGTGGTGCCCTGGGGCGGCAGGGGGTCTTCCCCTCCGCAAGCCGCGGCCGGGGCGAACTCGCCGCCGGCGAAGCTGCAGCCGACCGCGAGGCCGCTGCAGTCGTAGCCGTCGCCGTTGAGGAAGTAGAGCGTGTTGGCTTCGATGGTGCCGGCGTCGACGTAGCAGACGCCCAGCAGGTCGTCCTGAGGGCAGCCCAGGTCCAGCTCGAGCAGGCCGGGGTCGGAGCCGGGGACCGGAGACTCGCAGTTGTCCTGCATGGCGTCCTGTGTCCAGCTACTGCCCAGGTATTCCTTGCACTCGTTGCGGTCGTTGAAGCCGTTGACGTAGGTGCAGCGGCCGATGGCGTCGGAGATGAAGGGGTCTTCGGCCGGGGTGGCGCAAGCCGCCAGGGACAAAGCGGTCAGGGCGAGGGCGAGGCGTCGAAGCATGGAGTTCTCCAGGTCCCCGGGAGGGCCTTGGCGGCGTCCGGTGGAGAAGATCTATCGACAAAACCGGAACAGAACAAGGACAAAGGTATGATTTTGTCTAGAAACGAACGAGCGGGCGTGAGGAAGCCCGCCCTGGGGGGGCCTGAGATCGAGCAGGGATGCGGGGTGCAGCGCGCTTGCGCCCGAGGCCGGGAGACCAGACCGGAGGCGACGCTAGAGAGCCGACCAAGAGTCCTCAAGCGGCCGCCGCGAAGAGCCTGTCGAGCACGTA
>Ga0055584_100000596_pt1 | contig 34371 bp, 27 predicted proteins | sample OSDHelmetaG_FD_58716 | JGI IMG/M metagenome (GOLD analysis project Ga0055584, IMG submission 58716) | Pelagic marine sediment microbial communities from the LTER site Helgoland, North Sea, for post-phytoplankton bloom and carbon turnover... | ecosystem: Environmental > Aquatic > Marine >... | reverse complement strand
TTTTTTATCTATGGCCGATTCTTCAGGCAAGTGAAATCAGCCTGATTGTTTTTGTTTATGAATCGCCTGTTTAAGACCACGGACCATGTGATCACAAAGTCGTGGATCAAATTGCTTGGGAAGAATATAGCCGGGACCAAATTCAAGGACTTCGTTTTTATAGATTTCCTTGACCTCCGCGGGCACCGGCAAGTGCGCAAGCTCTGCCAGCACATGGGTTGCAGCTACCAGAAGATCGTGGTCGATCTGTTTAATTTTCTCGTCCAGCGCGGCTCGAAATATAAAGGGGAAAACCAGGGAATTGTTAACCTGATTGGGATAGTCAGAGCGACCGGTGGCCATAATTACGGTATCACTGACTTCTGCTACCTGCTCCGGATAAATTTCAGGATCAGGATTGGACAGGGCAAAAACAATCGACCGTTTCGCCATGCACTTAATCATTGCCGGAGTGATGGTGTTTGGCCCTGATAGTCCGATTAATACGTCGGCGTCGATCAGCGCTTCAGCAATACTTCGCTTAGGCGTTTTTATCGCAAACGCCTGCTTATAAATATTCAGATCGGTACGCTCAACATGGATCACACCCTTACTATCCACCATGGCGATATTGTCGCGGTTAGCCCCAAGAGCGTACAATAATTTTGCAGTGGCAATTCCCGCAGAACCCGCACCTTGAATCACGATCTGAACATCTTCCAAAGGCTTTCCCTGCACGGTTAACGCGTTTATCAATCCCGCACAAACTACAACCGCAGTACCATGCTGATCATCATGGAAAACAGGAATATTCAATCTTTCCTTCAGCGCTTCCTCAATCGCAAAGCATTTCGGTGCTGCGATATCTTCCAGGTTAATGCCGCCAAACGTAGCTGATATATTGGCAACCGTTTCAATAAATGCTTCAGTACTTGGGGCCTCAACTTCGATATCAAACACATCGATATCGGCAAATAACTTGAACAAAACTGATTTGCCCTCCATCACAGGTTTCCCTGCCAGCGCACCGACATTGCCCAGCCCCAATACGGCGGAGCCGTCAGTAATTACCGCTACCAGGTTGCCCTTATTGGTATACCTGTATGCGTCTTCCCGGTTTTTTGCAATGGCTGATACCGGGCCTGCAACCCCGGGGGTATAGGCCAGTGACAGGTCATGCTGGGTGTTAAACGGTTTGGTGGGTTGAATCGATGTTTTACCTGGGCGCGGAAACTCATGATAGTCCAGCGCGAGTTTTTGAAAGTCCATAAATAGAAAATTAAGGGCTGAATGATGGAGTATAGAGCGTGTATTCTACTTCATTGCATCCATCAACTGGGATGCAATGAAAATCAGTTCAGCCGTGCCTGGGTGTCAGCGGGCAGTCAGGCGACAAGGTTCAGCTGTCTAAGGGTTGCCCTTTTACCAGAAGACCCTGCTCTGCCATAGTATGATTAAGCAATGATACACAGGCATATACCGCTTTCAGCGTAGGTATTTCAGTTCCAGTCATTGCAGCAAGTTCTATCACCACGCCGAGCATGCCGTCGATTTCCAGTGGCTTACCGGCTTCGACATCCTGCAACATGGATGTTTTATGTTTGCCGACTTTTTCAGCGCCTTCTATTCGACGTTCCAGAGAAACCCGGAAACTGGCACCAAGTTCTTCCGCGACCTCTTTTGCCTCCGTCATCATGGTCGCCGCCAGCTCCCGTGTAAGCGGGAATTGACAGATCGCTTCCAGGGTTGAGTGTGTCATCGCACTGATGGGATTAAACGTCAGATTGCCCCATAGCTTGAGCCAGATTTCTGAACGGATATCTTCAAGCACAGGCGCCTTGAATCCGGCATCGATAAACGCCTCAGAGACACGGGTTGCGCGCTCAGATACACTGCCATCGAGTTCTCCTAGCGGGAATCGAACGCCTTCTACATGCTGAATCACACCAGGTTCAGAAATCACCGCAGCGGGATAGGCGATACATCCGAGCAGACAATCAGGATTGAGGCCGTTTGCAAGTTTTCCACCCGGGTCCACTATCTCCACAGTTCTATTCTCATATTTACCGGACAGTTTCTGGAAATACCACCAGGGAATTCCATTCTGCAGTGTCACCATCACCGTATCCGGACCAATTAAAACAGGAAGCTTATCCATTACTGATGAAATTTGATGAGACTTCAATGCCAGCAAAACAACATCCTGGACGCCCAGGTCGCTTATGTTATCCGTCGCTGTGACATTTCTGGCAATAATTTCTTCACCATCCTGGATCAGCTTCAGGCCATTCTTTTGAATCGCTGCCAGATGGGGTCCTCGAGCGATCAATGAAACCTCATGATTCTGCTGAGCGAGACGGACGCCCATAAATCCGCCAATGGCACCTGCGCCCACTACACATATTTTCATTACTATTTGCTCTTTAAAAAGGAAAGAATTCTATCGTTGATGTGCGCAGAAACAACCGTATTATTCCTTTATTTTGTAATAGTTATCATTGAGGAATTCGATGCTGTTACCACACCAGCTGTCGGCTAGATATCCTCTTCGCAAACAACTCTAAATAAAGTGTTTAATGCACCATCACGGTGATTATTTTGCTGTGACTCAGGACATAGTCGGTGACCCCTCCAAATACCCGCTCCTGCATTCTGGAATGACTGTAACCGCCCATTACAAGAAAATCGGCTCCTTCATTGTCACATATTTTTAACAGACGTTTAGCAACAGTGGAAGTCCGTCGATTAAGGGTCTGCACAGATGCCTTGGCGCCATGCCAGGCCAGCAGTTCAACTAACTGATCACCACTCTTTAAACGCTTTTTAGGCACTACAACGGTAACCTTTTTCATCTGCGCGAGCCAGGGTAAAGTCATGGCAACCGCTCTGGACGCCTCAAGACTATGGTTCCAGGCGACAATTGCATGTTGTGCCTTATGCACTTTCCAGTTTGGCGGAACCATTAAAAGGGGTCGTCCCGATTGCAGCATTACGTTTTCAAGTGAATCGGTTTTGGCGTAATGTCGGAACAGGTTACTGGACCTGGCGGGTCGCATCAATGCAGTGGTATCGAATAAGCGCGCCCAGTGCACCAGGATTTCGTTCCTGTTACCGATTTCAAAGTGAAACGATATGCTTATCCTGGCTGCACTTTTCGGCTTGTCCGTCAGCTCGATGCGTTTGCGTTTTGCAAACGCATCTACCTGTTGTTCGATTTCAGAAGCGTTCTGATTCAGCAGTGCCTTTTCTTCATCGCGTACACTTTTTTTCAAGTCTCGGGAAAGACTGGTGTAAATACCGGTTTTGGTGGTGCTCTCAGCGACATACAATACCGCAATATGTGATTCGAATCGCCGTGCCACCACCAGAGCGGCTTCGAGAACCTGCAACCATTCCTCACCACCTTCAGTGGGAACCAGGATTGCTCGAATAGACATTACCAGCAGGCCTCTAAAATTCTAAAAAAGACCTTCAACCTGTCCCTCTTCATTAATACGGATGCTGTTGGCTGCAGGCACACGGGGTAACCCGGGCATGGTCATTATGTCGCCGCAAACCGCAACTATAAATCCAGCACCCGCTGACAGTCTGACTTCACGTACCGGAATAGTGTGACCGGTAGGCGCGCCCTTCTGATTAGGATCCGAAGAAAAGCTGTATTGAGTTTTGGCGATACATACCGGGAGATCACCAAATCCACCATCCTGTAAATCCTTAATCTGATTGCGGGTTTTCTGGTCTGCACTGATACCATCTGCGCGATAAATCCTGGTCGCAATAGTCTCAATTTTTTCCCAGATAGGCATCTCAGAAGGATACAGCATTGAAAAGTCTGCATCACCGCTATCTGCAAGAGCAGCAACATGTTCAGCAAGCTCACTAGTACCGTTACCACCATCCGCCCAGTGTGTTGCGTCAATGGCTTTGACGCCCAGACTGTCCGCCACCTCACGTACCGCCGCCATTTCCGCATCTGTATCCAAACTGAAACGGTTGATGGCTACAACCACAGGCACACCATATGATTTAACGTTTTCAACGTGACGTTGCAGATTGACGCAGCCGTCTTTCACCGCTTGTACGTTTTCCTTACCGAGGTCATCTTTGGCAACACCTCCATGCATTTTCAGCGCACGAACCGTTGCAACAATCACTACGGCATCGGGAGATAATCCAGCGCTGCGACATTTGATGTCGAGGAATTTTTCAGCACCGAGATCTGCACCAAAACCTGCTTCGGTAACAACGTAGTCAGCCATTTTCAAAGCTGTTCGCGTTGCAATAACCGAATTACAGCCGTGTGCGATATTTGCAAATGGACCGCCATGAATAAATGCCGGGTTGTGCTCCAGGGTTTGCACCAGATTTGGTGCAAGAGCATCCTTCAACAACACTGTCATCGGTCCCGGTGCGTTGACCGCATCCGCGGTGATGGGTTTGCGATCTCTGGTATAACCAACAACAATTTTACTCAAGCGATTCTGCAAATCATCCAGATCCCTGGATAAGCAGAATATAGCCATCACCTCTGAGGCAACTGTGATATCAAATCCGTCCTCCCGGGCAAAACCATTGGAGACGCCACCAAGAGAGCTTGTGATCTGGCGCAGGGAGCGGTCATTCATATCAACCACGCGTCGCCAGGCGACCCGACGAGTGTCAAAACCAGCTTCATTACCCCAGTAAATATGATTGTCTATAAGCGCCGATAAAAGACTGTGGGCCGAGGTGATCGCATGAAAGTCACCGGTAAAATGCAGGTTAATGTCTTCCATCGGAATCACCTGTGCATAGCCGCCACCAGCTGCCCCTCCTTTCATACCAAAGCATGGTCCCAGCGAAGGCTCGCGCAGACATACCATTGCATTCTTACCAATCTTATTAAGTCCGTCATTGAGGCCGACAGATGTAGTGGTCTTACCCTCACCTGCTGGGGTCGGGGTAATCGCAGTCACAAGAATCAGCTTGCCGTCAGGCTTGTCCTTTAAGGTGTTAATGTAGTCCAGACTGACCTTGGCCTTGGTATGGCCATAAGGCATCAGCGCGTCATTAGGAATGCCAAGCTTACTGGCAATCTCACCCACTGGCTTGATTGTTGCGGCGCGTGCAATTTCGATATCACTCATCTTTAAGCTCTCTGTTATTCTGAGGTGGTTGTATATACCCGGTCAAAACGGGTATTTCTATTAGTTTGTTCCTATTGGTCAATTGGTTGGGGTTTTAACTACCCAGGGAATCACCAACCTTCAGTCCACTTTGCGCAACATAATCTGAGGCAGGGATCTTGCCTGCATCCGCTCTGACTCTTGTCACTGTTATTGACCCTGCTCCGGTGGCAATTTCAAATCCAGCATCATCAATAGAAATGATTTCACCAGGTTTGCCACTACCATCGGATAAGCTGCTATCAAACATCTTTAACTCGTTGCTGCCATGGGTAGTCCAGGCACCAGGTTGCGGGTTTGCTGCGCGGATAGTGTTATAGATCTGTTGGGCCGATTGCGTCCAGTCCAGCTTCGCCTCTTTTTTACCAAACCACGACTCGTAGCTCCCCTGTTGCAGATTTTGCACAACTTTTGGTGCATTACCTGCTTTTACCAGATCAAGTGATTCGATCATGGCATCCACGCCCATTGGGAAAAGCTTTTTAAAATAAACGTCTCCCAGCGTTTCATCGGCACCTATATCGCAATGCTTCTGCATCAGTATCGGGCCTTCATCCAGACCATCATCAGGCCAGAAAATTGTCAGGCCGGTCTTCGTAGCGCCGGTGGCAATAGGCCAGTTAATCGACGAAGGGCCCCTGTGCATGGGGAGCAAAGACGGATGATATTGAAAAGACCCGTATTTCGGCATGTCGAGGACTTCTGTTGGCACGAATAACAGTACATATGCCATCATGCAGACGTCGGCGTCAAATGAGCGCATCAGATCTACTGCATCTGGTGTCTTCCAGGAAGCGGGCTGGTATACAGGAAGATTGTGCTCAAGGGCCAGTTCCTTGAGCGGATCGATCGGCCTGCCTTCCTTGTCCGGCGCTGTACATACCGCAACAACATCCTCGCCGCGTTCAATTAACTTTTCAAGTACAGCTTTACCAAAAGCCTGCTGACCATGAACCACTATTCTCATTTGAACTCTCCCATGTGAATCCCGCTGGAACTACCGGGACTATTTTTAATTCAGTTTATTTGTGAGGCTAAATAGCGCCAGCTTCCTTCATGGCAGACACTTGATCTGCTGAATATCCAAGCTGCGATAACACCTGTTCAGAGTGCTCACCAAGTAAAGGCGACCGCTCTACTTCTACCGAAGAATCTGATAGTTTGACAGGGCAACCAACGGTTAGATAGGGACCACGTTCGGGATGGTCGACTTCGACAATTGTTCCGGTCTCGCGCAATGAAGGTTCTTCAGAAATTTCCTTCATCGAAAGGATAGGACCCACAGGAATATCCAGGGGGTTACAGATTTCCATGACTTCAAACTTGTCTTTGGTCATTGTCCATTGTTCAACTGCATTAAAAATTTCATTCAACCTTGGCAGTCTGTCCTTCGGTGTCGCGAAATCCTCGTGTTCCTTCCATTCGGGTCTGCCAATGACATCGCATACATTTTTCCATACTGCTGCCTGGGTGATGAAATAAGTATATGCATTGGGATCCGTTTCCCAACCCTTGCATTTAAGAATACGGCCAGGCTGGCCTCCGCCTGAATCGTTGCCCGCCCTGGGTGTGGCATCACCAAACTCTATACCTTCACCAAACTGGGAATATTCAGTCAATGGACCGGCTTTTAATCGCTGCTGATCTCTTAATTTAACCCGACAGAGATTCAACACCCCATCCTGCATCGGAGCCAGCACCTTCTGTCCTCTGCCTGATTTTTCTCGCTGAAATAATGCGGTTACAATCCCCAGGGCAAGATGCAATCCAGTGCCGGAATCCCCGATCTGGGCACCAGTTACCAGCGGCGGGCCGTCGAGGAAACCCGTGGTGGAAGCAGAACCTCCCGCACACTGGGCAACATTTTCATAGACCTTGCAGTCTTCATAAGGTCCTGGGCCGAATCCTTTTACCGACGCCATTATCATTCGTGGATTTAATTCCTGTACTCGCTCCCAGCTGAATCCCATCCGGTCGAGCGCGCCTGGTGCGAAGTTTTCTACCATCACATCGCATTCCTTTATTAACCGTTCCAGTACTTCCTTACCTGCTTCAGTTTTGGTATTGAGGGTTAAGGAACGCTTGTTATGATTTAACATGGTGAAATAAAGAGAGTCGGCTCCTGGCACATCCACCAACTGCTTACGCGTTGCATCTCCAACACCAGGCCTTTCAACTTTAATGACATCTGCACCAAACCAGGCGAGCAGCTGAGTGCACGTTGGTCCTGACTGGACATGGGTAAAATCCAGAATTTTTACACCTTCAAGGGCTTTCATTTTATTACTCCAAATACGTAATTTTTACTTGTACATCGTCTGGGCTTTGGTTCCAGGCGCATATTCATCAGGATCAACCCAGACATTGACAACGGCACATTTGCCAGTTTTCGCAATAGCTTCCCGGGCTCTATTCAGAGCTGGTTGAATTTCGCTGGCCTCGTGAACTTCTTCACCGTATCCACCGATCATTTCACCAAACTTACCAAAGGGAATATCACCAAGTTTATTACCAATATTGCCTCTCTCTTCACCATATTTCGCAATCTGCCCGTAGCGGATCTGGTTCATATGAGAATTATTTCCAACAATGGCAAGATATGGTGCGCCAAAGCGCTGGGAAGTTTCCATATCGAACGAAGTCATACCGAACGAACCATCTCCATATAAACAGACCACTTCCTTGTCGGGGTGTGCAAGTTTTGCTGCCATTGAGAATCCTGTTCCCACACCCAACGAACCCAGTGCACCGGGATCCATCCATTGTCCAGGATTACGAGGCCTGACTGCCTGGGCAGAAATAGTTACGATATCACCTCCGTCACCGATATAAATCGTATCTTCACCAAGAAATTCATTTATTTCATAAGCGAGTCGGTAGGGGTGAATTGGATTCTGGTCTGTAGTAAACATCGGCATCAGCTTTTCCAGCTTAGTAGCTTCAATATCCCGAAGCTGCTTCATCCAGGCCTGGCGCTGTTGTTTTGCGCCATTATCGATTCGACCTGAAGCCGCCTGGGCAACCGCACTTAGGATTGCACCCGGATCACCGGCAAGCCCCAGATCAATACTGCGGTTTTTACCTACTGTGCTGTAACTCTGGTCAATTTGAACCAGGGTCGCTTTATTTGAAATCCGTTTACCGTAGCCCATTCTAAAATCAAATGGCGTTCCAACGATAAGTATGACATCGGCATTATTGAAAGCATCACTGCGGGTGCGATCAAAATGATGCGGATCACCATTAGGCAACATGCCGCGACTTGCACCATTCATATAGGCTGGAATATCCAGTTCACGGACAAACTGAATTGCGTCATGATGGCTTTGGGACGCCCAGACCTGCTGACCAAACAGAACGGCCGGCCGCTCTGCCTTGATCAGGATATCAGCCAATTTCTCTATATCTGCTGGATCACCAATGGAGCGAACCGAAGCCCGATACGAACCTGGTTCAGGTATAACAGCGCTTTCAATGGGTATCTCACGATCGAGAACATCCCGGGGTATTTCAAGATAGGACGGCCCATAGGCGCCGTTGAAGCATTCCCGTGCAGCCATCGAAACCATATCGGCAACCCGTTCGGTAGAAAACACCCCCGAAGCAAACTTGGTAATCGGCGTCATCATATCGACATGGGGCAGATCCTGCAGGGATCCCATCTTGTGTTGAGTCAGAGAACTTTGTCCGCCGATATGCAGAATCGGACTTTCTGATCGAAACGCTGTTGCAACGCCGGTCACGGCATTAGTACAGCCAGGTCCGGCAGTAGTTACCACGCATCCCAGTTTTCCAGTCTGTCGCGCATAGCCGTCCGCAGCATGGGCAGCCGTCTGTTCGTGGCGTACGTCGACAATACGAATGCCTTCATCAATACAGCCATCGTAAATATCAATAATGTGTCCGCCACACAGCGTAAAAACCGTGTCGACACCTTCGTTCTTCAGCGCCTTGGCCACAAGGTGGCCACCGGATATGACACTACCACTCTTGTCTTTCTTCGCCAGTGTATCTGATGCTGTATCTGTATTTTTGGCCATTGCCTTTATTCTCCAGAATTTAGTATAAATTAGAATTAGTCGAGGTAATCGACATACTGTTTTATGTGATCCGCAAGGTACATTGCATGCTCCCGAACCAGTTGCTCGGCCATAGTCGCATCTCGATCCTCCAGGGATTTGATAATGCGCATGTGGTCAATAATGGACTCGGCTGCTCTGTTTCGCTCACCAATGGTCTTGCTGCGAATTGCCCGCATGTGAATGAAAAGACTATCCGCAATACTTTCCAGCAGTTTACATTTGCTTAATTGAATCAGTCTTTGATGAAACTCGATGTTGGTTTCGGAATATTCGTCTATGTTAGCTCTTGCCTGGTTACTGTCGTCAAAAGTTGCAAATATTTCACGCATCGAACAAATCTCCTGATCCGTTGCACGTTCGGTAACCAGGCGCGCAGCCATGCCCTCAAGGCCTGCCCAGACACAAATAATTTCCAGTATTTCTTCCTTTGTTTTACGCAGGACAAATGCGCCTCTGCGGGGGTAGGTAATCACCAGGCCTTCTTGTTCCAGGCGAGTAAGCGCTTCCCGAATCGGTGTACGGCTGACACCCAGTTCATCAGCCAGTTTACGTTCATCAAGTTTCGGAGCGTCCTCGCCGGTATAAATGTCCATTTTCGAAATGGCATCTTTAAGAATTTGGTAGACCGCATCCTTAAGTTTCGGGTTGATTTCAATGGGCTTTAGAGGAACTACAGTATCACTCGACATCGATGGCCTCCCGTGTATTTTGTATCTGGTATACACAGTTAGTGACAAAGTTCTCTAGCATGACCTATAAGATATCAGACGTTTAGATTGTGCACGCAACGGCCATGGTCAAGACGACTGGGAGGCATTAGCCGCACGTTTTTTCTTGAATTTCTGTATCAGTGGATAACTCACAAGGCCAACTGCAATTAAAATGCAGATACCTGATATAGGTCTTGTGATGAAAATCGACGGATCACCCTGGGCGCCAATTAATGATTGCCGCATTGATCGTTCAGCCAGGGGACCCAGCACGATAGCCAGTACCGCAGGAGCAACAGGATAGTTGAGCTTGCGCAACAGATACCCCACAACGCCAAAAAGAAGCATCAGCCAGACGTCGTGCATGGTCTGGGTTGGCGCATAACCACCAACAACGCACAGGATATAAATAATTGGCGCAAGAATAGTGAATGGTAACGTCAACACACGGACAAATAACGGAATAAATGCGAGGTTGATCAATAAAGTTGCCAGATTAGCGATATAGAGAGAGCCAATCAATCCCCATACAAACTCGGGATTCTCGGTAAACAGCAAGGGCCCTGGTCGCAGACCCCAGATAATCATACCGCCTAACAGAATTGCTGTAGTTGGTGAACCTGGAATGCCCAATGTAATCATCGGCAGCATTGATCCGGTAGACGCCGCATTGTTGGCGGCTTCAGGTGCGGCAACACCGGCGACGTTGCCTTTTCCGAAACTCTCAGGGTCGTTTGAAAATGTTTTTGCCAGTCCATAAGCCATCAGCGATGCTGGAGTTGCCCCGGCTGCGGGCAAGGTGCCGACAAAATAGCCCAGTACCGAACCGAGTGCGGTGGTTTTAAAATAACCCTTAACATCCTGAAGATTACTTTTCATCTGCGACCAGGACATCTTCACTTTGTGCACCACTACGTCGCCCTGGGTTGATTCCAGTGTCCATAGCATTTCTCCGATACCATAGATGCCGATGGCGAGTACCAGAAAGTTGACGCCATGGAGAAATCCATCAATGTCGCCGAAAATTAATCTGGGTTGTCCGGAAATAATATCCAGGCCGACTGCTGCCAGCACCAGGCCAATCAGGATTGAGAATATGGTTTTGGGAATGTCATCGCCACCCAGCCCGATAAACGTCGCAAATGCCAGAAGCATCAATGCAAATTCCTCTGCGGGCCCGAATTTCAAGGCGAACGCTGCGAGTGGTGGTGCAAACAGGGTAAACAAGACAACAGAAATAGTACCGCCGATAAATGAAGCGATAGCCGCTGCGGTAAGCGCTTTATCCGCACGCCCCGACTGGGCAAGTGGTCTGCCATCAAATACCGTTGCAACGGCCGTCGAAGCTCCCGGTATGCCCAATGTGATCGAGCTGATTGCGCCGCCGTACATCGCACCATAGTATATCGCTGCAAGAAAAATGATCGCAGCCGTTGGCGGTACCAGAAAAGTGATCGGCAGAAGAATAGCGACGCCATTAACCGAACCTAGTCCTGGCATGGCGCCGATCAAAAGCCCCAGGGTGCAGCCGATGATGATCATAGTAAAGTTCAGCGGTTCCATCGCCTGACCAATACCGCCTATCAGATGTACCAGAATATCTTCCACTTTATCGCCTCTTGTATATGTAACTGTTCAAATTATTCAGGATCAAAATGAATACATCAGATCGTATATTGGATAGAACAAAGGTTCTGTAATGGACTTTGGTAGTGGAATCTTCAGTGCCCATTCAAACAGACAGAACACCAGTACTGGCACCGCGATCATCATAATGGTGGTTAGTGTCCAGGTGTGTCTGCCAACAAACTTCAGATAAAACATAAGAAAGAAGAACAGTGCAACGTAAATACCGAGCAAATGCGTTACTACTAATAGAAATACGATGGATCCGGCAGAGATGCCGACAATGGTCATCGTTCTTCTTGTCATGTAAGGATTAAGGTTGCGGGATTCCGGAGTAACCCCCTTAAACCAACGATAAATCGTCGCCAGGCAGGTAAGTAACATTCCGGCCGATAACCAGAATGGCCAGGCGCCTGATCCGGGGCCTCTTTCGGGTACCCAGCCGATACGCAATTCAGCACTCTTAACCATCAATCCTATTGAGCATAGTGCTAACAGGATGGCCATTACGATTTCTGCTGTTCTGACTGTCATTACATTATCTCGAAGTACAAGTTTTTCCTCAGCCCTCGCCATAAAATGATGGCGACAGCATGCTTAAGGCTGTGAGGCCCGTTGGTTTGGATCAAGAAGTGCAAGGAGCGCAGTGAGAGGGATTCTCCCACTGCGTCCTTGAGGGCTAGTTTATTACTCGCCAGTGATAGATGCAGCGCCTACAGACTCGATCAAGTCTTTGTGCAGGGCAATCTGCTGTGTGTGATACTCACCCAATGCGTCACCTGAAAGATAAGTGTCGCATGCCAGGCCGTCTTCCACACAAAACTTCTGCCACTCTTCTGAGTTAAACAGGGTCTCAAACAGACTGATATACCACTGTTGCGCGTCGGCAGACATTCCTGGAGGTCCATTAATGGAACGCTGCATGTAGTACTCCATGTTGACACCCAGCTCTTTGGCAGTAGGAATATCAGGGTATGCAGGTAAGCGTTCTGCGGTGAACTGCACCAATGGTTTGGTGTTACCTGCACGGTAAAATTCATTTTGTTCTGCAGGATTGTTAACAGTAGAATCGATGTGGTTACCCACCAGGTTCTTTGCAACGGTGCCGCCACCCGGGAATGGGATATAGGTCACATCATAGCCAAACTCTTTCTCCATCATAGCAGTAAGAATAGAGTCTTCCTGGCCGGTTCCGGTGCCACCAACTTTCCAGGTATTGCCTTTGGCTTTAACAGCAGCGACATAGCTATCAAGGTCAGTAATCTCTTTCATATCCTGGTTGACCCAGAGCAGAAAGTTATCAACCGCCATACGACCGATCGGGGTGAAGTTGGTGACATCAACGCCGATGTCTTTTTGAATAACCGGAGTGGTGTAAAAGCTGTTCAGGGTTACCAGAATAGTATGGTCATCACCATCCTTGTCCTGAATATAACGCAGCGCTTCAGCACCGGAACCACCTGCTTTATTTATTGGAATAACCGGACGTGGAGACAGCTTTTTCTTTTCAATCAAGCCCTGCAACAGGCGTGCAATCTGGTCAGCTCCGCCACCGGCGCCTGCCATAATAATTAATTCAATAGGCTTTTTCGGTGACCATTCGGCCATCGCGGGCGCTGTCATCCCGAGTGTGGTTGCGGCAGCAATGGCAACGGGTACCGCTGCTTTTTTTGCTTTATATAATATGTTCAACATTGGTTTTTTTCCTCCAAAGGAGTTAGTTTTAACTTCGCTGGTATCTGGTATACCAAATACCAGCGTCAAGAATACCCCCCCGTGAGTCGCTTGTAAAGCAAGCGGGGTGGAATATTTTTGAACGAATCAGGGTTATGACTGATCCATTCAAAACTGTTCGAATTGCAAGCTGAGGAATACACTACAAAAAGATAAATCAGCCTGATCTTTTTATAGCCGTAATTTGCAGCCGTCAATTCAATACGAAATAAGTTAATTAGATAGATGACGATCAATAGCTTTGCGACAGTTTAGTTACGTTCAGAACGTTTCAAACGAATACTTAGAATAAACAACTGGACCGATGGTTGGGAATTCTGCAAAAACGCCTTCAACGCATATCACCTGCAACGACATAAAGAAGTCTTCATTAAGATTAAACCTTTAACACTATTTTACCGAAGTGTCCGCTTTGTTCCATAAGCTGGTGTGCGGCAGCGGCTTCTGATAATGGGAAAACCTGATGTACCAGAGGCGTTATCGAACCAGACTCCATATAGATCAACACCTGGTCACGGAAGCTTTTTATAATCGCGCCCTTTTCTTCGATGGGTCTTGAGCGCAATACCGAGCCAATAATCTGCTGGCGCTTGATCATCATCAGCGCAAGGTTAAGTTCAGCCTTTATACCGCTGGTAACCCCTATCAACAAAAGTTTTCCGGATATTGCCAGAGACTTCATATTGTCCTCAAAGTATTTTGCGCCGATATGATCAAGAATCATATCCACCCCCTTACCTGCAGTCAGTGTTTTAATTTCTTCGACAAATGACTGCTGGCTGTAGTCAATGACATGATGGGCACCAAGTTCAGCAACCCGATCGAGTTTTTTACTGGATGCAGTAACATATAAAGTAGTGTCCGGAACGAGCTGCCGACATATTTGAATTGCGGCAGTGTTTACACCTCCGCCACCACCATGCAGCAGCGCCGAACTGTTATTTTCGAGCTTACCCAGTAAAAAAAGATTCAAATAAGCCGTCAGATAGGTTTCGCAAACACAAGCGGCCTGCTCAAAAGACATTGATTGCGGCACCGGCATAAGATGAATGGCATAAGCAAGGGCAAACTCAGCATATCCCCCTCCTCCAATCAAGGCCATTACTCTTTGACCTTTTTGCCAGTGATCAACACCAGCGCCCAATTGCTCAATTGTGCCGGCAACTTCAAGCCCCAAAATTTCTGAATCGCCTTTGGGTGGGTTGTAGTTACCCTGGCGCTGCACAATGTCCGGGCGATTCACTGATGTAGCCTCTACTTTTATCACAACCTGACCCGGCCCGGGCACAGGTTTTTCGGCGTCACCAAAATACATATTCTCCGGCCCACCAAACTGTTTAAGAAGAATTGCTTTCATAAACTCAAATATATCTAATCTATTGTCGCTACGTGGAGAGAATTAGTAGTACCTGAAATACCAAAAGGGATACCCGCAGCAACGATCACTGCTTCACCGGAGGTGACAAATCCTTCCTGTTGTGCTATCTGTTTAGCGGCTTCGATAACGGTCAATAATTCCGCGTTTTCATTGGCAACATCCAGGACCACAGCGTGTACCCCCCAGGCCATGGCGAGATACCTCGCAGTTCCAAGTTTAGGAGTGACACTTAATATCGGGGATGCAGGTCTCTCTCTGGCTGCTCGTAAACTGGTGCTGCCAGAAGTTGTATATGTCACGATTGCAGCGGATGATAATATGCCGGTCATTCGCTGCAGTGCATTGCAGATCGCATCTGCTGCAGTACTTTCAGGTGGTGGTCGCTGCGCATCCAGAATTTTGTTGTAAAGCGCGTCCTGCTCCACCGCATAAATGATGTCACTCATCATCTTTACTGATTCCACCGGATACTCGCCTGCCGCTGATTCCGCTGACAACATCACTGCATCAGCACCATCATATACCGCAGTAGCAACATCCGAGGCCTCGGCTCTTGTCGGTACAGGGGCATGGACCATTGAATCAAGCATATGGGTGGCGATGACTACCGGCTTGCCGGCACGGCGACATTTCCGAATGATTTCCTTTTGCGCAACCGGCACTTCCTGGGGCGGCAGCTCAACGCCCAGGTCCCCGCGAGCGACCATGGCACCATCAGATAACGCCAGAATCTCATCCAGGTTCTCCATCGCTGAGGGCTTTTCCAGCTTAACCATTATCGATGCCTCGGTGCCCACCAGCTGCCGCAATTCTGCTACATCGCTGGCCTGCTGAACAAAGGACTGGGCTACCCAGTCCACACCAAGAGAAAGTCCATACTTAATATCTTCTCTGTCTTTTTCCGTGATGACTGAAATTGGCAGAATCACGTTGGGTACATTTACACCCTTATGGCTGCTGATTTCACCACGCACCATCACCTCGGTGACGGCGTGAGTTCCGTCACACTCAATTACTTTCAGCTTTACCCGACCATCATCAATTAATAATTCATTGCCTGCGGACAACGTTTGAAAAATTTCGGGATGCGGCAACTGCGCACGACTGGCGTCACCAGGGCGGTCCTCCATATCAAGCAAAAAACGGCTGCCGGCCTCAAGCCATACTGATTTGGCGTCGAAGCGACCCAGCCTCAACTTCGGCCCCTGAATATCCATCAGGATACCAATGGGTCTGCCGGTATCGTTCTCTATCTGACGTATTATCCTGTGTCGTTCCGCATGATCTTCATGACTGCCATGGCTGAAATTTAATCGGAACACATCCACACCGGTGTCAAATAATTTTCGAATGATTTCAGCACTGGAACTGGCGGGGCCTAGAGTGGCTACTATTTTTGCTTTTCGACGACGACGCATAGTTTTTTCTTGATAGACTGTTAAGAGTTTTCACTCTATATTATTGCATGCTGACTAAAAAATGTTGCGCTTTCATACTCAGCAGCCGAATAATTACAATATTTCAGTTAAACAACCTGCATTGATGAACCCAACCCACTACACAAACCACCTAGGTCAAGCCATTGGCGAACCGATTACCGAATGGAACCCACCTGCAAGACCTGATTCCACAGTCCTGCAGGGTCGCTACGCCCGTCTTGAACCCCTTGACTGCGACCGTCACTCTGAACAATTGTTCTCCGCCAACTGTGCGGACACAGAAAACCGCATATGGACCTATCTCCCCTATGGCCCGTTTGCAGATTTAGCGGACTATCAAACCTGGATTAAGCAAGTGAGCGCACAGCCAGATCCCTGGTTTTATGCCATTACTGACAAACGATCAGGTAAAGCACTGGGTGTAGCCAGTTATCTCCGAATCAGCCCCAATGATGGCAGCATTGAGGTTGGCCATATCAATTTTTCTCCTGCACTTCAGGGTAGTATCATCGCCACGGATGCGATGTTTCTGATGATGCAAAATGCATTTCAACTGGGATACCGTCGATATGAGTGGAAATGCGATGCCCTGAATGCCGGCTCGCGCAGAGCCGCATTACGACTCGGTTTTTCCTTTGAAGGGATATTTCGACAAGCCACTATTTATAAAAACAGAAACCGTGATACCGCATGGTTCTCAATTATTGACCGTGCATGGTCAGAAATCGAAACAACTTTCGATCAATGGCTTGACTCGGAGAATTTTGATATCGATGGAAAACAGAAAAGTTCGCTGTCATCGCAGGCCATGCGGAACCTGGAAAACCCCTGATGACTTTTAAGGTTCAAATTCGAAAAGCACATCACGATGATTTTGAAAACTGGTGCAGGCTGTACCATGGTTATGCAGAGTTTTATAAAGTCCCGATGAATGATCAGATACTGCAAACCGTATGGGACTGGATCCATGATCCCGCACATCCTTTAGAATGTCTGCTCGCGTTTATCGACGGCGATAACAGGCCCTCAGGGCTGGCCCATGTCAGAGCAATGCCGAGTCCGTTAAGGGGCGCAGAAATAGGATTCCTCGATGATCTTTTTGTCGACCCCGATGCTCGTGGTGGAAAAATTGGCCACCATCTTTTTAAGGCGCTTGATGACCATGCACGGGAAAAAGAATGGCCGATTGTCCGCTGGATCACAGCTGATGATAACTATCGGGCCAGAGGGCTTTATGATCAGTTGTCAAACAAGACCATGTGGAATACCTATCAGATGGATATCACCTGATCGGTTATTTCCGGCAGCGGCTGTCCACCGCTAAGCGCAGTGGCCGTTACAGCACTGCAACCCTTCCGGTTACAACTTGATTCTCTTCATTTCCGGATCATAAACCGGCCCTGATTGTAAGCGACAGGGTATTCTGACCGTCGCGACTTCAAGTTCATATTCACCGTTTGCTAAAAATTCTGCTGTTACACCATCACGATGACGAACGTAACCAAAACCAATATTGCAGTTTGCGGTATAACCCCAGCCTGCACTGGATAGCCAGCCAACCCGCTGGTTATCACGATAAATTGTTTCACGACCAATAAGCACTACCTCTGGATCAGCCACAGTGAAACAGCTCAGCCTCTTGGTTAATGGTGCATTTTTAGCCGACAATAACGCCTCACGCCCAATGAAGGGGGTGTCTGAATCGAGTTTTACTGCCCAGCCCAGACCGGCTTCGAAAGGTGTGTAATCAGGGCCAATGTCAGCGCCCCAGGCACGATATCCCTTTTCAAGACGCAAAGATTCAATCGCACGATAGCCAGCGTTTCGAATATCAAATGCCCTGCCCGCATTCATGATTGCCCGATATACTTTTTCCGCATCGCTCTTTAATCCATGGAGTTCCCATCCCAGCTCCCCGACGTAGGTAATACGCAGGGCGCGGACAGCTGCGCCGTTAATCTCGATCTGCTGGCATCGGGCAAAAGCAAAGCTCTGGTGAGTAATATCAGAAGTGGTAATCTGTTCAAGTACTTTTCTTGACAGCGGTCCCATCAAGGAAAGCGTAAAATAATCCTCTGTAACGTCATAAAGGGTGGCATCTAAATTTTTTGGTATCTGCCGTTTTATCCAGCAAAAATCATGGTTTCGAAAACCCGTTCCGGTAACGATATAATAGAGTCCCTCATTCATTCTGGTGGTGGTCAGGTCACACTCTATCCCACCGCGTTGATTGAGCATCTGGGTGTAAATCACCCGCCCGCTGGGCTGCTCCACTCTATTCGCACATATCCAGGACATCGCTTTTTCAGCATCGGTCCCGCGCAGCTCAAATTTGGCAAAAGAAGACTGGTCAAAAACCCCCACTGATTGTCGAATTGCCTGATGTTCCTCGCCAACGTACTGAAACCAGTTTTGTCGGTCAAAAGAATAGAGGTCCTGAGGAACAATGCCTTCTGGTGCAAACCAGTTGGGTCGTTCCCATCCCATCTTCTCACCGAAACAGGCGCCAGATTCGCGTAATTCCTGATACAGCGGTGAAGTCGTATGTGGTCGCCCTGATTCATGTTCCTCATAAGGCCATGGCATGCTGTAATGTTTGCCATAAAGCTCAAGCGTTCGGTTTCTGGTCCACTCCACTGATTGATGGGGAGCACCAAACCGTCGGATATCCACCGCCCATAGATCCATTGGTGCTTCACCAGCGGCAACCCATTCCGCCAGTACTTTTCCGGCACCGCCGCCGGAAGCGATACCAAAGGCGTTAAAACCCGCACCCACAAAAAAGTTTTTTACTTCCGGTGCTTCTCCCAATATAAAGTTTCCGTCCGGGGTAAACGACTCCGGACCGTTGATCAGTGATTTGATTCCGGCTTCGGCCAGAGCAGGTACTCTCTCTATGCAGGCCTGCATTGCAGGCTCGAAATGCTCCCAGTCCGGATCGAGCAAACTGAAATTAAAGCCCTCCGGGATACCCTTAAGCGCCCAGGGGATCGGGTTCGGTTCATACACCCCCCCTACCAGTCCACCAACCTCCTCCTTAAAGTAGATACGGCGGTCGGGGTCGCGAATGGTCGGCATATCAGAATACACAGACTGTATTTTTTCGGTAACGAAATACTGGTGCTTAACAGATACCAACGGTACTGACACCCCCGCCAGTTCGCCAACCTCTCTTGCCCACTGACCAGCACAATTTACAATTTTCTCGCACTCAATGTTGCCAAGTGACGTTTGCACCCCGCAAACCACCTGCTGCTTCAGCAAAACAGCATCGACATTACAGTCTTCGATAATCCTGACACCAGCATTGCGTGCCCCACGGGCTAATGCCTGGGTAATATCCGATGGATTTGCCTGACCATCAGTAGGCATATAACAACCACCGACGACGTCAGAACTGTCCATAATGGGCCACATCGATTTGCATTCTGATGGCGAAAGAATCTCCATATCGAGACCAAAGGAACGCGCCGTTGTTGCCTGGCGTTTATAGTCAATCATTCGTTGCTGATTGCACGCTAGACGCAGACAGCCACTTTTTTTCCAGCCGGTAGCCAGTCCTGTTTCCGCCTCTAGCTGCTCGTATAACTCAACAGAATACTTTAATATCTTTGTGACATTGGCATTAGATCTCAGCTGTCCTACCAATCCTGCCGCATGAAAAGTGGAACCGGAAGTGAGTTTGTGCCGCTCTAACAACACAACATCTTTGCAGCCCAGCCTGGCCAGGTGATAGGCAGTTGAGCAGCCGATAATTCCCCCACCAATAATTACCACCTGTGCGTGTTGTGGAAAATTTTCGTTATCTTTCATAATTTGAAGTCAATGGTTATGCCAATCGTTACGCTGTCATTCTTCCAGGCCCAGTTGCGCTTTACGGCGATTTGCCCAGGTGGCGATCAATCGGTCAGCGATCATGGCGATACAAGCCACACATAGTCCGGCAACTATGCCACGTCCGGTGTCTGCTTTAGTCAGGGCAATATAGACTTCCTGCCCCAGTTCACGAGTCCCTACTAATGCGGTAATTACCAGCATCGACAGGGCCATCATAATGGTCTGATTGACCCCCAGCATAATCTGCGGCAGGGCGAGAGGCAGTTGAATTTTCCAGAGAATTTGTCGCGGTGTGGATCCCGTCTGGGTGGCGACCTCAATCAATGACTGGGGAACATTACGGATACCGTGATCAGTGTAGCGGATGGCTGGCGTTATTGCATAAGCAATTACCGCGAGCATTGCGGCAAAATCTCCTACCCGGAACAGCATCACTACCGGCATCAGATAGACGAAACTCGGCAGCGTTTGCAGTGTATCAATAATAACGCTCACTATTTTGTGGACACGCTCATTCCTGGCGGCAATGATGCCCACAGGTATACCGATTACGGCCGCGATAATAACCGACAGGCCACACAGATAAAGTGTCACCATAGCCTTCGGCCACAGACCTACAAACACAATGAACAAGGATAATCCAGCCATGGTTGCTGACAGTCTTTTACCCCCTAACTGCCATCCCGCAAGACTCACTACAGCGACCACACTTATCCAGGGGAGCGATAGTAAAAATCGCTTGATCGGGATCATCAAATTAAGCAGCAGAAAATTTTTGATGCCATCCAGCAAGTCAAAGTAATTGACATTAATATGCCGGACCAGGTCGGCCCAGAATGTTCCGGTGGTGACCTGCCACGATTCGGGATACGTACGTAGTGCGGGGAAATATATTCCAGCAACCCATGTGCCTGCAGTGATCACAACAAACAACAGCAGGTATTGATTGCGCCTGATACGAAGAGACTCCTCGCTCTCAGATACTCTTGAACGGTTGGCCCAGGCCTGACTCAGTCGATCCAGGGTGATGGCCAGCAATGTAATAGCCAGGCCTGCCTCAACGCCCTCATCGATTTTCAGGCGCTTGAGTGCTGTAAGGACATCATGTCCCAACCCACCGGCGCCAATCATCGAGGCAATGATGACCATATTCAGTGAAAGCATCACCAGTTGATTTACCCCGATCATGATTGAATGTCTTGCAGATGGCAGTAAGACTCTGGTGATCAGCTGCCGATTGCTGCAGCCTGCCATGGCACCGGCCTCATTCAACTCTTGGGGCACCTGCCGCAATGCCAGAATTGTTACTCGTACCATAGGCGGCATGGCATAAATGATCGTTGCAATCATTGCTGAAACAGGACCAAAGCCAAATAACAGCAGCACCGGCACCAGATAGGCAAACACTGGCATGGTCTGCATCAGATCGAGAATTGGATTAATCACCTGTTCGAATCGACGATAACGGAATGCCAATACTCCGAGCCACAGCCCACCTGCCACACCAAACGGCAATGCGATCGCAATGGAGCTTAAGGTCACCATCGCACTGTCCCATTGGCCGAACACTACGAGATAGGTCAGAGATATTCCCACCAGGGCGGCGAGTTTCCAGTCTTTTATGTAGTGCCCGAGCATTACCGCGCCAGCAATCAACGCCAGCCAGGATATTCTTGGGAAAATTTCCTGTGCATAACTACCAACGCCCTTTAAAAATCCGGTGGATAACAGGCTTTTTACCAGCCAGTATGGCTGCTCGATCAGCCACGCAATTGAGCGGGTCAGATCCTTGAAGGTGAACAGGCCAAGGTCGAAGTCATTGACCAGCCACTTGGAGAACATACTAAGCCATGAGGCGAGAGGTAACTGCCATCCACGAGGAAATTTAAATGCCCAGGGAACTGCGTCCTTGCTGAACAGCAGGACGATTGTGATGACTAAAACGCCAAGCCATGCCAACCACCAGATATTTCGAGGCTTATGGTCTCGCTGAATTGAAAGCGTCGCGGTACTCAAGGAAACACCAGGTGGGAGCTAACCTGCTTTGACTATATATCTCATTGCAGATCGGCAACTTGTCACAGACAGAATAAAGAAAAATACAAAACAACCGCTCCAGAAAAAGAACGGGGTGGTTGGCAACCACCCCAAAAACCCGAGAGTTCCCCGTTTATTTTATCCAGCCTTGCCACACAGTCTCGTTATTCGCAATCCAGTCTGCTACAACCTCATCCACGGTACGTCCATTCAAATCCACTTCCACGATCATCTCACTCATTTGTGCATTATCGATCGTGAAGTTTTTCACCGCCTTATAAGCGCCTGGCCATTTAGCTTCTCCTGCTTTCCAGCCAACCTTTTTGATCCAGCCAAATGGCTTACCGCAATCATAGGCCAGCTCTGGATTGATACCCCAGGCAGGATCTTCATAACAGGCATCTGTATATTCCGGAAATTCAACCCACTCTCCTTGATATTTTGCAACTGCCCAGTGTGGTGCATATATCCACAGTAAAATGGGGGCTTGACGCTGAATCGCCGATTCCAGTTCTGAAAAAAGCGCAGCATCTGTACCCGCGTGAACAACCTCATATTCGAGGCCCAGTGCCTCGACACGCTCATCATCAAAACCAGCCCAGGTGACCGGCCCTCCAAGATAACGACCTTTCGGAGCCGTTTCCGCCGTAGAAAATGCTTCCGCACAATCGTTCAGGGCTTTCCAGTCCGGCAGGCCAGGACATTTTTCTTTCATATACATCGGGTACCACCACTCTTCCTTGGCATCCATCCCGGTTTCACCTAAATCCACTGTTTTACCAGTATTCAGAGATTCATCCATGGCCTGTTTGCCAGTGGTCTCCCACATTTCCATTGCAATATGCAGATCCCCCGACTCCAACCCGGCAAATTGTGCAATATAGTCTGCCTGTACATACTGTATGTTATAGCCGGCCTTTTTCAGCACCTCGCCCATAATATGTGTAGTCAGGTATTGCCCGGTCCAGTCATGGATGGTTAATTTAATCGGATCTGTGGATTCAACTTCGGCATGGACAGGCGCGGGTACCGCCAGCGTTACTGACATCAGCAGCGCTGACCCCAGCACTGTTGAAGGTATAATTGAAAAAACTTTCATAAAGGTTTCCTCTAAACGGTGTCATCGGTCTCGATGAAATATGGCCCAACGATATGAGCACATTTCGCCTAAATATCATGCGCTCGCAACGGAGGTTTAGTCAACAACTTAACCACAAATTCCCATAATTAATTTTTGGTTTTGTTGTAGTTATGTGTGATTTATAATGAATTTAGTAAGATAATGTGGGAATTCATGCATTAACAGCTTGTCCCATGTTTCATCCCAATCGAAGACAGTCGGAAATTCTGAAGAAAATCCGCCTCAAGGGCACCTGCAGTATTGCCGAACTGGCATTGGAATCAGGCGTTTCTGAAGAAACAATCCGACGTGACGTTCGTCCAATGGCCGCAGAGGGGATGTTGTTAAGGACCCATGGTCACGTGGTTTCCCCTGAACGGATTCGGGAAACCCCGTTTCAAAGCCGGATGCAGGAACAAAAGGAAGACAAACAACGTATCGCTGTTGAAGCGGCTAAGTCAGTCAAAGACGGCGACTCACTGATTATTGATTCCGGCACCACCACCAGCTATGTCGCCAGGGCACTTTCAGAACACTCAAATCTCGTTGTGGTCACTAACTCTATCGATATCGCGTATTCTCTTTCAGTACGCAATGGCAATCGCGTGTATATGGTCGGCGGCAGGCTGCGTAATGCAGACGGGGCTTCCCTGGGACCCTCTGCGGTTGACTTCGTCGAACAATTTACTGTTCAGCATGCGATTTTATCGATCAAGGCGGTAAATGCCCCTCATGGATTGATGAATGCTTATCTCAGTGAGGCCGAGTTTTCTCGCGCAGTGATGCGACAAGCGGAGACTGTTACCGTGGTTGCTGATCACACCAAGTTTGGTCAGAAGAGCTTTGTCTCTGTGGGCGGCTTCGATGCAATTCAAAAATTTATTTCAAGTGCGCAACCACCGCCGGATATTGAAGAGGCGATGGCTCTGGGCAAGGTCGAATTTTACGCCGTTTGATCAGCGGTCAAAGTGCAGAGAAAATCAAACCTTGCCGCCCGGGGCGCTGTGGTAAGCAACGGCTGACTTATGATGATGGCAACCAAAAAAGCCAGGGCATTGTCTTGAAACAGGTTATGTCGCGGGCTTTAGCTGCTAGCCATGATTCATTAATTACTGTTGTACTGACGCTTCCTGTTTAGTTGCGATCTGTAATATGTATTGAGCAGTTCTATCCATAGTATTAATACTTGCCCTCCAGTTTATCCTGTACTGATCTGAATAGTCCGCGCATCATTCTCACCTCCTGATCATACATTTCAATACGATTAAACATGCGAGTCATCTTGCGAAGTAACTTACCGGAGCGGCCATCACTGAATTCAACCTGCCCGATGAATTCTTCCAGGTGGTCATAGAAATACCGCATTTCGTCGGCGCTCGCCAGTCGATCACGACTGACTTTAGGTTCTGGCCTGGACGATAGATGTTGTTTTCTTGCTTCATACAGGATAACCATCACAGCAGAAGCAAGGTTCAGTGAAGAAAAATTCTCTTCCACAGGAATTCTGATAAGGAATTGACATCGCTCCAGTTCCAGATTGGTCATGCCACTGCTCTCACGGCCAAATAGCAATGCCACATGTTCATGACCACCTCCAGCAATCGACTGTGATGCTTCTACTGGTGTCTTTTCCGGCCATTGAATTGACCGGCTACGTGCAGTTGAGCCCACCACCAGAGTACAGCCATCAAGCGCCTGATCAAGGGTCTTGACTACTTTAGCATTCTGTAAAATCGAATCTGCGCCGGCGGCACGGGCGGTGGCTACCGGACTGGGAAAGTCTGCCGGATCTACCAGCACCAGGTTAGATGCACCCATATTGCCCATGGCTCTGGCTGTGGCACCAATATTGCCTGGATGAGTAGGTTGAATCAGTACGACTCGGATATAATCCATCGCTTTCATTGGCAGGATTCTGCATCAAGGCGTTGCGAAATGAAATGCCATAATGCAAGGTTCTGCTAATCAACTGTTCAGATCGTCCCATTCCAACTCCAGGAGCAGTATGGACCCTATTTTAAATATCGGTATCAAAGCCGCACGTCGTGCGGGCGGCTTGATCATTCGTTATCTCGACCGCCTGGAACAACTCACAGTGGAAAAAAAAGGTCGGCGCGACTTTGTCAGCGAATTAGACCGGGCAGCAGAGGACGATATTATCGAAACTGTGCACTATACCTACCCGAATCACCGAATTCTGGCGGAGGAAAGTGGCAGTCACGATGGCGCTGAACAGAAACCGGACGAAGACTTTGAATGGGTGATCGACCCATTGGACGGCACTACAAATTTTCTTCACGGTTATCCGCATTTTTGTGTCTCGATCGGGGTAAAACACAAAGGCGTGATGGAGTATGGGATCATTTTTGACCCGATGCGCGACGAGCTTTTTACTGCTTGCCGCAGCAAAGGAGCCCAGCTTAATAACCGGCGAATTCGAGTCAGTGGCAAGAGTAGTCTCAACGAGGCAATGGTGGGTGCAGGATTTCCATTGCGCAACATTGATCGACTTGACGGCACCCTGCGCGTGCTCAAGGGAGTGCTGCCTAAAGTGAGCGATATTAAGGTCTCAGGATCCGCTGCGCTGGATCTGGCCTATGTCGCCTGTGGCCGCCTGGATGGCTACTGGGAAGCCGGACTGAAGCCCTGGGATATGGCGGCCGGCAGCCTGATGGTGCGCGAGGCCGGTGGTTTGGTGGCCGACTACAGCGGCGAACAGGACTACCTTGATAGTGGCAACATCGTGGCAGCAAACCCGCGGATGTTTAACGAGCTGATGGGTATCGTAAAAACCCGCTCGTGAGTCAGGCAATGAGCAAGGCTGATGGACATACGCCTATGATGCGCCAGTATCTGGGCATCAAGGCGGAATACCCCGACACACTGGTGTTCTACCGGATGGGAGACTTTTACGAACTGTTTTACCAGGATGCAGAACGTGCGGCCAAGATTCTGGAAATTACCCTCACCGCTCGTGGAAAATCTGCAGGTGCTCCGATACCCATGGCAGGTGTTCCTTACCATAGTGTGGACCAGTACCTGGCGAAGCTGGTACGCGCTAATCTGCCCGTCGCTATCTGCGAACAGATCGGCGATCCGGCTACATCCAAGGGCCCGGTCGAGCGTAAAGTCGTGCGCGTTATTACCCCCGGCACCCTCACTGAAGAAAACCTGCTTTCAGATCGTCAACAAAATATAACCGCCGCCGTTGTTGAGTACCAGGGCAGGATCGGGTTGGCAACTCTGGAAATCTCCAGCGGGCGACTGGAGGGCATTGAGCTTGAGTCTGTAGAACGCCTTCAAGGTGAAGTCAGTCGCCTGAATGCCGCCGAAGTACTGGTAGGTGAACATCAGCAGAATGTGTTGAAAATCGGTGAGGCCAACACAGTACCAGACTGGTATTTTGAACCAAACCGTGCCAGTCAGATATTGCAAAGCCAGTTTGGCACCCATGATCTGAGTGCATTTGAGTGTGAGGAATTCCCTGTGGCCACCCGCGCCGCCGGTGCACTGGTGCAATACGTTCGTGATATGCACGGAAGCGATACACCACACCTGCTGGGGATTCAGTTCAACCGCGAACAAAATACGTTGATTGTTGACCCGATTACCCGCGTTAATCTCGAAATAGAGCGCGGTCAGGACGGCACCGGCCAACATTCCCTGATCTCCTTAATGGAGAAATGTGCCAGTCCAATGGGCGCACGAATGCTGCGCCGCTGGGTAAATAATCCGACAAGAGACCATGTTGTTCTTGAACAAAGACATGATGCAGTTGACTGGCTGATCTATGACCAGCGTTTTTCAGATTTCGCCCCATCATTACTGCAAACCGGTGATATGGAACGGATTCTTGCCAGAGTGGCATTGAAAACAGCCAGGCCACGAGACCTGGTGCGCTTGCGCACCGCCTTGTCAATGCTGCCTGAATTGTTCAACGGATTACAGGACACGTCTTCCGTCCTGCTCGCTGAACTGGCGCCGGAGTTAGCGCCTCAGCCTGTTTTACTGGCGCTGCTGGAACGCGCTGTAAAAGACGAACCGCCCAGCGTGATTCGTGATGGTGGGGTTATAAGAGATGACTATGACCAGGATCTGTCTGAGTTAAGAGCCTTACAGCGGGACTCCAGTGAGTTTCTGCTGGCACTGGAGCAACAGGAAAAACAACAAACCGGGGTCAGCAACCTGCGGGTGAAATACAACCGGGTGCATGGCTACTACATTGAAATGCCCAGGTCCCAATCTGACCAGGTACCTGATCACTATATCCGTCGGCAGACGGTGAAGAACGCCGAACGCTTTATAACCGAAGAGCTGAAGCAGTTTGAGGACAAGATACTCAGCGCCCGGGGCAAGGCCCTGGCCAGAGAAAAATGGCTATACGATCAGTTACTTGAAACGATTGGCGACAACATATCAGCACTGATCAGTTGTGCTGACGCCGTTGCGGTACTGGATACACTGCAAAACCTGGCCGAGCGGGCCATAAACCTGAGATGGAGTCGACCGCAGCTTACTGATCAAAACGTACTTGAGATCAAGGGTGGACGACATCCTGTAGTCGAACATAACCTTGATGGCAGTTTTATCCCTAATGACACAAGGCTCAACGGCACCAATAGAATGCAGATGATTACCGGGCCAAATATGGGCGGTAAAAGCACCTATATGCGGCAAGTCGCGGTAATCACATTGCTGGCTCACACCGGCAGTTTTGTGCCGGCAGCCTCAGCAACTATCGGCCTGGTTGATCGAATCTATACACGCATAGGCGCTGCAGATGATCTCGCAGGGGGCCGATCCACCTTTATGGTGGAAATGACCGAGATGGCACATATATTGCGAAATGCCACTCAAAACAGCCTGGTACTGGTGGACGAAATTGGTCGCGGCACCAGCACTTTTGACGGATTATCCCTTGCATGGGCCTGTGCAGGTGATCTGGCGAAGCGGATAGGTGCGTTTACCCTGTTCTCCACCCACTACTTTGAGCTTACTGCCCTGGCTGAACAGTTGAAAAATGTGACTAACGTACATCTTGACGCAGTGGAACACGGCGACCGCATCGTATTCCTGTACAGTGTAAAAAATGGTCCTGCAAGCCAGAGTTATGGCCTCCAGGTCGCACGACTGGCCGGGGTGCCGGAGCCCGTGATAGCAGAATCTCAACTGAAGCTGGCGATACTTGAAGCCCAGTATGTGGATGAGCGTCAGAGTAACGACGTTAAAAACTTAAATCAGGCCAGCCTGCTGCCTGAGAGCAAACCCGAAGAACAGGCAGTAATGGCAAGGGTCAAGGCCGCAGTTCCTGACGATCTCACTCCCCGCCAGGCCCTTGATCTAATGTACGATCTGCACAAGATGTTGGGGAAAAAAGGGCGAAAGTAGTACAATCGCCGCCTTGTTAACTCCATCCAGCTTACTGAGTCATGACCTACGTCGTTGTTGAGTCCTGTATTAAATGTAAACATACAGACTGTGTTGAAGTATGTCCTGTGGACTGCTTCCATGAAGGTCCGAACTTCCTGGTCATCGATCCTGAAGAATGTATAGATTGCAGCCTGTGTGAACCCGAGTGTCCGGTAGACGCTATTTTCGCCGAAGATGAATTGCCTGAAGACCAGCAGAACTTTCTCGAACTGAATACAGAGCTGAGTCAGCTGTGGCCGGTGATTACTGAAATGAAACCGCCGCCGGAAGACGCTGAAGAGTGGGCCGAGGTCAAAGATAAACTGCATCTGCTGGAACGTTAGTCAGGCTTCAGCCAATCAACCTACGCAGAGCACGCAGAGCACGCTAATGAAAACAGACGCATCCCTTGTCTATCTTAAGGATTACCAGCCTCACTCTTACAAAATCACACATAGTGACCTGGTTTTCGACCTCGACCCAACCTCGACAGTTGTTACCGCAACCCATGAAGTAGCGCGTTCAGGGGACAAACCGGTACCTTTGGTTCTGGACTGCGAGAAAATGGAAATCCTTTCTGTGCATGTTGCAGACAACCAGCTTGGCCCGGGGGATTACATTATTGACGACAATACGTTGACGATTAATGACGTCCCTGATCAATTTTCATTGACCATCAGCAATCGTATTGATCCGTCAGCAAACACTCAACTCAGCGGACTATATCAATCCGGCGACATGCTCTGTACACAGTGTGAGGCAGAAGGTTTTCGCCGGATCACGCCTTCCATCGATCGTCCGGATAATCTGGCAACATACAGAGTGACACTAAACGGGTCTCAGCAACATTACCCGATTACATTGTGTAACGGTAATCTGATTGAGCAGCGCAAGGAAAATGGCAGCCATACAACGGTTTGGCATGATCCTTTTCCCAAACCTACCTATCTGTTCGCCGTCGTCGCCGGAAACCTTTCAGTGTTGCAGGATTCATTCACGACGATGAATGATCGAAAAATTGATCTTCGCTTTTATGCTCGTGATAGCGACATCGACAAGTGCGAGTATGCGATGGGCGCACTTAAGCGCTCGATGGAATGGGACGAACAAATATACGGCAGAGAGTATGATCTGGAGCTGTTTAATGTGGTTGCCGTAAGCGACTTTAATATGGGGGCGATGGAGAATAAAAGCCTGAATATATTTAATACTAAATACGTACTTGCTGATCTTGAAACGGCCACTGATACGGATTTTAATAATGTGGAACGCGTGATCGCCCATGAGTATTTTCATAACTGGTCTGGTAACAGAGTAACCTGCAGGGACTGGTTTCAGCTAAGTCTCAAGGAAGGGTTTACAGTCTTTCGAGATCAGGAATTCAGTGCTGATATGGGATCCAGAGGTGTTCAAAGAATTGGTGATGTGAACGTATTGCGTAACCACCAGTTTCCTGAAGATGCCGGACCAATGGCCCACCCTGTTCGCCCGGAATCCTACAGTGAAATAAATAATTTCTATACAGTTACAATTTACGAAAAGGGTGCTGAAGTTGTTCGTATGTTACATACCCTGGCAGGTAGAGAAGCATTTCGGCGAGGTACCGACCTCTATTTTCAACGCCATGACGGACAAGCCGTAACCACCGATGACTTTATTGCCGCTATTAGTGATGCCTCTGGACTGAATCTTGAGCAGTTCAAAAACTGGTATCGCCAGGCAGGTACGCCGGAAGTTAAGGTACAGACGGAATATGATGCGGGTTCTGCCAGCTATAAGCTTACCTTTAATCAATCCTGCCCCCCTACTCCTGGACAGTCGGATAAACAACCATTCGTAATACCGATAACATTGGCGTTACTCGATCACCAAGGCGGAAAAATGAATCTTGCCAGCGCAGTCGACGAACAGCTGATCGTCCTTGATCAACCGAGCCAGATTGTCAGTTATGACAATATAACAACTGAACCTGTCCCCTCTTTGCTACGTGGGTTCACCAGTCCGGTGAAGTTAAATATCGACCTTTCGCCGCAACAGTTAGCAGTCATTTTTAATTTTGACGATGACCCGTTTAACCGATGGCAGGCAGGACAGCGGCTGTTTGAACAGTGCATTCTTGACAATGCAGCAAGGCTGAAGAAAGGCGCCGCCTGCCGATATGATGATGAGCTGGTGACATTATTCGGCCAGGTATTAATTCAAGGAGATAACGACTTCGCATTTTCAGCCAAATTATTATCGTTGCCCGGGGAGGCGTGGCTTGGTGAGCTTTCCAAACCTGTTGATCCGAAAAATATCGCTGAAGCGAGGAAAGGCCTGCAGCAGAAACTTGCAAGCCATCACTACCAACTTTTTTCGGAAAAGTACGCGCAGCTTCAAAAAATAAACACAGGCGAACTGACTCCAGAACAAATGGCAGCTCGCAGCCTGCGCGATCTATGTCTGGGTTATTTATCCAGCCTGGACACCCACAATACTCAGCTGCTGGCACAAAAGCAGCTAGCCGACAGCAGAACAATGACCGACAGAGTGTCAGCAATGGCGGCTATCCTGGATTCAACTTCACCGGATCGTGACAAGCTGATTGCTGATTTTTACTCGGCCTGGCAACATGAAGCTCTGGTAGTGGACAAATGGTTTCGCCTTCAGGCTATGGCGCGCAGAAACGGGGTATTGAAAGAGGTCGAATGTCTGACCGATCACCCGGCGTTTGATCGCACCAACCCAAATAAAGTCTATGCGCTGATACTCGCTTATACTCATGGTAATCCATCAAAATTTCATAATGAAAATGGCGAAGGCTATCGATTTCTGTCAAAGTGGGTGAAAATCATGGATCCAATAAACCCCCAGGTAGCGGCGCGCCTGGTTTCCGGATTTAACGGATGGCGTAATATGCTGCCATCACTAGCCAATCAAATGCAGCAGTGCCTGGAAGAAATTCTAGCTGCGGGTCCCCTGTCGCCAGATGTGAGTGAAATTATATCCAGAGCGCTGGCACCAGTAGAAGAATCTTAGGCAACCGCCGCTTGTATTAAAATATTTTCAGATCAGTTCCCTGGTAATCAGGTTAATTACCCGGATTAATGCGCCTCTGTTCTGCGCCATCAATTTTTCACCCTGGGTACCAAACTGGTCTCGCATGGCTGCGTCATCAAGCAATCTTATTGCCACCTCTGCGAGTTCAGCAGTACTTTTCACCTGTATGCCTGCACCTTGCTGAAGAAACATTTCAGAAATTTCTGCAAAATTGAACATGTAGGGGCCAAATATAACTGGCTTTGCCAACGATGCCGGCTCAAGTAAATTATGTCCACCAACTGCTACCAGGCTGCCTCCCATAAAAGTAACATCAGCTGCAGAGATGAACATCGGTAACTCTCCCATGGTATCGACAACAAGCACATCAGTTGTTTCGAAAGACACACCAGACATGTTGCTGCGTCTCTGGCAGATCAGTTCAGATTTCTGGCAAAGGCGGGCGACATGGTTGAACCGTTCCGGATGACGCGGCACAATAATAAGCAGCGTTTGCGGTAATTTCGTACGTATTGCGGCAAAAGCTTCAATTACCCTTGACTCTTCCCCTTCATGGGTACTTGCGGCAAGAAATACAGGGCGGTTCAAGCCCAGTTGTCGACGGATCGATTCGCCGGCTTCTCCGACGCTTGGAGGCAAAGTAATATCGAACTTAAGACTTCCGGTAACATGCACGCGCTTTTCAGGGGCTCCGAGAAGGATCAACCGCTTGGCATCGGCTTCGGACTGCACCGCAAACTGACTGACCTTTGGTAACACCTGACTGAACAGGCTGCGAAAACGGTTATAGCCACGAAAGGATCGTTGAGATAATCTGACGTTGGTATAAACCAGGGGAATGTGGGACTTATGGCACTGATTTATCAGATTTGGCCAGATCTCAGTTTCCATCACCATTCCCAGCTTTGGTTCTATGCGCTTGATGAAACGCCTTACCGCACCAGGATAGTCATAAGGCAGGTAGCAGTGAAATACTTTATCAGCTAAAGCTTTGCGCACACGATCCGATCCAGTGGTGGTCATGGTTGTAATAACGATGGGCCTGTCAGGCCAATTATCGATTAACTGACTCACCAGAGGAATTGCGGCGTTTACCTCACCCACCGATACTGCGTGTATCCAGAATCCACCCTTAGGTGGGTTATCGGCGATATAACCAAATCGTTCACCGATACGCGAAAAATAGCTCCGATTACGCATGCCACGCCAGATAAACCGAAGGATTAAAACTGGCAGAAAGGCATATATAAATACACGATACAGCAACAACATTATTCGTTTATCCAGTCTCGGGCTTTGAGGTAGTAATCGGTCAATCGTGCTTCCTCCGTTCCGGGTTGCGGGGTCCAGTTATAACGCCACTCGACCTTTGGCGGCATAGACATCAGTATCGATTCCGTGCGTCCTCCGGATTGCAGGCCAAAGATTGTTCCGCGATCGTATACCAGATTAAATTCAACATATCGTCCGCGCCGGTAACACTGAAAAATTCGTTGATGTTCAGTCCATTGCAATGATTTTCGCCTTTCAACAATCGGAAGGTAAGCACCTGTGAAGCTCTCACCTACCGATTTAACAAGGGCAAAAGCGTGACTGAAACTCTGGGAATTGAAATCATCAAAAAATACTCCGCCAATACCACGTGGTTCGTTGCGGTGTTTCAGGAAGAAATACTGGTCACACCATTTTTTAAACTGATCGTAGTACTGTTGCCCATCAATCTCGCATGCGGCGCTGGCGCACTGGTGCCAGTACTTGCAGTCTTCAACAAATCCATAATATGGCGTCAGATCAAATCCTCCACCAAACCACCAGATCGGCGCTTCTGATTCTGGATCAGCAACGAACATCCGCACGTTCATATGCGTCGTGGGTATAAATGGGCTGCGGGGATGAATGACAAGGGAAACCCCGGTGGCTTCAAAGGGCTTACCGGCAATTTGCGGTCTGTCAGCAGTTGCCGATGCCGGCAATTCATTGCCCTTCACATGGGAGAAATTTACCCCGGCCTTTTCAAATAACAGGCCATCTTCCAGCACCCTAGAACGACCACCGCCGCCGTTTGCATGTTGCCAGCTGTCCTCACGAAATCCGTCGCCACCATCTGTTGTGGAAAGTGCTGCACAGATATCATCCTGCAGCCAATGAAAAAAGGATATCACCGTCTCGATGTTTGCCTTTTCGCTAGTCATGATCTTATTATTTCACCGGTGATTGCATTCGTTATTGTTGAAGGCGCGTCAGCGTAACCAATGGAACCATTGACGATAGCGTCAATCTCATCAGCAAAGTACCTTTTTACCGACGCTGCGTTACGTAATGCGGGTTGCGCGGAAACATTCGCACTGGTTGATACTATTGCCATACCAGCTTGCTGACAAAGTCTGGCAGCAACCGGATGTGCGGTAACACGAACTGCAAGGGTCTTATGATCACCTGTTAACCATCTGGATGTATGGCTCTGACTTGGACATACCCAGGTGTAAGGGCCTGGCCAGGAGTTCATCATCAATTGAAATTTTTCTTCAGGAAGAGGTAGAAGAAATGGCTTTAATCGCTCGAATTTTTCGGCGATTAAAATTAAACCTTTTGCCCGAGGTCTTTTCTTCAATTTGAGTAAGCGTTTTATCGCCGCCTCGTTATCTGGATCACAACCTAAGCCATAACAGGATTCAGTAGGATACGCCACCAACCCTCCTCGCCGGATAATTGTTGCTGCTTCTTTAATTGAGCAGAAGTCCATTGCGTCAAGTTTATTCAGGACCGCTCTCTTGTCACTGCTCGATGGCCTATATCCCTTCTGCACCAGGCACCCT
>Ga0055584_100000595_pt1 | contig 34385 bp, 28 predicted proteins | sample OSDHelmetaG_FD_58716 | JGI IMG/M metagenome (GOLD analysis project Ga0055584, IMG submission 58716) | Pelagic marine sediment microbial communities from the LTER site Helgoland, North Sea, for post-phytoplankton bloom and carbon turnover... | ecosystem: Environmental > Aquatic > Marine >... | reverse complement strand
TTTTTGCTGTTAACGGCGGTATGTTTACGAAAACATTTGAGCCGCAAGGCCTATACATTCAAGACAAAATTGAAATTCAATCAGTCGATTTGGATAGCGGTTATGGTAATTTCTACTTGCTTCCAAACGGTGTTTTTGGTTTGAATGCAGGCAAACCATTTGTTCTAGAAACCAAAACACTGATGTCTTCTAGTTTTGCAACAAGCATACCCTTCGCGACACAATCTGGACCAATGTTGGTTGTGGCAGATTCAATTCATCCCGCGTTTAACGAAGGTTCGAAAAACAAGCAATTCGAAATGGAGTTGGTATTAACAAAAAAGGAGAAGTGGTCTTTGTTATCTCTAACCAAAAAACCAATTTTTACGACTTTGCACAATTGTTTAGAGACGAATTGAACTGCTCAAATGCGTTGTATTTGGATGGTGCCATATCAAAGATGTACAATGAAGAAACGAGTCGAACAGAAGACGGCCGATTTGGTGTAATGATTGGCGTTATTAAATAAAAAAACCGGCCCTCAAAGGAGGACCGGCTTGGTTTTTTAGTTTACCTACGATTAGTGTTTCACAATTAGCTTATTTCTTGAAGTAAAGCCATCTCCAGATACTTCAATTACATAAATACCTTCTACCAACAAGCTTAAATCTACACTTGAGTTTGTAGCAGAAACAGCTTCATTTATGTGCATCTTACCTTGTAAATCAAGGATTTTAATGTTGTGTATGATTTTGCCATCGGCTTCAATTTGAACCATTCCATCAGCGGGATTAGGGTATAAAGTCAATGCATGATCGACAATCTTGGCTATGCCTGTATTAATTCCCGATGTGTCGGCACCACCAATAGTTCCTCCACCTGTACAGGTTTTTATTGGAGCCGTTAGGTAACCTGAGAAATCGACATAACCTTCAATGGTAATGTCATCTGTAAAATCCTTAATACCCAATTCGATATCTGCCTTAGTTGAAGTTCCCCAGTAGTTACTTGTTAAGTCAAGTGTATCTGATTTACCTGGGTTAGGTCCAACACTTACCTGAACAGAATTGGTTTTAAATCGTAAAAAGTTGTTGTTCTCAATTACTAAGGTTTTTGGCTTGTATAACAAACCACCACGCAGTTTTAGCAAAACCTCACTGCTGTCAAAGGTGTTTTCTCTAACTTCAATATTAGCGTCGTTTCCAGGATATGTTAAGTCCAAAATAGTATATCTAAAGTTTTGAAAGAGATTACATTCTAGGACTAAGTTCAAACCAGAAGTTTGACGAATGCCACCTGAATATCCAAAGTTCTTAAAGGTTGATTTTTTGATGGTCGTCCATTTCCCAACCGTGATACCTCCAATGTTTTCAGCATAACAATCAGTAATACTCAATCGTGTATTTCCAGATGCGTACACCATATATCCTTGAGGGTAACTCTGTGTTCCTTTGAAAACCGAGTTTTCTATAATTACATCTACGGTGTCCTTTGTGCCAGAGGTATAACTATAGATATAATAATATCCATCAACGAACTTGCAGTTCTTAACAAACATAGATTTCGTTTTCAGGTCGATTGTTTTGGTCCCACCTGCACTATGGCCATCAAACATCACATATTGAAATTGAGACCCTGTTCCGGCTGAAACATTGTAACCAACTGACTTTTCAGTAAACTCAATGGTTAAATTGTCTATAAAAATGACAGAATCCTTTTTACCGATGGCCTCAAACGTTCCATCAACAATTAGTTTTAGTCTATCTACTGTTGCCTTTATTACTACACCTGGCTCCACCGTAATTTTAACTCCGGCTTCAACCAAGGCATTGGCGTTGACTAAGTAAGGACTCCCAGAAGCAGTCCAGGTTTGGTTTGAAGAGATAATTGAAGATACCGTCGTTTGACTATAAGTAGCGGTAACCGTCAAAAGGATTAAAGCGAACAGCGAGTAATGTTTGTAAAATGATTTCATGTTGTGTTTCGTTTCTTTATTGACGAGTCAATTTGAAAACGTTGCACAAAACTGGTGAAAAAAAAATTAATGGTGTTGAACTGCAACGTTCTGAAAACGCTTCGTCTATTAAATAACATAGGGATACTTTTAGTTGAGCTATTTTTGATATTGAATGTCAAGCGCGGGGAAGAACGATATATCGCAAGAGATTATTGAGGGTTGTATGGACAGTGACGAACGGTGTCAAAAATTGGTTTACGAAACTTTGTATCAAACCATGTACGCCATTTGTCTACGATATAGCAACAACTCTGATGAAGCAAAAGATTTGCTTCAGGACGGCTTTATGAAACTTTTTAAGAAGATAAAGAAGTACAAGGGCGATGCAAATTTTACGGTTTGGGTAAAACGTTTGTTCATCAACCACAGCATCGATTATGTACGTTCAGCATACAAAAAGTATGTGTATTACGTGGATGAAGTTTACTCTGAAGAATCGGAAGACCCGTTTCAAGAAGAAGAAGACCCTGAAGAAACAACAAAGGAAAAAGTATTTGAGGCAATGAATCGCTTACGCGCCGATTATAGATTAATACTCAACCTGTATGCCGTTGAGAATTTGAGCCACATTGAAATTGCAGATAAGCTAGGCATGCAAGAAACATCGTCTAGATCAAAACTATCTAGAGCTCGAGTGGCTTTAAAAAAAGAAATGAAACGTGTCTAAAGAACATAACCATATCGATGACCTATTATCTGGGTTTTTAACCGACGCAACCATGGATGCGGAGGGAATAGATTGGGCGTCGTTTCAATCTAAAAAGAAACGCAAACGTTTGATTTGGTGGTGGATAGGCGCTGCAGGTATCACTGTGCTTGGGCTCACTACTCTTTTGTTATTAAATACTACGAAATCAGGCGATGAAGAAATATCGGTAAGTCACAAAGTTGTTCAGGAAGTAACAAGCTCGAAGCCAGACCAAAGTGCAGGTCTTGAAGAATCAAAAGAGAATTTAACAGAAGAATCAACGAACTCAATAAATGAGGGTGGAACCAATAACTTAATTGTTTACACAGACGAACAGTTAAAGGTTGCTCCAACCAAAATACCGCAAACTAATTCACGTATACCAGTGGCAATACATAAGCGACCACTTGAGGTAGTAACCATGAATCCTATCGGCTACCCGTCATTGAACTACGTCCTACAACACGATTTAGGTCAGTTGCCAGATACTGTAATCATAAGACCAAACGATCCAACGCCTGGTGTTCCAACTCTCGCAACTTCGTTTATTAAATTTGGATTTGGACCATCTGTTGTTAATCCAAGCTTAAGACTTGGTGCTGATGCGGGATCTTTCATACATAAAGACTACAGTGCAATTAGAAATAATGGCGAGCAAAATGCTATCGGCTTTTATATGTCTGGCGCAGTTGGTAAAAGAATGGGTAAGTGGTCACCATACGTTGGTTTAGGCTTGTCGCACAATGCGGTTTTTGCAGATTATAATTTCTCATATTCAGAAAAGCCTATTCGAGATATTGATGGCACAATCTTAGGATATCAAGATAGAAACAGTGAACAAGTCACCTATACAAGTAACCATTCCTACTCTATGATTGACATCCCGTTAGGTACAGAGTACTTGGTTAAACGCTTTCCTAAAGCCTCAATTAGCTTGGTGGGACAAGTATCCCCACAGGTGTTGTTCTCTGCACAGGGAAGCTTGCCACATGCCGTATTCTTAAACGAGAAATCGGTGCTTAGCACCGCTGATTACAAACTGAATTCTATCGCAGGTTATTCTGGTATAATGTATGCCCACACCTTCAATAATATGGAGTGGTATGTAGAATCTAAATACGCGTACAATTTCGGATTAACACAGGTCAAGGATTTATACAACACAAGGTTTAATATGGTAGTCGTTACCTTTGGAATTAAGAAATGATATGAAACGCATCCTTAACATAATGGGTATTCTCTTGTTATTGGTTCAACCAGTAATGGGTCAACAGATATTTGTTGAGTTGGATGAGGAGTTTCCGTATTGGATTGATAAAACGACAACAACCAATAAGTCATTAGTAGCATTTTCACCCAAATCGACAATCGGCTATCGGGAGGCATCTTTCCGAATTTCCACATGGAATGGTTTGTTTTGGACTCAGCTACCCACAATATCAGCAACCAACGTGTTCTACGGAGCCAACAACAATTTGGTAGTTGAAACACACCAAAACAAGATCATTGTCGCTGGATCTTTTTATACCAATGATTCTTTAATTAGAGGTATCACACAATGGAACGGTAGTTCTTGGGAAGCACTAGGTGGTGGATTAAATACATCTAGACTCATTCACGATGAGTTCTCGATAAGAGATGTGGTTTCATTTGATGATGACCTATTTGTTTGTGGTGATTTTAACCTGGCAGATGGTTTGCCAGTAATGAATTTTGCAAAGTTTAGCAATGGAAGCTGGTTGGACATCCCTTCAGGAATCGGAGATATCAATCACCTACAAGTGCTAGATTCTGCGTTATACGCCGCGGGTAGTTTTACGTTAATCGATGGCGTTTTGGTAAACAACCTTGCGCAATTGAAAAACGGTAAGTGGGAAGCAGTTCCAAATTCGTTTTCTACCGAAATCACAGGCTTAGGCGTTTATGGGTCAAACTTAGTCGTGGTAACATCAGGTGGGTTTTATCAATACGCCAACAACTCATGGACTTTATTAGGTCAGGCACTTGACGTGCTTGAAGTTGAAGACATAGTTTCTTTTGGAGGAAGGCTTTATGCCACAGGACTGTTCGTTCGAAACAATACAGATTCGATTCGATTAATAGCACTGACGGAAACAGATATGACTGTTTACCTAAAGGACTCAGAGATAGTTTCATCCATTTCGAATAAAATCATGCTCAATGAGTTGGATGAAACACTGTATGTGTCAGGGAGCTTTTCAAAACTAAAGGGAAAAGAATATCAGCGAATGGCTGCCTTTCGGCCTGGGAATAGTGTATTGCAAGGTCAAGTGTATATGGATAAAAACAGCAATTGTGTGTATGATGCTGGCGATGAACCAAAAGCGAATGCAATTGTATCACTAAACAAAGGGGAATCGTATACAAGTACAGATGATGAAGGGAGATATACGCTTTTTGTTAGCAACAATGCGACGTCAACCATAGAGATTTTTCCAGCATACAATGAAATTCCTTTGTGTAACGGAGCAGAAAGAACTGTGGTTACCACTGGTAGAGATTCACTTTTAATTGAAGATTTTGCATTAAAGCTTAATCAGATGACACCGGTAAGACTGACTTACACAGGAGAATCAGGCTACATTGTGAAGCACGGGTATTCGGCCAACTATGTATTGGATTGTTCGACTGTTGACGAAACGACCTACCCTATGCAAATTCAGTTACATTATGATAAGAGATTATCAGAGTTTAACGCCTCGTTAAAACCAACATCAACAGGGAACGGATTTGCCACTTGGGAAGTTTCAGGAAACACTACCATTAACATTGAATTTTTGGTTTCTCCATATGCCATTGAAATGGGAGAACAGCTTTCGTTTGATGCAACCGCCAAGGCGATAAATTCCAACGTGCAAACCCACGATAAGTTAAATCAAACGGTGGTTTCTGCCTTTGACCCAAACGACAAACAATGTGAAAAGGCAGAAATAAGCACAACGGAAGAGACCTTAGAATATTTTGTACGATTTCAGAATCTAGGCACTGACAACGCCCGTGACATTCATGTAGTGGATACGATAGATAAGGGTATTCCAATCGAGTTTATCCAAATCCATAAAAACAGCCATTATGAACGATATACAACTTCGTACAAAGTGCGCGGTCATGCCATCGTATGGAGTTTTAAAGATATAGAGTTGCCGCCTAAATCAATCGCCGGTGACAAAGAAAGTAGTGGTTATGTGGCCTATCAATGTGGCATGTCGGAACAACTACAATTGGGTGATGTCTTTAAAAACAAAGCCTATATCTATTTCGACTTTCAGCCACCAGTTATTACCAATACCACTGAGTCGGTGGTGATAGAAAATGGCAACCCTGTAGAGGGCCAAGTGGAAGAATTCGTTGTTTATCCTAATCCTGCAATAGCCGAGGTGAACATCCAATCAAAACACATCGCCATTCAAGTAGTTCGTGTGTATGCCACTGACGGTAAACGCGTTCATCAAACCCAAATGATGGGGTCAAGTTTAGCGACAACGTTGGACTTGCAGCATCTACCAAATGGGATTTACTTCGTTCAAATTGACCATGCATTAGGAACCAAAGTGATTCCAATTGTGTTAAGTTCCGTACGATAAAAATCATTGTCGAAACTGATGTTTATAAACATCGACTAGGGTTTTATCGATTTCCCTTTTAATTCAGGATATTTATTCCGAAACTTTGAAGCATAAGAAGTTGCGTTGGAACATTTCTTGCGATGTTCAACTAAAGAATTCTCAATGAAAAAAACAAGTTTCGGGATTGCACTAGTATTCATCTTTACCGCAATCACATCAATGGCGTTTATAATGGCTGAACCGACAGCCAGTGATATCATCAAAAAGGCCGAGGACAAATTTAGAGGTGCTCAAACAACAGCTGAAATAGCCATATCCATTCAAAGACCTAAATGGACGAGAACCATGGAACTTAAATCATGGTCGAAAGGATCAAAATACAGCATGACGCTCATCACGGCTCCAGCTAGGGACAAAGGCACAGTGTTTTTGAAAAAAGACAAAGAAGTGTGGAATTGGATACCCTCAGTTGAGCGAACCATTAAATTACCTCCTAGTATGATGAGTCAGAGCTGGATGGGTACAGATTTAACCAACGATGATTTGGTAAAAGAAAGCTCGATGGTGAACGACTTTACGCACACCCTCTTAGGTAAAGAAACCATGGGAGGAAAGGAATGTTATAAAATCCAATCTGTAGCAAAAGAAGATGCCGCAGTGGTTTGGGGGAAGGTGATTTCTTGGATTGATACAAAGGACTACATCCAAATGAAAGCTGAGTTTTATGACGAAGACGAGGAGTTGGTGAACACCTTTACAGGATTGAATGTAAAAATGATGGGAGGAAAAATGATTGCTTCCAAGATGGAAATCATTCCGGCAAACAAGAAATCTCAGAAAACAACCTTCGAATACAAATCGTTAGATTTTACAACAGCTATTAGCGATGACTTTTTTACCGTTCAAAACATGAAAAAAGTCAAATAAGACATGATACTTAAACTCGCTTGGAGAAACATTTGGAGAAGTAAGCGTCGGACGGCAATCACTTTGGGCATGATCATTTTTGCTGTCGTGCTATCCACCTTAATGATGAGTATTAAGGAAGGTATGTACGCTAATATGATTAAGTCAACTGCTGGTGATTTTAGCGGATATGCGCAAGTCCATTTAAAAGACTTTTGGTCAGAAAAAACCCTCGAATATGCGTTTGAGATTGACGACGACGTAGTCAAGATACTTGAAGAAGAAAAAACTGTAGATGGTTACCTACCTAGAGTAGAAGGTTTTGCGCTAGCAGCGGTTCATAACATTACCAAAGGCAGCGCTGTATTGGGAATTGATGTTGAAAAAGAAAAGGCTTTTACAAATCTCCATGAACGCGTAGTAGAAGGAGAATACTTACTTCCAGATGATGACGCAATCTTAATAGGCAACGGTTTGGCCAAGTATTTAAAAATTGGCGTTAACGACACCTTAGTGTTAATAGGTGGAGGCTACCAAGGAAGAAGTGCGGTTGGGAAATATCCAATTAAAGGTATTGTGAAATTTGGCTCACCCGAGTTGAGCAAACAACTAGTGTTTATGCCGATGCAAGCCGCAGATATGTTCTATGGAACCAATGGCTTGGTTACGAGTGTTATTCTAAAAACAGCTTCAGGTAAAAAAGGAATCATAGCTGCAAAACACCTTCAAAAGAAGCTTGGAGATGAATACGAAGCGATGGACTGGAAACAATTGAACCCAGAGCTTGTCAACTTAATTGAAACTGATAGGGTAGAAGGCTACGTGTTTATGTTCATCCTATATTTAGTGATTGCCTTTGGCATCTTTGGCACTATGTTAATGATGTTGGCTGAACGACAACATGAATTTGGTGTGCTCGTTGCGGTTGGTATGAAGCGGGCAAAGCTGGCAGTCATGGTTTGGGGTGAAATATTCATTTTGTCCATATTGGGGTCCATACTGGGCTTAATATGTGCCTTTCCGGTCTGCTACACGTTTTACGTCAAGCCATTTAGGTATGGAGAGGAAATGGCTAAAATGGCTGAGGAGTATGGAATAGAGGCGGTGATAAAAACGTCGTTAGCTCCAGAGATTTTTATACAACAAGCAGTCATCGTAGGCATTCTGGCATCCATTATTGCCCTATATCCATTGTATAAATTATTAAAAATAAACGCAATAGAATCCATGCGTAGTTAATTGATAGACCATGTTACTAGTAAAAATTGCTTGGAAAAACATTTGGCGTAATAAGGTGAGAAGCTTTGTGGTCATTACGGCTATAAGCCTAGGTCTATGGGCTGGTGTATTTGGATCTGCCTTTGTACAAGGCATGATGAAATCTAAGATTGAGGACGTCATAAGGACTGAAATGTCACACATTCAAATACACGTCCCAAAGTTTAGGGATGAGTACGACGGAAGTTTGTACATGAAGAATGCCTCAGAAATATCTGCATCGTTACGCGCCAACCCGACAGTAGAAGCTGTTTCTGAAAGGATGATTTCTATGGGAGGATTGGCTTCCAGTAGAAAAAACGGCATGATGAAATTGGTTGGCATCAACCCATCCGATGAAAAACAAGTCTCGAATATTTACGAAAAGATTGTTGAGGGATCCTATTTCGAATCGACTAAAAAGAGACCAATCGTATTAAGTAAGAAAACGGCAGAAGACTACGGTGTTAAAATCAATTCGAAGATCATTTTTAAAATGTTAGATGCCCAAGGTCAAATGACGGATATAGCTTTTAAAGTGGTTGGGATTTACAACTCTGGCAATCCGATGTACGATAAAATGACGGCGTTTGTTAAGTTAGATCAAATGCGTAATGCTTACGGTATTTCGGACGGTGCAAACGAAATTGCTGTTTGGCTAAACGACCACAATCAATCAGAAGCGATTGCAACAGAATTTCAGTCCAAGTACGCTGATTTGGAGGTCTTGCCTTGGTTGGATTTGTCGACAGGTATGAGAATGATGATTGAAGCGTTTGATGTGTATTTATACATCATTGTTGGCATCATACTAGTGGCGTTACTTTTTAGTATTGTCAACACCATGTTGATGGCCGTACTAGAGCGGATGCGAGAAATAGGCATGTTGATGGCAGTTGGAATGACCAAAGGTCGGGTGTTCAACATGATTATGTATGAAACGGTGTTTATGACCATGATCGGTGCGCCCATTGGTCTGTTTCTGTCATGGATATCGATACAATACTTTGGTAACGCAGGAATTGATTTAAGTGGAGCTGCATACGAGTCCCAAGGTTTTGGGAGTGTTGTCTATCCTTATTTAGATATTGAGAGTTACGTCAATGTAACCCTTATGGTGCTGGTAATGTCATTACTTGCAGCCATATATCCGGCCTTAAAGGCCTTGAGTTTGAAACCTGTTGATGCAATTAGAAAAATATAACAATGAGTGTAATTGAAACTAAAAATTTGTCAAAAATTTACGACGAAGGACCAATCCGGGTTCACGCAGTAAATGAAGTTACGTTAAACATTGAAGAAGGGGAATTCACGGCAGTAGTAGGACCTTCAGGTTCGGGTAAAACAACCTTATTAAACATTGTTGGCGGATTAGATAGGCCAACCAAAGGAAGTGTGAAAGTAGATGGTGTGGAACTCAGTACCATGAATGAAAGCAATCTGATTAAATTCAGACTTGAGAACATCGGTTTTGTGTTTCAGTCCTATAATTTGATTCCGGTGCTTACGGCAAAAGAGAATACGGAGTTCATTATGCTGTTGCAAGGTGCACCAGAAAAAGAACGCCAAGAACGGGTTATGCAATTGTTACACGAAGTAGGGATTGGAGAGCAGGCGGACAAACGACCAAGTGAGATGTCAGGTGGTCAGCAACAACGCGTTGCCGTTGCAAGAGCATTGGCGTCTCGACCCAAATTTGTTTTAGCAGATGAACCTACAGCGAATTTAGATTCTAAATCTGCAGAGAATTTATTAGACCTCATGCTTATGTTGAACAAAGAAGAACAGGTGACTTTCATTTTTTCAACGCATGACCAACGGGTAATTGATCGCGCGAGACGTGTAATTACCTTAGAAGACGGCAAGATTGTAAAAGACGAACAACGTTAGCTTGAAGCCATGAAGAAGTCCTTATGGTCTGTGTTGTTCTTGATGGTTGTCGGTAGTGCGTACGGACAAAGCTTTAAAGAGCGGTTTTCGTACCGCGGATATTTCAAAGACATGCGTATCGTATCAATTGCGCAAGATTCAAACAACAATGCCCAAACACTTCAACAAAACTTATTACACCATCGGTTAAATACTAGGTTCCAACTGGATACGTCATGGCAGCTGGGGTTGGAGTTGAGAAATCGTGCATTTTATGGGGAGTTTCTAAAATATGCACCAGGGTACGGAGACCTAATCGCACAGGATCCAGGATTGGTAGACATGAGTTGGAGTTGGATAAATGCACCAAATTTTGTGGCCCACACCGCCATTGACCGTTTGTGGTTGAATTATTCTAACGCCAAATGGGAAATACGTTTAGGTCGACAACGGATTAACTGGGGACAGAACATTGTCTGGAATCCAAATGACTTATTCAACGTACTCAACTATGCCGATTTCGATTACGAAGAACGACCAGGCTCAGATGCGTTAAAAGTGCAACGATACCTGAAAAACAATAACAGCATTCAGTTTGCCTATAAATTTACCGAAGACCTTGAAGACGCCGTGTTTGCTGGGATGTATCGGTTTAATAAGAAAAATTATGACTTTCAGGTTTTGGCCGGTAAATACTATCAAGATATTGCCTTAGGAGTTGGTTGGGCTGGAAATATAAAGAGTTCGGGGTTTAAGGGAGAATCCACTTTTTTTCAACCATTAAGCGACACGATGAACCAAGTTTTATTGACATCAGTGTCATGGGATATGTCGTTTAGCAACGGCATGTATGTGTTAGTTAGCGGCTTGCACAACAGCAATGGGACCAATGATTTAAACAGACTCTTAACCTTGTCAGGTGCAGGAGGAGGGCAACTCGATCTTAAAAACTTAATGCCAAACAAATACAGTGTTTTTGTTCAGGGTTCTGGAGCTATAAACCCACTTATGAACGTAAGTGTTGCTGGTATTGTGGCAGTGGATTTAGGTGGGGTTTTTGCCATGCCGACCCTCTCATATAGTATCAAACAAAACTTAGACTTATCTTTAGTAGGTCAAAGTTTTTTAGGGAAGGTAGACAACAAAGTTTCTGCACTTTCCAATGCAGTCTTTTTGCGGTTTAAGTGGAGCTATTAATGCTTAACCACAGTTTTTGTCACAAAATACTTGGAATCGAAAACAAGCGTAACATTTAAGGCTTGTGCAGAAATGGATGGGTCCAGCTGAATACGATGTGTAGTACTACCGATTATTTCAGGAGTGAACTCTCCAGAGGTGAGTATTTGGCCAACCGTGTTTGAAACATAGTAGGCAACAGAAGTGTTGGCTAAAGCCTCAAATTGGAGATCGATATGGTCTTCAATTGGGTTAGGATAAAACGTTACATGATATGGATTGCTACCATCAATAGGCTGTGCAGAAACCGTTTCGTCTTTAACCAAAATGACCTCATACACGGTGGTGTGGGCCTTCGTTGTTGAAGTTTGATTTGCTGCAAATGGATTAAGTGTTGCACTATAAATTCCTCCAACGATGTGTCCAATTGAAAGTGTATCAACACTGTTTGATGGAAGTTTAATTAAATCTGACGTGGTATGGTTGGTCTGTTGGTTGACAATGAATTCGGCGCTGGCACCAATGAGCTCCGGCATCTTTGTTTCCAGTTGAAATTCTTTCAATGCGCCACTACTACTTCGCGATAGTCGACTAATCGTCTTTACAAAGGGCACTTGGTCGTCTTTTATTAAGGTAGAATCTTGGTAGTAATACTGACTCATTCCACCGAAGAAGAGCATGTGCATTTTGTTGTTGGTGCTATCGAATAACGAGGCATGAGCACTATGGTAATGACTGAGGTATTGATTAAAACTTGGTATTGGCGTATATCCTTTTGCATTTATCTGAACTGGATATAAAAATGGGAGATCAACAGTAGATTGAAACACGCCTGCGGAAATCATTAAACCTTCTGTTCTATCGGTTTGTATCACAGGCATAAGGTTGTAATCTCTCCTTCTTAAATGAACTGGATCGGTAGTTACTTTATAGTTGTCAAAACTGAGTTGAGTACCTGCATTGTTCACTGTAAAGCTTCGAATTTGATTGGTGTATTTCTGAACATAAGTCGCGTGTCCCATAGGGTTATATCTCCCGGTAAACTTTTGACCTCCAACTAAATATAGCGTGTTGTTTATCTGGTTTAATTGGCCACCACAAACGGCAAAGGTAGTGTCCTCGATTTGCTTAAAATTAGAGACTATTGAGGCGCCATTTACGATATCGTCTATGAGCGTTGAAACAGTAATTGTTGTTAAAAATGGGAAAGTAATATGGTCGTTTTGAGAATTGGAATACGCGTATCCACCTATGACATATAGCGTGTCGGCTATTTGGTGAAAATTCATATTTGTGGATTGCAGTTGTTCTTGAATATTGGTCGACAAGCTCGATAAGGAAGATGACCAGACCTGATTTTTGTTTACGTCTACTACGTATATACTTGAATTGTTATTGCTACTTGGGAAAGATGAAAAGGGTTGTCTGGAGTGAAGTCCGTCTGTTCGCCCACCAATGAGCAGCCATTTGCCATTGTGTTGAGCAAAAGCATAAGAATGTAGTCCTGGCATGTTATTAACGGTAACAGGATTTAAGACCACTTTGTACTCAAAATCATGTTGGGCATTTGTAGAAAAAACCCCAACAAATAAAAGGGAAATCGATAACAATAATTGTTTCATGATGTCTTCAAATAATAATGAAATGCCAAGATACTGCCACGAAACTGTTTCGCACAAAAAAGCACATCAATAGAATTGATGTGCTTGTAAGTTTTTTCGATACTCGTTTATGCTTTACCCAGCTGTTTTAACAATTGGTTGTGCGCTCTCAAAGCCCCAAGGAACGTGGGTTGCGAGTAGTATGGAAGACTGAATTCTTCAGCAGTCTTTTTTACAATTTCTGATATTCGTTTGTAGTGTATATGACAAATATTAGGGAATAAATGGTGCTCAACTTGATAGTTTAACCCACCAACATACCAAGAAAACAATCTGCTTTTAGGTGCAAAGTTCATGGTAGTCATCAATTGGTGAATCGCCCATTTGTTTTCCATATTGCCTTGATCATCCGGTAAAGGGAATGACGCATCTGGAGTTACGTGTGCTGGTTGGAAAATAGCAGCTAGGATAAAGCCAGCAATCCAATGCATAGCCAAGAATCCTAAAACGATTTGCCACCAAGCAAGTGGAACAAAGATCAATGGAATAACTAAGAACAATACGTAATAGATTGATTTTACGATAATCAATTCCGACAGTAGGCGTGCGTAGCTCTTCTTTTGGGTTTTGATTAGATCCTTCTTTTTATATCTATTCAGTTGGTTGAAGTCTTTTACTGTCGCCCACATGATAGTCATTAAGCCATAGAAAAACCAAGCATAAATAAACTGGAATCTCTGAATCTTCATGTGTTTTTTGTGCGGAGAGAATCGAAGGATTGGAATAGTTTCCAAATCTTCATCCATATGATCAACGTTGGTGAAGGAATGGTGCAATACGTTATGTTGAATCTTCCAATTAACACTTGAACCACCTACGAACCAAATTACTTGACCGATGATTGTATTTACTGTTCTGTTTTTTGAATATGCGCCGTGGTTCGCATCATGCATCACCGACAAACCGATACCTGCCATGCCAAATCCCATTAGCACCCAGCAAGCGAATACCATCCACACACTGGTGAAAACGCCCGTTACCATTAACGAATACGGAACGAAATACATCGCCAACATGGCAATGGTTTTAAACACCATACTTGCGTTTGCGTGTTTAGAAATACCTTTTTCTTTAAAGTACTGATGAACCCTCTTTCGTGCTGTGTTGTAAAAATCTCCAGCAGATGGACGAGGAAATTGAACTGTTTTTCTACTCATATAATTTTGATTAGTGAACAAACTTGCGCTTGTTTTAACCTGTGGCAAAGGTAATAAAAAAGCCTGTAGTAATTTTTATGACATTTATCGAAGAATAAAGCAGTTGTAAACCTAGTTAATACAGAACAAGAATACATTTGCCACCATGAGATTTAATACCCTAATTAACCATAGTCTGTTTGCTTTGTTTTTTCTTTTTTTAGCAAGTACGTCCAGTGGTCAAAACGTATTGGTTAGTGGAAAAGTTCTAGACGCAAACGAAAAATTACCCGTTGATTACGCGAGTGTGGTTTTATTGAAAGCTGCCGACAGTACTTCCGCAGGTTTTACATTTTCAGAAGACGACGGAGGGTATCATTTCAAAAACATCGAACCCGGGTCGTATGTTATCCAAGTTTTTCACACAGGCTTTAAGTTGGTTTCAAAGGCCGTAACGGTTGCTTCAACAGATGTTGTTGTTGGAACATTGTATTTAGAGGCATCTGCTGAACGTCTTTCAACAGCACTAATTGAAGCCAAAGCCATACCAGTTGTTATTCGAGGAGATACCTTGGTCTACAACCCAAATGCGTTTAAAACGAAAAACAATGCAACGGTTGAAGACTTGCTAAAAAAGCTACCGGGTGTTCAAGTTGCTAAAGACGGAACGGTGACCACACAAGGTGAACAGGTGATAAAGGTATTGGTGAATGGGAAAGAGTTCTTTGGAAATGATCCAACAAAGGCAACGCAAAACATCGACGCAGAGTCACTTGAAAAGGTTGAAATCATTGATAAAAAATCAGATGACGCTGAGTTTTCAGGTGTGGATGATGGAAGCCGAGAAAAGGTGATAAACCTCGTTCTAAAAGAAGACGCAAACAAAGGTTACTTTGGGAAATTGGAAGTTGGTGGAGGAACGGAAGAAACGTATTTGGCCAAAGGAACGGTCAATTATTTTAAAAAGGAAAACCAGATTACTGCGATTGGAAACCTCAATAACTTGAATCAGAATGGTTTTGATTGGAGGGAATATTACCAGATGCTAAATGGTTCTGGGGGTATTAACCTTGGACAAAGAACGTTTTGGTACAATCAAAATGAATGGTTAGGGAGTACGGATAAAGGACGACAGGAGAACGGTGTTTTGGGAACCAATGCCCATCTAAAAGTGACTGAAAAAGCATCCATCGATGCCAGTTATTTCTTTATGAACCGGTCTAACACATTGGTGTCATCAACAAAAGCGGAGAACTATTTGCCGGATGCAGTCATTTTAAGTAATTCGACGTATGACGCCAATAGTACTAATGGTCAACACAAAGGCATTTTTAAATATACTTGGAAACCGGATACATTAAACTGGATAGAAATTGGGGCAGAAGGCGACTTTTCTCAGGGAAGTACAGAGGCCATCAGTTTAGCAGAGAACAGAACGTCGTTTAACGAAGGGGGTTTCTTAAACACGTCGATGTCGAGAGTAGACAAAGCTCAGTTTAACAACAACATCAAGTCGAGCCTTATTTGGCGACACAAAATGAAGGCGTCTAGAAATTCATTCAATCTACAATTTGGTTCGGAAATGAATAATGCGGGTGATACCTCACAGTGGGTCACTGGTTACTCGTTAAACGAAATGAGCTTTTCTAAGGACTTGCCATTTCAGTTTAGGGACAATGCTGGCGGCACAGGAACCATATTGTATGGCAGAGCAAGCATGAATTTTGGACTGGATAGCTTCAACAATCTGAGCTTCACGGTAGATAATAAAATGACGGTTGGAGATTATGTCATGAGGCGAATTGATCTTGTTCGAGATTCTGTGTATCAGAATCAAAGTCCTACCATCGATACCCGATACAGAGTCTCGAAAGCACATGTCAATTTCTCACGAAATGGCAAGTCTAAAAAAGGATGGTATACACATTTAGGTGTGGGCGTCATTAATATTGACGTGGATCGAGAACTAACTGAAGCGGGAGATCAAAGGTTTACCAGTGATTACCTAATGCCGTCGGTTAACTTCTATTTTGGACATCACAAACCCAATAAACACAGATTTGGAACTTGGTTCGGAACAAACGAACAATTCCCAGGGACCAGTCAGATCAACCCTATTGCCAACATCCAAAATCCGATTGACACCATACAAGGTGATTTTAATTTAGATCCTTATGTGAGTTACAATTGGGGTGCGAATTACAACATTCAGAACAGAGCGAAACATCGGTACTTCCATATCAACACCAACCACAATTTTACACCAAACGCGGTGATGACGTCTCAGTTAAGAGATTCAAACAACGTGAGTTATATGACTTACAGAAACCAAGAAAGTACGATGTGGAACGGGTTGAATTTCTATTACAGCTTTTTAATTGAAAAGCTAAACTTAGAAGTGGGCTTAGACGTTGGCGCAAGCAATTATCAGTTTTATACAGAACTAAACAACGTACTGTATAAAAATGGTCGGTTAAACTTCAGTTCAGGCATCGATTTATCATTCGAATTTGATGATTTGGAATTGAGTTTTGAATATGCACCTGATTATTCAATCCAAACGGCAGGCTTTGTGTCAACCAACCCAAAATATTGGTCTCACAACTTTATAGCAGACTTTGTGTATGATTTGACTGACAGAATCCAAGTATCGACTGAATTTGATGTGTTTTATTTCGAAGGACAACAAGTTGGGCAGAAGCAACTTATTTCCTTGTTAAATGCTGAGGTAAGATGGAGTCTTGATACGTTGGATAAATGGTCTTTGGGTTTGATTGGCTACGATATACTGAATCAAAACCAAAACATCGATCGAAACTTCTTTGGGAATTCATTCTCGGAAACGCGACAAAATTCAATTACTCAATTCTTCATGTTTAGTATGAAATACAGCATCAAGAAAGGAAAGAAAAAGGAACAACGCCACATGCGTCACTGGGATTAATAGTCGAAACGCTGACCAGCGAGATTCATTCTTAATCCGACAATAAACAAATTGGTTCCAGCATTTTGTTGGGTCGATTTTATCTTACTATCCCGCATTACCATTCTTACATCAAGAAAAGTACGCATGTACAATTGATAGCTTATGGTTAGGTCAATCAAGTTTGTAACCTGAGTAATGCCATCTCCAATCTTTATCCCATCTTCTTTGGGACGATTGGTATAATCCGCTAAGATGTTTCCTCCAAAATGAGTTGTGTTGCCAACTAGAGTAGAATCTGCGCCGTGAGTAATATTGAAATACTTGGCAACAATGTTTAGTCTCGGGATTGGTTGATAGCGCGCAATTGCCAAAACTTCCTTAAAATTTGCGCCCATTGGGTGGGCCATGGGTTGTCCGAAGTGTGACCACGACTGATCTGTTTTTAAATGTGTGTAGACATACGGTCGAACCAAATTGGTCTCGATCTGTAAGTCAAGGTTGTTGATGTTCGCGACGTTTAAATACTTTAATCCGGCTTGAAAAGCCCATTTGTTTACCCAGCTTCCCGTTCTATTCACAAGTTCATCTTTGTGAAATTCATCGAGCAAGAATTGAGAATAAAAGGAAAAGCCTTTGGCAAAATTCCATTTAGCATCGATACCAATAATGGAATTATCGGTGCTGTTCAAACTGTGTTCTGCCGCTCGGTAAAAGATAATAGGATTCAAATAGCCAATTTCATACCCTTGCTGTTGGTTGCTGTCATTTCGAGCAAAGACGATGTTTTCGAAGACACCTACATCTAGTTTGCCAGGAATTACATTGACATTTAAGTAATGAAATGCGGAATACTTTTTACGTTGTTTGGGTGTGCGACCTTGTTCAAAATCCGTCAATTCAGAAAAAAGGTTGACGTAGTTGATTCGCCACACCTGAGTATGAAATTTAAGGAACAGGTTTTCTTTACCAATGTCACTTAGAATTAAAGACCGATAACCGTTTCCGATAAAGTTTTTATCGTGGCCAAACTGTACGTCGATAAAGTCTGCCGCTTTAAATGTGATATATCCCTGGGCGTTGAAGAAATCATATCCATTATCGCCGAATGTTTTGATAAAACCAGTGCCTCTAACCACACCTAGGCTTTCGATTTCATCGTTCAGGTAATCAGGAAACTGGATCTGGTTTTCTGATATGAAGGAGTAAAACCCAAGCTTTTCTCCGACATTACCTCGTAATTCTAACCCACGGGTGTTTCTCCATCCATCGTTTGAGGCTGCAAAGGCCAACGCTGGGTTTACAATTAATTTGAAATCAGGCTCGTTGACGGAAAAGTGCGATCCTTTGAAATGATAAAACCGATTCCAAATATTTTTTCTGGAGTTAAATGTATGTTTGTTGGGGGTATGGATGATGTCCCAATTGTCCGCTTCTAAGATGTCAAAATTGTATCCATCTGCTCTTGAAATGGGGCTTGCATTTAGAATGGTTTTCCTATTAGTTGGTAGGAAAAGAGGAACGAGGTTTGTGCGTTTAAATGGCTTGATACTGGTGCACTGATTTAGGCTGTCTGCACTCAGAATCGCATATCGATCAACTAAATGATAGTATTCTTCATTGAGCGTTAATAAGGCGTGCTGACTTTTAGCTACCTGAGTTGTGAATAACAACACCAAGGAAATAAAGAAACGCATCAATGATTTCATGTCGAACAAAGATATTGCAATTATCGCGTTATCGTAAATCCATCAGCATCCAGTGATGTATCGCTAGGAACCACGTCAACTTTTGAAACTGAAGACAGTGGTGAACCTTCCCAACACCAGTCAATGAAGGACTTGAGTACATCTTCTTTCGCTTGGGCATCGATGAACACCGTACCATCCGCTTGATTTTTAACAAATCCTGTAATGCCTAAGGCCAATGCTTTTTTTTGGGTGTACGCTCTGAAAAACACGCCCTGAACTCGGCCCGAAACCGTTATGTGTACTCTTGTGCGCATTTATGACATTACTTCTCTTAATACTTTGTGTGATTTAATCTTTCTACCATGAAGTCCATGGATTTCATAGTAATACAGCAGTTGGTCCAGCAGGTTTGCCCTAATGATTCGAGGGAAATGGATGTCGGTTAAATGCTCAGTCGTGGTGTGAAGCATTTGCCACAAGGTTTTACTCATTTCTGGACTTAAACAGTTAATGTGTTCATAGGCTTGGTCGATAAATAAGCCTTCATTTAAATTGAATACCTGGTTTTCGTTGTATTGGCCTTTTGGATAAAATCCTAAATATCGGGTTAGATGAACCAAAAAGTAAATTGGGTAATTCCCAATTTTGTCTGATTCGTAATCAAGCATTTGGATGAACTGTTCCAAGAAGTGAAACAGATCAACGTTTTGTTCTTCTTCGGTTACCGTGGCGTTGATTATTTCAGCCATGAACAAAGCAACACTGTTCTTAAAAATATTGAAGTGAACGGTCTGCAAAACAGGATTACACCTAAGCTCTTTTATCTGTTGGATTCCGGCATTTTCTTTTTTGTAAAAAACCAAATCCACCAAATTGAGTGGCATGATGTGAGAGGGGCGTACATTTCCTTTTTGATTGCGCACTCCATGCAGCATGAATTGCTGGCTGCCAAAATCTTCGGTGTAAATGTGACAGATAACGCTGTTGTCTTTAAAATTAACGTTGCGAACAACAATGCCTCTGGTCTTTGTGAGCATCTTAATTTACCAACAATAATTTAGTCACTTTGGGGTCCTTGTCTTCTTCGTTGGCGGTAATAAATAGATATATGCCGGTTTGGGCACGCTCGCCGTTAAAATTGTTACCATCCCAAACAGCGGTCCCACCATTGGATATCATCTCGTATACCACCCTACCTGCAATGTCGGTGATCTTTACGGTAGCGTTTGTTGGCAAACCGTTGATGGTAATTGGGCCATCATACCCTGGACGAACCGGGTTAGGAAAAATGGTCACATTCCCATGTACGTCAGTTGCTCCAGTTGCATCGCCTCTGTATGAAACGATACCCCGTGAGGTTCCAAAAAACACTTCACCCGTTTTTGCCAAGATGCCAACACAGTTAACCACATCACTCAATAGTGGACTATTTTGTGTTGTAAAATGCCTCAGTACTTCAGATCCATCAGCAGCAATCAACCAAACACCTGTATTGGTTGCGACCCATTTTCGATTTGCACCGTCTACTTGAATGTCATTAATCACCTCGCTACCTAATAAATAACCCACGTCTTGACCGTCATCGATAATGAACCGTTTGGCTTCTCTGAATTCTGGTCGGTTTGAGTCGTATACCCCGGCAGGATTGTAAAAGACAGCCAAGCCTTCACTTGTACCCACCCAAAGTTCACCATCTTGATCTAGGGCCAATGCATTTACTTCGTTTGAAGGTAAACTACCTCTACCTACAGAGTTACTTAATGAAAGAGGTGTTTCACTTGCGCTTGATAGTACGCCTTCAGTTTCTTTAAACACCATGATGCCGACTGAAAAATCTTTGCTGATCATCCATTTGTTGTCTGCTCTGTCAATTACAATTTCTGTTGGTCTTTTAGACGGCATTTCAAACTCATTCCATTCGCCTTTGGGTGTTCTCACCTTTAAAGGTTTGTCGGAGTCATAATTGGTCATCCACACGTTTCCTTCAGAGTCGTAGGCCAAACCATCTACTTGTACGAAGCCACCACCACTTTTGTCTAGGATGCTGTTTTGATCCGTATAAACACTCACCAATTGGTTGTTGCGTAAATGGATCAGTCCGAAACCGTGGCTGCCAGCAAACACTTCTGTTCCCGAAGCATCGGCAGCAATAGTGAGAATGTCGTACGCAAATTCAATTTCAGGAATTGGCAGTCTTGGTTTCCACAATCCGTTTTCAAAAATGTAAAAGCCAGCGTTGCTAAAAATCGGATTCCATTGAGGAGAAACACCACCTCCGGCAACCCACATTTGGTCGTTGACAGGAGTCATAGAAAACGCAGAAGCTCGTTGTGGACCATTGGGTCGCGTAAACCCATATTGACCGGCACTGTTTATTTTTACCAAACCTGTAAAGTCGCCGCCAGTCCAGATGCTTTTTTCATCATCAAGGATGGCAAAATTGTTCACGTTTTCTTTGATAAATCGCTGTGAGCCGTTTGGGTCTATGATGGTAATGCCTGGCGAGACTTCAGGTCTCAAAGGCACTTGAACAATAACTAAGTGATCATGACACAATTCAATGCTTCTAGTATCCCTTTTATATTGTGGGATGGTGTCGCCTTTGTATCTCCATCTTTGTCCGTCATAAATACGCAGTAACTGATTGATTTCACAAAACATTTCGTTTTTGAAAACGCGTAGGAGTCGTGAGTTTCCATTGTTTTGAACCTCAATCGGGCCTGTCCAGCTGTTGAAATCGCTTAAGTTGAGTCCAGTTTTCGGAGCCTTTAAAACACCAATATTTGTCGCTGCGAAAATGGTATCTCCGTAAAACGCAAGAGAATTTATCGTCGTTGCAACTCCGTTTGGTCCAATGTTTAAATAGGAGTCACTAACTGCTTTTTTGACCAAATCAACAATGACTATCCCGAATGAGCATGAGAGGTAGGCAAAGTTGCCCTCGAAGTGTACATCGTTAATGGTTTTTTGACCTAAAATCGACTTACGAAGGATGTCAGAAATGTTAAAAACTGAATTTCCTTGAAGAATATCAATGTTGGTATTCTCGTAGGCGATAAACAATAAGTTGAGTCCGCTGTGATACTTTAGTCGCTTGACTTCCACGTCTGAAAAGCCATTGACTTTGGAGTGAAGCTCCATTTCACCAGACTTTTTATGAAAGCTGTAGAAACCTCTTTCGGCACCGACAAACAGGAAATTAGGGCTTTCAGCAATGCTGTTCACTGCGTTATAGGGCAAGTGAATGCGCCATTCGCCGATGGGTACTTCTGCCTTTTGGGCAAAGGATTGTGAACACAATAGCGTGAACAGAAATAGAATTAGGGTTCTAGACATCATGAAATTCATACAAATTTAAAGATTAATAAGGCTCTGTAACGACGTTGTATTGTAAAACGATTTTAAGTGCAAAATGTTATACCTCCATGCATTGAGATTAGAACTAAAATCTACCTTTGTACGACTTATGGCAAATAAGATTGAAAATAAAGCTCCTGTTAAGATAGTTCAAAAGACCAGAGTAAAACCTGATTGGCTGAAAGTCGACATAGCAGGTGGAGGAAAGTATTCGGAAATGAAAAGCCTTGTTAAAGAGCACGGCTTACATACCATTTGTGAAAGTGGGAAATGTCCGAATATCGGTGAATGTTGGGGGGTAGGAACAGCTACCTTTATGATTGGGGGAAACACATGTACTAGGTCGTGTCAGTTTTGTAACGTAGCCACTGGTGCAGGTGAACCACTTGACGCAACAGAACCTTTCAAGGTTGCTCAATCTATAAGCATCATGGGTATTAAACACGCGGTTGTGACAAGTGTAGACCGGGATGATTTGAAAGACGGCGGTTCAGAACATTGGGCCAAAACTGTTTTAGAAATCCGTAAATGGAATCCTGAAACAACGCTCGAAACGTTAATACCAGATTTTCAAGGAAACACCGATCAACTGGACAACGTCATTGCTGTACATCCAGAAATCGTTTCTCATAACATTGAAACGGTTCGTCGACTGACCAAAGAAGTCCGCATTCAAGCTAAGTACGACCGAAGCATGGAAGTGTTGAAATACTTACGTGATAAAGGTATGAAAACCAAAAGTGGATTGATGCTGGGAATGGGTGAAACAGACGAAGAAATCCGTGAGACCTTAGCCGATTTGCGAGCAGTAGGAGTGGATATTATAACAATGGGACAGTATCTTCAGCCAACAGCACGTCATTTAAAAGTCGACCGTTATGTGACTCCAGAAGAATTCGCTACATATAAAGACTGGGCCGATGCGATGGGCTATGAGTTCGTTGAAAGTGGACCTTTGGTACGTTCCTCATATCACGCCGAAAAGCATCTGAAATAGAGTATTACGATTCTTTCGTTTCGGTGAAATTGTCGAGGAACCTCCACATGATTGCCCGAATATCTTCTAAGTCTTCACTGCTCATTTTTAAAGATTTTATCAACTCTTTAGGTACTCCCTTTGCCTCTTCCTCTAAAGCTTGACCCTTTGGTGTCAGTGCGATAAAGACCGTTCGCTCGTCCTTATTCGAACGCTGCTTTGTAAGAAGTTTTTTCTCCTTCATTTTTCGAATCAAAGGAGTTAGCGTATTGGTATTTAGAAACAATTTACTCCCTAATTCCGTAACGGTTAATTTCTTATGCTGCCACAACACAAGTAGGACCAAATATTGAGGATAGGTTAATTCAAAAGCCTCTAACAGCGGCTGATAAAGCCTGGTAATCATACGTGAACTCGCATACAGAGGAAAGCATACTTGTTCGGGTAAAAATAGATTAGAATTCTCTTCCATTAATTCAATTGTTGTGGACGGAAATACCCGTCAATTGTAGTTAAAATGTAAAATGTCGCACAAGACATAGTTGTATACGGCAATTTAATCGAAATATCTTTTTTAACCGATAATAAATCTGTTTTTTTGAATATAATGTCGTACATTTCTACAAGCTTACGACTTAATATCATCATCGCAAACTAAAAAGACACACATGAAAGGCGGGGAATTTTTAATTAAAGAGCAACTAGCCTCTGAGGTATTTATACCTGAAGAGTTGAACGAAGAGCAACTGATGTTCCGTTCTATGGCAATCGATTTTATCGAAGCTAAGATTTGGCCAAACGTGGCTAAAATTGACAAGCAACTAGAAAACCCAACCATGATTCCGAATTTGCTGGAAGAAATTGGTGAACTAGGAATTTTAGGAGCTGGCGTGCCAGAAGAGTATGGAGGAATGGGCGTTGATTTCAACACCGAAACAGTGCTGAGCGAAGAACTTGGTAAGGCTTTGTCGTTTGGCGTTGCTGTTGCAGCGCATACTGGAATCGGAACACTACCCATTTTGTATTTTGGGACACAAGCACAAAAAGACAAGTTCATGCCTGGCTTAGCAACGGGGAAACTTAAAGCAAGTTACTGTCTGACGGAGCCAAATTCTGGTTCAGACGCTTTAGCGGCCAAAACGAAAGCAATTCTTGAAGGAGACGAGTGGGTATTGAACGGTCAGAAGATGTGGATCACCAATGCTGGTTTTGCCGATCTATACATTGTTTTTGCGCAAGTCGATGGTGACAAGTTTACTGGTTTTATCGTAGAACGCGACACTCCAGGTTTAACACTGGGTGATGAAGAAGTGAAACTTGGCATCAAAGGGTCAAGTACGCGACAAGTGTTTTTTGAAAACGTACGCATCCCGAAAGACAATCTGTTGGGAGAAATCGGCAAGGGACATAAAATTGCGTTTAATGTTTTAAACATTGGCCGATTCAAGTTGTGTGCCATGGTAATGGGAGGTTGCAAAAAAGCAATTGACATCGCTACCAATTATGCCAACGAAAGACATCAATTTGGTCAAGCGATTTCTGGCTTCGGTGCTATTAAGCACAAACTAGCGGAAATGGCAACCAAAACGTTTGCTACAGATTCGGCGACGTATCGAGTAGCAGATTTGATCACGGATAAAATTGAAGAATTAAAAAAAGAAGGCCTAAGTAAGGTGGAAGCCAAGCTAAAGGCAGCTGAGGAATATAGCGTTGAATGCGCAATCTTAAAGGTGTTAGGTTCAGAGTCATTGGACTACGTTATTGACGAAGCGGTTCAAATTTTCGGAGGCACAGGGTATTCAGAGGAATATCCAGTCGCAAGGATGTATAGAGACGCAAGAATCAATCGGATTTTTGAAGGAACCAACGAAATCAATAGAATGTTGGCGGTTGGCCAATTGATGAAAAAGGCCTTAAAAGGAGAATTGGATTTGATGTCGCCTGCGATGAAAATTCAAGAGGAACTGATGGCCATTCCTGATTTTGGTGATGAAGATGAAACCGATTTGTTATATGCTGAGAAAAAAGCGATTACCAATGCTAAGAAAGCTATTCTGCTTTCAGCTGGAGCTGCAGCACAGAAGTTTATTATGGAATTGGAAAAACAGCAAGAAGTGTTAATGAATCTTGCTGACATGGTGATCGATTTATTTACGGCAGAAAGCACATTACTGAGAACTGAGAAGATGATTGCGTTAAAAGGCGAGGAGGCATCACAGCTTCAAATATTAATGACTAAAACGTATTTGTCAGATGCGTTAGAGCGCATCCATATGTCTGGAAAACACGCCTTATGCGGTTTTGCCGAAGGTGATGAATTGCGAATGATGTTGATAGGTGTCAAGCGATTTACGAAGTATGAACCATTCAACACAATTGCCGCCCGACAAATGATCGCTGATAAAATGATTGAAGCCAATAAATATCCTTTTTAAAAATACTATGGACGTACAAGAAGCAAGCAAACGCAAAATCAAATCGGTCGCGGTCTTAGGGTCCGGCGTCATGGGAAGTAGGTTGGCGTGTCACTTTGCTAACATTGGATTGAAGGTATACTTATTGGACATTGTGCCTTTTGATTTGAAAGAGGAAGAAAAGGACAATCCTAGAGCCCGCAATCGAATTGTTGAGACGGCATTAAAAACCGCGTTGAAGTCTAACCCTTCTCCAGTGTATAACGGAGATGTGGCAAAAAGAATCACAACTGGTAATTTCGATGACAACATGGACTGGGTTTCAAAAGTCGATTGGACAATTGAAGCTGTCGTTGAGAACATCAAGATAAAAAACCAAGTCTTTGAGAAGGTTGAACAATATAGGAAGCCAGGCACATTAATAACCTCCAATACTTCTGGCATACCAATTTCGATGATGCTTGAAGGAAGGTCAGAGGATTTTCAAGCGCATTTTTGTGGCACACACTTTTTTAACCCTCCAAGATACCTTCGATTATTAGAGATTATTCCCACAGCTAAAACAAGTCCAGAAGTGACGCATTTTTTAATGCATTTTGGAGATTTGTTTTTAGGCAAACAAACGGTACTCTGTAAAGATACACCAGCTTTTATTGCAAATAGAATAGGGGTTTTTAGCATCATGGCAATCTTCCATTTGATGCAAGAAATGGATTTAACCATCGAAGAGGTGGATGCGATTACGGGACCAGTTAGTGGTCGCCCCAAGTCTGCCACATTCAGAACTTGCGATTTAGTCGGCATTGATACCTTAGTAAAGGTTGCAAATGGTGTTGGACAAAATTGTCCAAACGACGAAGCTAAGGAGTTGTTCGCTATACCTGATTTTGTCCAAAAAATGGTAGACAACCAATGGTTTGGTGACAAAACGAAACAAGGATTTTATAAGAAGACAAAAGACAGTTCTGGAAACAGCGTCATTGAAGCTTTAGATTTAAAAACCTTTGAATATAAGCCCAAAACGAGTCCGAGATTTGAGTCTATTGGCGCAGCAAGAAAAGCAGAGAGTCTTCCGCATAAGCTAAAAATATTAGCGAAGGGAACCGACAAAGCGGCTAATTTCATGAAGGCGCTTAACCTTCGTGTACTCGCCTATTCAAGTAAACGCATTCCAGAAATCGCCAATCATTTATATCAAATTGATGATGCGATGCGTGCTGGATTTGGTTGGGAACTTGGGCCATTCGAAACCTGGGATATTCTCGGGGTTAGAAAGGTTGCAGACGCCATGGCCGAACAAAACATTGTACCTAATATATGGGTAACTGAGATGCTGGCGGCTGGAATTGAATCGTTTTATAAAACGGAAAACGGCGCTCGTTACTATTATGATTTCGCAGTACAAGACTATCAAGTTGTTCCTGGAACAGAAACGTCTATAGTGCTAAATAACTATCGTTCAAATCCACTCGTTTGGGGTAACAAAGGAGCTAGTTTGCATGATATAGGAGATGGTGTTCTTTGTTTAGAATTCCATACCAAAATGAATGCGATTGGTTCAGAAATCCTTCAAGGAATCAATAGATCAATCGACATTGCCGAAAAAGAAGGTTGGAAAGGATTGGTCATTGGTAATGATGCCGCGAATTTTTCTGCTGGAGCGAATTTGGCAATGATGTTGATGTTGGCGATTGAGCAGGAATACGATGAATTGAATATGGCGATTAGGTATTTCCAAAATACCGTGATGCGCTTAAGATATTCGTCAATCCCTGTGGTTATGGCTCCACATGGATTAACGCTTGGTGGCGGTTGCGAAATGAGCTTACACGCAGATTCAACAGTAGCTGCGGCAGAAACCTATATCGGTTTAGTGGAGTTTGGAGCAGGTTTGATACCTGGCGGTGGAGGAACCAAGGAATTCGTCGTTCGCACAAGTGATGGATTTTATGAAGGGGATCCGCAACTACCAGCTTTACAAGAAAGATTTACCACAATTGCAACAGCTAAAGTAGCTACGTCAGGTTATGAGGCGTTTGATATTGGCGTTTTGCATGATGATAAGGATATCGTGGTTGTAAATCAGTCGAGACTGATTGCAGAGGCAAAGCAAAAAGTGATTGAGTTGTATGATGCGGGTTATTCGATGCCAGTCCAAAGGGAAGATATCCTTGTTCTTGGTCAAACGGCCTTAGGGACTATGTACGCTGGAATTAAAGCCTTTGGCATTAGTGGATTTGCTTCTCCTCACGATCAAAAAATCGCCAGAAAATTAGCCTTTGTAATGGCTGGTGGTGATTTGTCACAAGCAACTGAAGTATCTGAGCAGTATTTGTTAGATTTAGAACGGGAAGCGTTCTTGTCACTGCTTGGTGAAAGGAAAACGCTAGAGAGGATACAGCACATATTAAAAACAGGGAAGCCTCTAAGGAATTAAATAATAAATAGCATAACTAACTTAGGATAACGCAGGTTTACTTACGGAGAAAATGAATGCAGACACATGACTAATGGACTCAAGACTGTGTAGTTTTGATTACTAGTCAAGATGAAACACAATTATGAAAGGTTGAATATTTGGATAAATGCAATGAGTTTAACGGTTGACATATACACAATGACTAAGGGATTTCCAGAGGGTGAAAAGTTTGGACTTATTGGTCAAATGCGTCGTTCAAGTTGTTCTATTTGTTCGAATATCGCAGAAGGGGCTGCAAGAGATTCAGAAAAGGTATTTATTCACTTTTTAAATATTGCACAGGGGTCTTTAGCAGAGTTGCATACTCAACTCATTCTTAGCCATAGAGTTGGTTATGTACATAGTGATTTATTGGATAAGTCACGAAAGGAAATTAAGAGTTTGAAAAATGGGATATTTAGATTTCAAGAACGGCTTAAAAGTCAACAGTCTTGAGTCGAGAAATCCTGAGTCTTTAATAAAACAATATGACACAAGCATATATAATTAACGGTTACCGAACAGCAGTAGGAAAAGCCAATAGAGGAGGTTTTAGATTTACTTCACCTGTGGATTTTGGTGCGGCAGTTATCGATTATTTGATCGACAATACACCAGGATTTGATCCAACAGTAGTGGAGGATTTATTGGTGGGTAATGCGGTACCGGAAGCCGAACAAGGCCTGCAAATGGCACGTTGGGTTGGCGTGAAATCGAAGTTGCCTTTAAACGTAGGTGGGGCCAGTGTAAATAGATATTGTGGTAGTGGGTTGGAAACAATCAGTATGGCGGTAGGGAAAATTCAAGCCGGATTAGCTGATTGTATAATCGCTGGAGGAACAGAAAGTATGAGTTTGGTGCCAACAGTTGGGTTTAAAACCGTACCTAATTACAGCATTGCCAAAGACCATCCTGACTATTTTTTGGGTATGGGACTGACCGCTGAAGAAGTAGCAACCAAGTTCAATGTGAGTCGAGAAGATCAAGACGTATTTGCCTTTGGTTCACACCAAAAAGCATTGGCTGCTATTGAAGCTGGAAAGTTTAAGGCCGAGATAGTGCCCTTTAACGTTGAAGAGATTTACTACGATCCAGAAAAACGCAAACGGAAGACGAGAAATTTTGTGGTGGACACAGATGAAGGACCACGACGAGATACGAGTTTGGAAGTTTTAGGGAAACTAAGGCCTGCTTTCAAACAAGGTGGATCTGTAACCGCAGGTAATTCATCACAAACATCAGATGGAGCCGCATTCGTTATTGTCATGAGTGAAGAAATGATGAAAGCTCAGGGTCTTGAACCAATCGGTCGATTAGTAAGTGTTGCAAGTGCTGGCGTGGACCCAAGATACATGGGAATTGGTCCAGTGGAAGCCGTGCCAAGAGCATTAAAACGAGCTGGTCTTGACTTAAAAGACATCGACCAAATAGAGTTAAACGAAGCCTTTGCCTCACAGAGTTTGGCAGTTATTCGAGAATTGGGATTGAACCCAGAAGTTGTGAATGTAAATGGAGGAGCCATTGCACTTGGGCATCCTTTAGGGTGTACTGGAGCCAAATTGACAATACAATTATTAAATGAAATGAAGCGACGAAAACAACGCTATGGAATTGTCACCGCTTGTATAGGTGGTGGACAAGGAATTGCTGGTGTTTACGAGCGTTTGTAAATAAGATCTAGTGTGTAATTTAGGCTGGAGCGGGTAGGAACATCAAACGATGTGCTACCCGCTTTTAGTTTCTGGTCCTATTTAACGCAGCGATAAACCACGTATTTGTCATCCTCTTTAACTATGTCAACCGAACTAAACATTTTGATCAAATGTGTTTTGTAATTCAGGTGTTGATTAGCCACAATTTCCATCACACCATCGACTTTAAGACAAGCGTGTGCCTCTTTAAATAGTCGGATGGGTAAGCTGATATCGATTTCATGATCTACATGGAATGGTGGGTTGCAGGCGATATAGTCAAAGCTGTTGGGTTCAAAGGCGGACAATGTATACTGCTGATGAAAATGGACCTTTTTCCCTTTGACATTCATCTTGGCACTTTCAATAGCCAAAAAGGAGTCATCCACTAAATGAACTTCTAAATCTGCATTTGCATCCAGCATCAGCTTCCCTAAAATGCCGTTTCCACAAGCCAAGTCCATTACTTTAACTTCTCCTAACGGTGTGCTCATATTTTTCGCTAAAAACTGAGTAGCCGTATCAATCATTTTTGCCGAAAAAACGCCAAAATGTTGTGTAATCGTTTCGTTTTCGTACAAAAACGAGTGAATTAGGTCTTTTTCTGGTTGTTTTTTAACTTTTTTTAAAATAAGGAGTCTTGATTTTTTCCATGCCAACGACTGTTGGACATCCTCAAAATAAACACTTGCTAATTCAAGCAATTGTTTTGAGAAATGCCGAGTCATAAAACCACAAATGAGTTCGCCTTTTACACTACAATGTTGTGAGAAATGTTGGAGGTATACTTCAAACAGGTCTAGGGATTTAGGAATCTTTAACAATCCTACATCTGGTTTTAAACGAGGTTTGTCAAACGGAGACAAGAATGTTTGCCCGGTTGTTGTCCGCTTGTTACTGTCTAAATTCTTTTCAATGGCTCCTTTTTGGCTTGCAGTTTCACAAACTATATCAGTGGTTTCGACATCAGCATGTATGGCGAGGTATCCGAATGAATCGTTGTATAGGATGCTTTTTTTAGGAACTGCCTGAAGCTCGTTCAGTGCTTTGATTAAATACTCATCTGCAGCACTCCATGCCCTTAATGAACGATTATTTGATGCTGGATATCGCTTAACAACAATCGGTTTTGTTTTATGCATCGACAAAGGTAACAAGCCAAACAATAGCTTACTCCAATTCTTTTTTAATTGCGGTTATTCCGTCCTTAATTCCTTCGTAATAGTTGCCAGCTTTCATCTCTGGAATAATGATCGAATCAATGATGTGCTTGGTTTCGTCATTGGTCAATCTTGCTTCAATGCCTTTACCGTTTTGGATGTGAATTTGTCTTAGATTCTTACTAATAACAATGAGGACGCCATTGTCTTTGTCCTTTTTACCAACACCCCAACAACGCGCTAATTGTAATGAATAATCAAATATGGATTTGTCGGGTTTGATGGTGCTCACTGTTGCTACAGCAATTTCATTAGTTGATGTTGCTTCATATCCGGAGAGTATGGCAATGAGAGATTGTAGCTGGGTAGAATCAAAGACGTGTTCATAATCACTCACAAAACCAAGAGGTTTAGGGTAATCAGCGCAAGTAGTCTCATGCTGCGTTTTGATACCACATCCGCATACAAGTACGATGACTAGGGATAGGATGCTTCTGTTTATTAGGCCATTCTTCATATTATTCGAATGTAACGTTATACGCGTACTTATCCATTTTGTGTATGCCAATGATTGAATACCCAACACCAGTCTCAATGCGTTTTTTGCGGACAATGCTTAATACGTCATCGTCACCCAGAATGTGTCTAATGTCGGTGTAGTTTTCGGTTTTAAAGTATACTTCTAAGCTGTCTAGATTTGAACCAACAAGGGAGTCAAGAATGCGTATCGGTCTGTCGCTGTCTTCCTCAATAACAATCAGTGTGACAGATTCTAAAGCCTGCGCAGCGATGTTAAATGAATGCATTGTTTGGTCCTTGTCAAATACTCCGTTAAACCGATAGGTTGAAAGCTTTGATTTAGAAACATCGTCATAAATGAAGAAATATACCTCGTCATTTTTGGATGATGTGACACTCATGTCTTCGCTTAAATTGAGTGCTTCAATGCTGCAGACTAATGTTGAATCACCTGAGCGAAGGTGGTTTTCAGAGGTTTCATCAATCGTACTTCTGAGTTTGCATCCCACAGGAAAGAGACCTGTCAAAAGGATCAGGCTAATGGTCAATTTTAACTTCACGAAATGCGCTTTGTGCTTTTTCTACGTATAAATGTAACAAATATTGCCGCAGCGACACTCTTGACAAGTAGAGATGGAAGTAAAACAGAGAATAGATAGTTTGTCGGTACGAAGGAATAATGCAATAAACTATTAATGAAGAACGCAACACCAATAAGCGCGATATGGGCAAATACGAATAAGGAGATCTTTAACCCTAATTGTTTTTGCGCTTTTTGTTTCAGTCCTTGAACCACCAACACCATTATAGGAAATGCAAGTACGAAACCAGCGGAAGTGGAATGTAGTATTTGAGGGTTCGCAACAAATCCACTGAATATAGGTAACCCGAGAAGTCCCAAAACGATATAGCTGAGACAAGCCACAAAAGCAGACCAGCCAAATAGATACGCAGTAACACATAGAACGAAGGTTTGAAGCGTAAGTGGTATTTCGATTATTGAGAAAGAAATCGGTCCAACAATCGAGAGAGATAAAATTGAGATCAAATAGGTATAAACGAAGTGCTCGTTTAGCTTACTGTTCATATAGGGTGTATACAATGTCGGTGTAATACGTGTTGGCAGGTAATTCTACCGAAATGCCACTCAGTTTATATTGAAGGTAAATGTTGTTCAATAGCCCTTGACCTTGCATGAATGTTTGTGGCATATTGTTTATTAGAGTGTAATTCGTTCCTCCCCAAACGCTACCATTGCCGTTGCCTGAACTTGTTCTGGGCACGTACACTTTAACTTGATTGTCCCAATTGATGTCGCTTTTATTTACAGTAACGCGCCAATATGCCTGTCGTTTAAGTTTTTTAATGTCCATGCGAACACCATCTTGCTTACTTTCAGTTTCTAAGCTATAATCTTCTCCAGCTTTAATGTTGGTATACGTAAAAGAGAAATCGACATCTCCTCTAATGCGAATTTCTTGTCCGTTAGCAAAAGTGTTGCAAATCAACACAAACACGATACTACATATTGTTTTATACTGCATTAGTCGCTGATTTTATACGTAATGGTTAAGTAGGTTTTATCGTCATCTACAATGAGTTCATCAATATCTGTAAGTTTCAATTCGTAAATAAGTTGATGACCAAAATTGCGACCACGTTTCGTGCATCCGCCGCCAATGCCGCTCACCACAATCTGGGGCTGGTTAGAAAGCGTAATGGATTTAGAATATCGTTTACCCCAAGTGCCAGTTCCTTGGGTTTGTAGGTCTTTGACTTCCAAATCGATCGCCAGACCGTCTGGGACACTTCCGGAAGTGATTTGGGCATAAATTTTTCTATAGCTGCCTCGATATTTCATAGAGCAACTGTAATTCAACCAAGTGTTGTCATCTTTTGAGTCTATGTTTTCCCCTGGTTTGTCTCCCGCATTTTTTGGCAAACCTAACGAAAGGCTCACCGTATAATTAGTTGGCATGACGCTAATCAAACTAATTTCTGGCATTTTTAAACTTAAGCCATGGTCGTCGTAACTCCAGTATGACTGCCCGTTTGCGGCGTTTAGGCAGCTCAATAGAATCGATGTAATGAAGAGCTTTTTTATCATTTTCCTCCTACTTTAAGTCGAGTCCCTTTATTAAAAAACTGTATTTGTCTCACTTTAGGTGTAATAGTCATGTCAATCAATTCATCTTGCCCTGCAACCAAATCCATTTGAATATAAGGTGTTTTAATAACAAAGTCGTCTTTCCAATATGTTGGAATCATGCGAAATTTCCAATTCCCTGGACGTAAACTGCCAAACATAAAGTTGCCGTCTGCATCTGCTCTTGTGAGTAATTTTTCTTCGCCCATGGATGCTTCAACGATGATGGATGGGAATTTCAATTCTCCCTTGGAAGATTGTGTGGTTTTCACTTTCTCCATTGTGATTTTTCCAGTGACCCTAGCGCTTTTCGTCATGGTGATGGAAACGTCGGTTGTTTTCTCTGCAAATATTTCGACCTCAATAGGAAGCTTTTGGTCAGGCAAGTCTCGAACCCCAATAGTAGCGCGATCGATATATAATTGATGAATGCCAGGTCTAACGTTATTAAAGGCAAAGGAACCGTCCTTGTTTGTTGTGATTAGTTGTCCATCGAGCATCAATACCACGTTGTCGACCGACTGTACACCGCCATTGACAAGTTTACCTTCAAGCGAACCTAAAGCCATGGTTCGGACCATGGGAACCCCAAGACGTACGTTGTAATTCACAGATAGGAACCAGTCGCGTCGAATGGGGGCTTGGTGTAGAATACCATAGTTGGCAATGGCTTGAATAGATTGTTTGGGTGTGATTTCGTATGCTGTTTTAAAGTTTAGTAGGTTTCGGTCGTTATATAAGTCTTCAATCAAAAAGTTGTTTTGAAACTCACAT
>Ga0055584_100000594_pt1 | contig 34427 bp, 27 predicted proteins | sample OSDHelmetaG_FD_58716 | JGI IMG/M metagenome (GOLD analysis project Ga0055584, IMG submission 58716) | Pelagic marine sediment microbial communities from the LTER site Helgoland, North Sea, for post-phytoplankton bloom and carbon turnover... | ecosystem: Environmental > Aquatic > Marine >... | reverse complement strand
TTTTCAAAACAGAGAGACTTTTATAGTAGTGAGATCTTCAGTGTTCTCGAAAAGCAGTGCGCAAAAAGCTCATCTCGCGCGCGACGCTTATAACGCATATTGAGATTTTCGATGACCGAGTCAAGAGCGAAAGTGAGCAGTGAACGCGGGAACGTTTCAGGTGAAGTAACGAGGATTCAGGAGTGCGCAATTTGACACTGATGATGAATGGTACCCGGTTTCAGGAACTATTGAGTGGGGGTCGCTGTTTGACTTTCGGCTGCAGGAGGGGGCATGGTGTTTTGTTTGTCGACGGGTTTATAGATCATGACCATGCCTGCGCCGACGGCTGCCAGAACCAGGCCGAGAAAGAATCGCAGATCGGGCATGGTTTTTGTCGGGTGGAAAATAGTGATTGTGGCGAGGGTATTGATGATGGGGGCGCCGGCAAACACGAGCGGGGCGACATAAATGGCGGCTCCTTTTCCTCCAGCGGTGACCGCAAAAATAACACAGAGGGCACCGATGGCACCGGCGGTTCCTGCAGCGATGCCCCACATGATGGGGCCCATATTAAAGTTGGTATGGGCTTTTGCTGTTGGGTCTTTATCCAGTACGAAAATGAAGACAGCGGGAATCAAAACGGCCACGAGAAAGTAGGCAACGCCAACAAACAAAAACGCGCGGAGGTTACTCCCTAACTTTTGGGCAGCGACGTGTACCAACGGAACATAAACGCCCCAGGAAAGTGCAGCGCCGATGACAAACATTAACACGACAGCCCATTTCGACATTATTAAAGCTCCTGAATTTTTGGAGAGGGAGGATCATTTCGTTTGGTGAGAAATTCGAGCCTTCATGATAGTAACTTTGTGAATTCTCAGCACCCGATAGAGAGGATATTTTATGTGAATCAGAGAAAAGCGATTCTGTACAGCCTGTTAGTTGGCTCTTAACGTCTTCAAAATCGGAGCACGTATTGCGTCGGCGACAGCCATAAATGCGGCGAGCATCCCGGTGACCAGAACCGCGGCCAGGATCAAGATCCCACTTTCCCAGGGAAGATCCGCGCCCGTTGACAACAGGTGCGGCAGCATCGCCAGGAGAGCAGAAAGGGTGCCTGAGATCAGTCCCCAGATTAATAAAAAGGCATTTTCAGAGAGTACAATTAAAGCGACATTGGAGCCCGTCATGCCGATAGCTCGCAGGAGAGCCAGTTCGCTGCGTCGTTCTACCACGTTGCGTAACATGACGGTTGCGAGCCCCAGAGTTCCCAGTAGTAAGCCGAGGCCACCCAGTGTTTGGAATGTGGAGAGGTATGTATTTTGAACCGCGAGAAAATTCGCGAGTCGATTGGAAACGAGGTCGGCATCGAATCCAAATTCGGTTAACCCGGTTTCGAGAACCCCTGCCAGTTGAGAGGCGTTTTCAGTGGGAACTTCCACGAGAAAATATTGAAAGCCGGACTGTTCGGGAAAGAGTTTTTGAAAATTGGTTTCGGAGATCAATAACACGCCTTGAAAGATACTGCCATCAAGCATGCCTTTGATTTTCAGTTTGTGATCGGGTCGTTTATCAGAGGGGATGCCTACGGTTTTACCCACACCTTTATGGAGGCTATACATTAAGGTATTCATGTCGCCCAGTGCGGGAATGGTGCCATCGTCCTGTTTTTGATTCAGCAGTTCCCACGGATTTTTGCCGGGTGTATCTGCAAATTTAAAGCCGCCTTGTTCGATGAGTTCCTGAGGAACTCCCAGAATGGTGGGAACTGTGGTTTGATATATATTGAGACAGCTTGCATTTTCTCCCGGCTTGACGCGAAAGGGAATGACTTTCATCTGTTCCAGGAGTTGTTGGGTTGCTGGGTCATTGGGAACGTTGACCAGCGTTTTCGCGCGACCGTTGGGTGTATTCAAATCATAGATCAGAGGCGAAGACGATTCCGCAATGAGCGTAAAACCGCCGTTGCCGGAATTTTTATCGGGTGCTTCGACGGCAGGGTTTCGGTGCCCGGCTGCGACGGAGACCAATACGAACGTTGCGGAAGCAATGAGTGCCGTTGTTAAGACACTGCGCTGTCGGAATCGGCCTGCATTGCGGATGCCCAGTTTGATGAGTGCCAGATTGCCGTTTCCTTTTATGGGAATGGCGGATTCGATTCTGAGCCTGCTTGACAGGAAAGAGAGGCTGGCGATGAGTGAAAGAGTGCCGACGAGAAAGAAGGAAACGGTTTGCCAGGAGAAGCCGCCAAAGGCTTCTTTTTGTGGGACGATTCCAGTGACCGCTGCCAGCACCAGAAGGAGTGCGAGGCCGAATGAAAATTGATAAATGTGTCTGACCCGCCGCGCATCTTTGATTTTGTCTGATTCCGGTGAGTTCACGCCTGCCAGGAGGCTGCGGATTGAGAGTTGTTTGAGTTCGGCCATTGCGCGCCAGATCACAAAGCAGGAGAACAATACTGAGATCAATATGCCCACGATAATGCTGGTAGGTGTGATATCGAGAAACAGGAAACGTGTTCCAATGGCGCCGATCCACCAGGTTTTTAAGCCATACAGCATGAGCCAGGCATAGCCGATGGCTGCGCCGATTCCGAGGACTCCTCCGATGAGAATGACAAAGAATGCTTCTTTGAAAATGACCTGTTTGATTTGTTTGGGCGTAAAGCCAATGGCGGCCAGAAGACCGATAGAAGAGACGCGGCGGTCGATTCCCAGCTTGAACAGCAGGCGGATTAAGATGATGGCTGACAGGATGATAAAGAAGCTGAAGCCGATGAAGAGGCCTGTGAAGTCAGTGGTTCCGCTGGCAGCGGCCAGGCCGAAAAATTTGATGGGTTGTATGGCCAGGCCCATTTTTAAGACATCGATATCATGAAGTAATGCTTTCCCCAATTCATTCGCAGACGCTTTTAAAGATTGGTCAGGTAAAGGGCTGAACCGGAGAGACGTCAAATTTCCAAAGCGGCTGTTCCATAAGTTCTGAGCTGTTTTCAAAGCGACAAAGGCTTTGGGTGTGGCTTTGTAGTCTTCCCAGTAGAGTTCGTCGCGGTCGGTGACGCGATCCAGTTCCATGGGGAAAGGCTGTTTCCAGTCGCCGAAGGTATCTGCGTCTGTGATCCCTTCCATGTCGGGTGTCAGTTTTCGGTCTGCGGCAGGAGTTCCATCAAGGGAAACAATTCCGCGAACGGTGAATGTTTTTTCGACTTCGGGCAATTCCCCTCGAGAGCCGACCGTGTGGTAGTTCATGAGGATTTTATCGCCGACTTTGGCATTGAGGTCTTTCGCCAGCCATTCGTTGAGAACGATTTCATTTTCTTTCAGTGGCTGTTTTGGTTTTTCACCCTGAAAGGTAAATGGTCCGAAGGGGGCTTTTTCAGAAAAGTCGACTCCTGCGACGATTGAGTACATGGAGAAAAGCGACTTCGTGTCCTGTTGTTTTTGGGGAGTATGACTGATTTCGTTGGCGATATAAACCATAACGGGAGACGTCGTCAGATGCAGTGATTTCCCGGCTTTGATTCCCGCCTGTTCGATTTGCGGGTCAAGAATCATTTGCTCGCTTTCCAGCGAGAGATATTGGAATTGTTCGTTGGGGGCGATTTTCAGATTCAAATCTTCCAGTTTCAACGTGCTTTTGAGAACTGTTTCCAGGTCTTGTGCGGTTTGCATTGCCTGGTAGGAGCTGCCTGTGGTTTTGTTTTTGGAACTGAAGAACAGGGAGTTCACGCGGGCGGGTCTCGATTTTGGATCGCGGCGCGAGGCTTTGATTTCATCAAGATCCAAGGCTGCCTGCAGATGAGTTAATGAGACGAACAAGTCCAACGGCAATTGCTGATTGGGCATGAGGGCCAGTCGGCCAGCTTTGGATGTTTCGTCGAGAATCGTTTTGACGGTGAGTGTGATTTCTACGGACTGTTCTTCTTTTTCGCCTAACAGGGAGTCGCGGGGGATGGCGGTGGGAAGTTCGATCCAGAGTGTAATTTCATCGCCGACTTTGGCCTGTAGTTGTTGGGCAACCCGTGAATTGAGGATGGCCTGGTCACCGGTGGGGGGTTCCAGATTGTTGTGATCCAGAAGAGACCAGAGACGTTCATCGATGCCGAAGGTGTTGACCTGTCCGACGCGCCGGTTCTGATCTTCCTGATTCAGAGTCAGGCTGCCTCTGAGTACGAGCGCTGGTGCGATGGTTTTGATGTCTGCAGGCAGGTCAGCGGCGTTGGTGAGATCAAGGGCCAGTTGCTCGCGGAAGAAACGATGGCCAGAGACGACGTAATCAATTTCGCCGAGCCGATCAAATGTCATTTGTCTTAAGCTGGCACGGACAGAGTCGCCTACAATGAGCGCGCCACCTATCACAGCGGTAGCGGCAATCACCCCCAGAAGCACGGCCAGATTTGTTCGCCAGTAATATTTCAGGCTGTTGATCACAAATCGTGCTTGATTCATCGGAGGAACTCTAACGATTAAAAAATGAATGAAAATCAGGCGGTTTCTGATACCAGTAAACCATCACGTAATTCCTGATGTTTCGGGAACAGGGCGGCCAGTTCGCGGCTATGAGTCACACAGATTAAAACAGTATTTTGTTCCTGATTGATTTCGAGCAGGAGTTTTCCGATTGATTCGGTATTACTCCGGTCGAGGTTTCCCGTTGGTTCATCGGCGAGTAATAATCGGGGGTTATTGATTAGTGCTCTGCAGACAGCGACGCGTTGTCGTTCGCCCCCTGAGATTTGGGCGGGTCTATGATGCATGCGGTCGTGCAGGCCTACGCGTTCCAGTAAGTTTCGGGCACGTTCTTCGGCATCATCGGTTATTCCCTGGTGGACCATCGTGGGGATCAGGACATTTTCCAGAACGGAAAACTGTGGCATCAGATGGTGATCCTGAAAGATGAATCCTATATTTTGATTGCGATATTCGGCCTGTTGTGTTGCGTTGAACTCGAAGGGGTTTTCGCCGAACTGGATGATTTCACCACTGGTTGGCTGGTCGAGGACTCCAAGTATATAGAGCAGGGTGCTTTTTCCCGAACCGGAGGGGCCGGTAATGGCGAGTGCTTCTCCGCGATTGAGAACAAGGTTCACTCCGGAAAGAATCGGCAGCGATTCCGCGGTGATCGAAAATGTTTTCGTTAACTCGCGGACCATTAATTGTTCAGTGGAGTCATTCATATCAGCCCTGTCAGACAAACTATTCAGTGTGATCCTGGGATTCCTGGAGTTTGCTTTGAATCCACTCAGGGATTTCAATGGAAGTCATAGGATTACCACGTGTGAAGTGACAACAAACCGTTTTCATTTTTCCTTTGGCAATTTTGGTCTGGTCTCTCCAGAACTCGTAAGCAATGGTCAGCGATTTGACACCGATGCGTTCTACAACGAGGCGAATTTCGAGTTCATCTCCATAATACACGGGCGACTCAAACGAACATTTGGCAGAGACCCTTGGCCAGCCCACGACCGAGCCATCTGGCTGGGTATCTACAATTGTCAGTCCGAGCGAGCGGAAATATTCGTGTTCGGCCTGTTCCATGTACTTATAAAAATTGGAAAAGTGAACAATGCCCGCCATGTCGGTCTCGTGGAATTCAATACGGCGCGTTGTTTTAAAAGTACAGGACATGCGAAACTCAAATGAAGCGAGTAAGCAGCAGGCTGCGAAAAATAATGATCACAGCCTGTCGCGTTTCCAAAGTAATTAGTAGATGCTCAGCCGAATTAATCTTCCGGGTAGAATCGAGCCATTGTTTCTTTACTGGGTGGTTTTGTAATGAGCGAAACCAATATCATGGCAACGGCAGAACAGACGACCATTGTTGCGACAGGCATCATTCCCAGAAACGTGTAGTTTGGTTTTAAGGCATAGCCGGCCTCTCTAAATAGGTACAACCAGGAACCAATGGCAACCAGGATTCCCGCATAGGCACCGGCTTTTGTCAATTTTTTCCAATAGACGGCGGCAAAAATGATCGGGAACAGACTGGAGAATCCACTGAAACACCAGACACCCAGCGTAAAGACGCGCCTCGGTTCCAGTAAGCTGAATCCATAAGTGATTGCGACTATGAGAATAATAAACAGGCGGGCCATCAAGACAACCTGTTGATCTGTAAATCGATCTTTTCCGCCATAATGCACTACGATGTCTTCGGTAAACATGGTGCCTAGGCAGAGGAACTGGCTATCCAATGATGACATGATTGCTGCCAGGATACCGGCAGTTAAGAAACCGGCCAGTACGGGTGACGTCATTTTTTTGACCATCGCCGCCAGCACGGCATTTGCCGGGAAGTGAGGTGGAAACATGGGCGCCCCATTCAGTGTTGCAGAAGTCGCCCAGACTCCTACCAGAACACAGGGTACCCAGACGACCATAATAAAGAGTGGATGTGCGACGACGGGCAGTTTAAACGTAGCAGCACTGCGAGCTGTCAGCCAGTGTTGGAATAAGTGTGGAAACATGCCAACCGAGAGAGGCACGAAGAAGTAAGTCAGGAAGACGAGCTTACTCATGGGGTGTGGCGCATCCGGAGCCCAATTGCTGGCGCGGTAAACGCCGCGGGCTTTTTTGATGGTCCATTTTTTTCCTTTGGAGGGGTCATTCGGATCCAGGTCTTTTTCTGGGTGACCAATTTTTCCTCCAAATATCAGCATCGACTTTTCTTTTTCAGCATTCGCCTTTCGCGGATATTCCTTCAAATCATGGTGAGTCATCAAACCCATTTTCCACTTTTCCGGAAAGGGGTCAGGCATGACTCGGTCGTCCTGAATCAACATGGCTTTGTTGATTTCTTCGCTTGTTAATTCATACAGCTTATTTTTAGCGGCATAGACGGCTTGAGCCTTCGTTTGCCAGTTGGGCATCCGTGGTTTGAATGCTTGATAAGCTTCTTCCTTTTGATCGGGAGTCAATGTCAGGGTCTTGGCGACCTTGGTGACGTAGTTGTATTTTGCCATCGTTACCCAGCTCGTATAGCGTTCTGAATATCGTTCGCGATCCGCGGGTGCGACGTCTCGCATCAGCTTGGACGGGTTCTTTTCCAAGACCGCATTACTGGCCGCTTCCAACCCTCCTAATTTATTTGAAATCACAACGAAGGTAACAACACCCAAAATCATGAAAACGACAGTCTGGAAGGTGTTTGCCCAGGCGGTACCTCGCATTCCCCCAAAAAAGACATAGATCAGAACGACCATGCTGATGACCAGAGATCCCAGCCAGGGAGGGATGCCATAGTCGTAAGCGGCGAAAGAACTTTCAAAAGCCCCTTCCGTAATACTACTGATAACAACACCCGACGCCATCACGCCGATCAGTAAGTAAGGAATTACCAGACCGACAAGCACCGGGAACAGAATGATTCCGATACGGTCGCTTTCGAGACGATCACGGAAAAATTGAATCTGTGTGGTGTAACCGTGCTTATGCCCCCATGACCAGAGTTTAATTCCCAGCAGGAAGAAACAGAGTGAGTGGATAATTCCACTGGAGGATGCCAGCATGCCATAAACGCCGACGCCTTCTTTGTATGCTTCTCCACTGGAACCGACTAAAGCGAATGCTGTCATTGTGGTGCCGAAGATGGACATCAATAACAGAAAAGGTCCAATGGAATGGCTGGCCAGCATATAGTCTTTACTGGTTCCTTTAAACAGCCGGCTCGAAAACAGGCCCAGGCAGAGCAGCATACCCAAATAAATTCCGATGATTACCAATTGGGTCATTATTCTGTTTCTCCTGTTTCCTGAGCGGGGGAGTCCTGTGCAATTTCTTCAAGGTGGTGTGGCCAGGCAAATTTTGTAGCAAGAAACCAGACAATGGCCGCACCAATGGAGATCCCGGCTTGATACAGCAGAGTGATGGGCATGAATCCAAAAATGAGTCTTGTATCATCCCACAACCAGTTGTCCTGGTGAAGAACGATCAGCACGACAACCAATCCATAAATGGCGTATCTCATAATGCATCTTTTCTATAGCGAACGATTTGATCAGGAATAAATGTCTTCGATCCTTACAGGAATTCAATTCGCAACTATGTTGACAGAGTCGTTACAGGTGGGTTTGCAAAAACCATGTGGTAGCAATGATTTTGGCGGGAAGCGGAATTCAAGGAAATTCCACTGATTCGCACTGGTCGACTATTGTGACAAAATTTCTGATGACTCACAACGTAACGGTCAGAATTGTGTCAATAAACCTGCTGATCTACCTGAAATCGAGCCTTCAGCGTTAACTTCCGTTTACAAACTTATAGTTCAGGGGATCAGGCACTTATGAAAAGATCAAACAGGAAATCCAGGCTTGCAAATGGTGTAGGCTGTCCTCAGAATGGTGGCTTGCATAAAATTATCGATCTGTTTCGATTAAGGTTTCTGGAGAGGATAGGGAATTGATGTATCGTCTAGTACTTGTGGGATTCTTCTGTGTCAGTAGTATTTTCTCAGCGGAAGTATTCGCTCAGGCGAAAAAAGGTGACAAGAACTTTGCAATTCTTGATATCAAACAGGTCGATGAAGATTTCCATTTTCAAGGCGAATATTATGGCTTGATAGGAACTGATTGTTCCTGGTGTGGGTCTTGTACGATTGGGCTGCAGGTTGTTGCCCGCGGCGATGGCAATTTTGTTGCATCCCTCTATAACGGAGGACTTCCGGGAAATGGTTGGGATCGTTCTGAGAGACGTGAATTAACCGGCACGCGTGAGGGGGATGTGCTGACTCTGAAAGGAGAGGAACTGCTGCTCCACGTGAAAAGGGGGGGGCGTGTTGATGTACACGATCTGGCTGGTCATCTGCTGGGGCAGATTTCCAAATATCAACGCACGAGTCTTACCCTGGGTGCCAAACCACCGGTCAATGCCACGGTTCTATTTGATGGTAGTTCTGCAGACCAATTTAAAGATGGTAAAATTACCGATGAAGGCCTGCTGGATGTCGGGACGGAGTTCAAAAACAAGTATCGCAGTTTTCGACTGCATCTGGAATTTCGTCTGCCTTATATGCCTTATGCAACCGGACAGGCACGCAGTAACAGCGGGGTCTATCTCCAGAGTCGCTATGAAGTGCAAGTCCTCGATTCATTCGGTCTGGAGGGTGTTGAAAATGAATGCGGCGGGCTTTACAAGCAAAAACGTGCCGACGTCAACATGTGTTTTCCGCCTCTTTCCTGGCAGACATATGATATTGCATTTGTGGCTCCCAGGTTTGATTCAGCAGGCAAAAAGACGAAAAATGCATTCATTACCGTTTTACATAATGGTATTCCCATTCATCAGGATTATTCGATCATTGCCAAAACAGGTGGTGGAAAGCAGGAAGGGCCAGAGCTCTTTCCTATTAAACTGCAGAACCACTCGAATCCGGTACGTTTTCGTAATATCTGGATAGTTGATCTCAGCGACCAGCCCGATCCGGTTTATTGCCATCCATGCCCGTCGCTTCTCTGTGATCGCTGAGCAACCGAGAGTTGCCTCAGATCGGCTTTTTTACGAAGCACATCGAGAGCCGGATATTTCCTTTCGCGTCTTGCCTTGCTTTTTAAAGCAGTTACAATAGGTGTGAAGCGTCTTAAGATGCTGTTGTAATTAGGTATGCGCTTCAAAGTTTCTATTTGGTTTCTTCTCAGGATTGTACTTTTCCAGTTTGAGACAAACGGGAGAAGGACAACACATGGAAAGTCTATTGATCTAATGGATTATTCACTGATTGCAATCCTCGCGTTAGCGGTAGCATTGATCCTGTTAGTTGCAGAGATTTTTATTCCCTCAGGGGGGATTATTGCAGTACTGGCTTTGTTAAGCCTGGGGTCAGCTATCTGGGCTGCCTGGTTTGCCTGGTGGGATACAAACCCCAGCCTCTGGTGGTCTTACATCGCTGGTGTGGTGATTCTGATACCAACGACACTGGGTTTTGCAGTCAGATTCTTTCCCAACACGACCTGGGGGAAAAAAATTATCCACGAGGTTCCCACACTGGAAGAGGTAACCGGTTTCAAGGAAGAATCTGAACATCTGCGTTCACTGCTAGGTAAAATTGGAAAAACACAAACTCTTTTGAACCCCAGCGGGTTTGTACTCGTTAATAATGAAAGACTCCACTGTGAAAGTCAGGGGATGGTAATAGAATCTCAGGTGGACGTAGAAGTGATTGCTGTGGAAGGAGCCAGGCTGGTGGTGAAGGTGTTAAAACAAGTTCCCGCCGAAGAGTCAAAATCAGATTCGGAAACCGCTCAATTGAGTGATTCTACAACAGATGACAGGCTTGATTTTGAAATCCCGGAATCCTGATAATTCTAAGTAGTCTCTGGATGATGAGAAGAATTTTCTTTACAATCATCAATTAGTCGACATCAATGAATTTTAATAGACAGATTCAGCAGACTGAGAACAACCTTGGATCTACATTTTTCTTAGGATAGGAAAGCCAGTATGAACGCCTTGAATCTTTTGGCAGCCGAAAATACTTCGACAATTACCTGGATTGTCGGAATTGTTGTGTTTCTTGGTGTGTTGGTCTTTTTCGCCGTATTTGCCAGATATGCTGGTTTATGGGTGCAGTGCAAAATGACGAATGCTCAGATTTCCTTTCCAAATCTGGTCATTATGACAATAAAAAAAGTGAATCCGACGATCATTGTCCGCTGTAAAATTATGGCGATTCAAGCAGGGGTCACTCGTCACTATGATATCTCCACGCGGGATCTGGAAGCCCATTATCTGGCTGGTGGAAATGTGCCAAATGTGATTCGTGCATTAATTGCTGCACAGCGTGCTAAGATTGAGCTCGACTGGCAGGCCGCTCAGGCAATCGATCTGGCGGGGCGGGACATTCTGGATGCGGTACGAACGAGCGTTTATCCCAAAGTGATTGATTGCCCGGATCCACGAAAAAGTAACAGCACATTGGACGCTGTGGCCGGCGATGGAATTCAGTTGAATGTACGTGCCCGCGTCACCGTGCGAACGAACTTAAAACAGTTGGTAGGTGGTGCAACGGAAGAAACCGTGATTGCTCGCGTAGGCCAGGGAATAGTGCAAGCCATCGGTTCGACCGAGTCTTATAAGAAGGTGCTTGAAAATCCTGATAAGATCTCACAGATCGTACTGGATGAAGGCCTTGAGAAACAGACGGCTTACACAATTGTTTCGATTGACATTGCCGACATAGATGTGGGTGAAAACATTGGTGCGCGATTGCAGGCTGATCATGCAGAAGCAGAAATGCGTGTTGCTCAAGCGAAAGCAGAGCAGCGCCGTGCTGATCAGAAGGCCCGAGAACAGGAAATGGTAGCATTGACCCAGGAAAACCGGGCGAAGGTTGTGTTGGCGGAAGCGAAAGTTCCTGAGGCGATTGCCGATGCGTTTCGCACAAAAAATATTGGTTTGATGGATTATTACGAGCTGAAAAACGTTCAGGCGGACACCAAGATGAGAGATTCAATAGCCACGCCTGAAAGGGAATCGACTTCTGCAACCTAGAGATCGAGCAGGAGCAGATAACGACTGCAGCCAGACTAAGAAATGAGAATCATCAACCGGGGTTAGTTTATGGATATTCCACTTTTTGCAGCCGACATTGTCGGGGTTATCTTTGGCATCATCTTCGTGCTGATCAGCATTGGGAGTGCGATCATGAATGCTGCCAAGGAAAAAAATAAACCCCAGCCCGGAAAGCAGAAACAGAAGGCGGCGCTTCAGCAGGAATTAGAGAAATTTCTACAGGATGCGATTAATCCTCAGCAGGAGAAAAAACAAAAACCTGGCAACGTCGAAGTTTTTGAACTTGACGAACAAGATTTTAAAGCGGAGTCTCCGGTCCAGCAAGCTCCCCAACGTCGCAGACGTCGACAGCAAAAGTCACAGCCTTCGCGTCCTCAACAAAAAAGGCAAAGCCCAAAGTCTGTCCGCAGTTCGACTGAAACTCAAAGTGCCAAGCAGCATTTAACGCTTAGGGAGCGATCAGATATTGTGGCGCAAGAACGTAAGGAACAAACAGGAGGGACTCTGCGCGATCGCATCAAGGAAAAGCATCAATCTCATATCTCGCCAAGTATTCACGGTCATCTTACCAGCAAAGTCAACAAGCCTCTCGTAGGATCTTTTGGGGCTCATGATGATGAAGAAAAACGTGCTTCCAGATCAGAGGGAGTGAAAGTCATCAGAGGGTTGATAAAAAATCCTCAATCATTACGTCAGGCAATAATTTTGAATGAAATTCTCTCCCCTCCCAAATCACTCCGCCGTTCCTGATAATACACTTTCACAGCAGTTCGCTTTGAATTTGTTTGAAACGGTCAATGCTAAGAAAAGCGAATGAGTAAAGCAGATTCCCCGATTGATGTTTTGTTGTTTGCAGGTCCATTTGAAGTCAGAGGAACCTCGGCTTATACCTTGCGCCTGGCACAACACGCGATCAATTATGGAATCAATACATGTGTGGTATGTCCTGATGCTGCCAAAGTTGATCCCAGAATACGATCAAATCTGGAGATGCGAGAATACCGAAATTTGAATGTACCGTTACTGGGTCAAATTGTTTTACGGCTGGTAAAACAGGAACTATTGAAACAACCACCAGACCTGATTCATATCCAATCCAGGCATGTGCTTCCACAAGGGCAATGGCTTGCCAGAAAAATCAAACGTCCTTTTATTCTGACCGTGAATGATTATTTGCAGAGCGATGAAAAGCTCCGCATTGATTTGCGATGGTGCAGAGGGATAATCACCGTCAGTGAATCTGTCAAAAAAGATTTATTAGCTCGAACCAGTTTGCCAGAGGAGTTGATATTAGTGATTCCCAGTGGCGTGCATGTACCCGATCATTCACAGCTTTTACCGGTATTGTCACAAGACCATCAGCCTGTTGTCGGGACAGCCGGTCCGCTGGAGGCCATCAAAGGACTCCCCTATTTTTTAGGGGCTGCAAGCCGTGTGTTAGCAGTAAATCCGAATGTCCAGTTTTTGATTTCAGGCGCTGGTCCCGAGGAAAGTAATCTTCGTTATTTAGCACGTGATTTGGAAATTTCGGAGAATGTGACTTTTGTCTCGAATCTTTACGATTTCTCAATTTCGCTCGAAGCAATGGATATCTTCTGTCTGTCTTCTTTGAGACAGGGGCTGGGAACGATCATGCTGGAAGCGATGTCTTTAGCAAAGCCGGTCATCGCAACAGGTGTGGGAGGTATTTATTCGGTCATCCGTGATGGGGAGACAGGATTAGTGGTTCCTCCTTCAAATAGTGAGGCTTTAACCAACAGCATCCTCACGTTATTGGAAGATCCACTCAAAGCACGTGCGATGGGTGAGTCGGCACGGGAATTAGTCAGACAAGAATTTCGTGTGGAAACGATGGTTGAGAGAACTGTTGAACAATATAAACTGGCTTTGCATGTTGCGTCGTGAAGACATCATCACTCAATGATGTCTTGGCTTGAATATCAGGTTTCGTGCTGTAAATACCCTATACTGAAAGAGACGATGCGAGCAGAAATTATAGCGATCGGCAGTGAACTGACGAATGGAGAAAAACTGGATACCAACAGTCAATGGTTAAGTACGCAATTAGCTTCCGTAGGAATATCCACACACTTTCATACGACCATTGCTGATCATCTCGACGAGCTTGTGGAACAATTGCGACTTTCCACACGACGGTCTGATCTGGTATTGATTACAGGAGGACTGGGTCCAACATTAGATGATTTGACGCGACAGGTAATGGCGGAATTAACCGGAGCAGATCTGGTTCTGGATGAAAATTCGCTGCAAATTATTGAAAGCATGTTCCAGCAACGCGATCGAGAGATGCCTGAAAGAAACCGGATTCAAGCCATGTTTCCCCAAGGGTCTGAGCCCATCGAAAACAGGCATGGAACTGCGCCTGGAATCTGGATGGAAGTGCCTTGTGACGATTTGAAAGCGAACTGCTGTATCGCTGCGATGCCCGGTGTACCTTCGGAAATGAAGCCGATGTTTACGCAATCAATTCTTCCCCGTCTTTCCACGGGAACGAACGTGATTCGGTTTGCCCGCATCAATTGTTTTGGGATGGGTGAATCGAAAACAGAGGAAATTCTGGGAGACATCACCAGCCGTGGACGTGATCCCGAGGTCGGAATCACAGCACATGAGGCGACTATCACTTTACGGATTAAAGCCACTGGCAATTCAGTAGAAGTCTGCGAACAGAAAATTTCAGAAACCTGTGACCTGATCCATGAACGGATCGGCGATTACATTTATGGATATGAGGATGAAGAACTGGAACATGTGGTTGTAGCGCTGCTCAGCAAACGGGGACAAACGCTGGCAACTTGTGAATGTGGAACGGGAGGTCTACTGTCTTACCGGTTGACGGATGTGACAGGTTCGACTGCTTGCTATGCCGGAGGAACCATTTCCGGAATGCCTGGATTGCCAGCCGACCAACAGAATAATTTGGTAGACGACGGATATCAATTTAGTGCATCTGGCGCTATTTCTCTGGCAAAAGAAACAAGAGAAAAATATGCCAGCGACTATGCACTTTCGATCGTTCTGGACGTGAATCAGTCCTGGCAACATGCAAAAAATATTCCACAGGCTTTTATTGCCCTGGTTGCTGAGGGGGTTGAGTTAGTGGAAGAAATTGGATTAACAGTCAACCGGGCGATTGCGAAAAGCCGCGTTACGAAAGCGGCTCTCAATTTATTACGAAGTGATCTGACGCGCCTCTGAAGTGGAACAGTAAAACATCATGATCAAGCGGCATGTAGTTCTCTGGCTTGTTGAGACCAATTGATCCAGTCTGTGATTTCATTGAAGTCCGGCTTTTTAGCACCTCGGAGAAGTCGTTCTCCTTCATAAGTATTTACAAATGCCTGTACTTTTTCGAATAATTCATCCGGTGAAGATCGTGCGATTGCACTGGGCTCAATAAAGCCGCAAGCAACCAGAACCTGTGCGTCATGACCTCGTAAACCAGGAATGCAGCAAACCAGCTTCGCTTGCTTTTTCCATTGACGAATTTTCTGTTTGTTGATGTGGCGTCTCTTCAACTTTCCGGAGACGAATTCGGGATTACACTCCAGAAAATCATCAATAGTAAAGATGCCAATTCTTTCCAGTCGATGTGCTGTTTTGGCGCCAATGGACGGGGCTGATTCTATGGGCATAGAACGATTCAGATAAAATGGCGGGATCGTCGGGCTGAGACAGGATGAAGCATCATGCGAATTGTCTCTGCGAAATGCTCGTCGCTCGTGGGATACTTCTTTTTTGGTTTTTCGTTCAATTTCGGGAGTCAACTGCGTCAAGGAAGTTGTTGTAGTGGGCTGAGTCTTCGTATCCTGTAGTAAGATGGGAGAGCCACCATGTTCTTCAAACAGGTGAGATAGATGCAGATGGCAGGTGAAGAACAGTATTTGCTGTCCTTTTTCAGCAACGGCATTTAAAGTTTTAATAGCGGCGATCGTTCGCTCCTGGTCAAAATTAACAAGCACGTCATCCAGGATCATGGGGAGCTCTACACCGTTATTACGAAAACGCTCTACCATTGCCAGGCGGATTGCCAGAAAGAGTTGTTCCCGCGTGCCACTGCTGAGCTCACTAACGGTGAGCGTGTGCCCTTGTTGATCGTCAATTTTGGGGAACTGTTCACCCAGAGGAGTCCAGATATTTGTGTATTTCCCATTAGTTAGTTGGCTAAGATATTCAGAAGCAATCGCCAATGTCTCTGGTTGACAGGTTCGTTCATATTCTAGACGTAACTGCTTCAATCCCGTTTTTGAAAGTTGATTTGCGAACCAGTTTGTACTGATCTGTTTTAATTGTTGGAGAATCTGTTCTCGTTCAAAACGCAAATGAGCCGAGCTGCGATCGGTTTTGGCGTTTTGAAATTCCTGTTTTAGCCGACCCATATTTTCGGCGGTTCTCACCAGATCTTGCTCTATGTCTTCCAGTTCCAGATTCAGCATTTCGAGATGCTCGGTGTTGTCATCCAGATTGAAATTCAGCAGATCTTCTTCGACAATGGCCATTTCCTGTTCGGTGCGGCTGATATGTTCCAATTCACTCTGTGCATCTTCCAGGAGATTTTCAATCAGGGTCCGTTCTTCAAGAGAGGTTGCTCGTTGGACGAATTCTTCGCGATTTGCTGCGCTGCCCTGAATCATCAGGCTTGACCGTTTCTGCTTCAGTTCCTGAATATTTAATTGGATGGAGTCTGATTGCAGTCTTAGTTCTTTTTCTTCTTTTCGCAGGCGAGAGCACTCCTTTTGATGCACGGAGAGTGTGTTGAGTTCGCGTTCCCATTCTGCGATGACATCGAACGGTTTATTGAAATCATGGTTTCTGCGGTCCATACGTAACCCTAAGTCACGTACGCGCTGGTTGAACTGGTTGACTAGTTCAACTGTCGGTTTGATTTGACGTTTTATCTGATCGAGCTGGTTCGCATATAAATTCACATTAGAAACTCGATGCCACATTTGAAATGCTTCATTGGTTTTCAGCGTTTCAGTTAAACCTAATTGTTTGAGGCATTCACACCAGTCGTGCCGCTTGCTGCTAAATTGACGTTGTATTTCCTGAGAACGATTTCTCAGTTTTACGAGTAGCTGACGTGTTTTTTGTGCACGTTCTTGCTCGGTTTTCAACTGTTCCAGTTGACTGATTTTGAGAGCCAGTTCATGCAGCAAATCTGTACGGAGAATGTTTTCTTCGTTGAAATTGAGGGCAGGAATATTGCTGTGCTGTCTATGGCTGGTTAGCGAGTGACCTTCAGTAATTGTTTTGAGGGCAAAGAATTCGTCTTCCAGCAGTAGTTCGATTTCCTGTTGTGTTTCTCGTAAGTGAACCTCTAACGTCCGGCTTTCATCCTGTAATTCTTCTGCTTGATCGTCGATATCAATTTCATAATGTTTTTTAAGAGCCCAGGCAATTCCACCTAAAAACATTCCTGAGAGACAATAAATCAAACCGACGAAAACCGCATCTGAAACACCACGCCATAAGCCGGCGACAACCAACAGCATTCCCGCCAGGGCAAAACCAAATAAGGATTTTTTAGCCCAACTGGGGATACGTGCGTGAGATCGTAGTCGCGACAACTGTTCTTGAATCGCTTCATGGCGAGTGAGAATTTCAGACTCCCGAACCCGCAACTGGCTGAGACGTTCCAGGTGTTTCATTCGTTCGCGGGCTCTTTGCATTTCTTGTTCAATCGAATTCCCATTAAGTAACTCGCTTGATTGTTCCTGTAGTTGGACTAATGTTTGCTGATATTTCCGGGAAACTTTTTTATAACGCTGATGTGCATTTTTGCGTTTCGTGCAGGCAAGTTGATAAGCGCGTGCTGCCTGAATGAGGCATTGATTATTATCGGGTGTTGTCTGAATCTGCCTGATGTCACTCAAAGTCAGATCCTGCGTGAGATGCTTGTTTAATTCCTGTTCTACATCGATTCTCTGAGATTCACCTTGCTGATGCTGCTGTTCCAGATCGGCTATCCAGATTTTCTGGTCAGACAGACTTTGAATGTCAGGAGCAAAATTGAGCAAATCATTGGCTGACTCGTAGCGCTCAATTTCTTTATTGAGTCTTTGGATCTCTGTTTCGAGTTCTATTTGCTTACCTTCGAGCTGTTTCAAATCCTGGTCGTATTCATTCAGTAAGGCGACACCATTTTCTGGAAAATTATGAATGATGGGTAGTTGTTTTAATTTCTGACGCAGAGTTTGTACTTCCTGCCAGGGTCTCCAGACACGATCCAGAAAACGATGCCCCCGGATCTGATATTGTAATCCTGCTTTGCGTTTTTTGAGGCTGTCTGATTCAGAGCGTAATTTCTGTAATTCGCCCGTCAAATTGAAAAAACGCTCTGCCTGCTGTTTCAGATCTTCGAGTTTGGAATTCACATCATCAAGCCGCTGATATAGATCAACCAATTTTCCGGTTTTGAAGTTGTTGCTGAGCAGCTTTTGTTGTGATTGACATAATTCATCAGAAGCATCAAGAATGGACTGCCCTTCCGGCCCCAAAGAGAGGCCGTAAATGTGTTGCGCTACCTGATCGCCGTGCAGGGTCCCCAGTTCCTGTAATTCATTTAAGCCGATGGCAAAGATATTTTCATATACGGTTTCATTCACGCCGGCATGCAGGGATGTGAGCAGATCCTGGCTGGAAGTCCCCTTCGATTCTCCCTGGAACCAAAAATGACCATTTACTTTGGAGTTGGTCTTTCGGCGGATTTCGTAACGTTGGCCTTTATGTTGTATATCTAACAAGCCTGACCAGGGAACGGCATCGGAAACACGGGAACGTGCCTGAATTTTCTCCTGGTGAAAACCATAAAGAATGCCGCGAATCATGCGCATTAAACTTGATTTACCGGTTTCATTCGGACCATAAAATACATTGATCCCCGCATTCAGGGGAGCAAGAGTCAGGTCTTTCCAGTTTCCAAATTGATCGACGTGGATTCTGGTGATTTTCATATGTGAACTTCCTCGTCCGACGATATGCTAAGCCAGCTATGTCCGTTTTGGATAGCCTTGTTGAAAACATGTTGCTCATTCACTTGTTCTGTTAACGCGCTGAGACGTCGCTGCCAGGTTTGATCAAGCTGAGCAGATTGTGTGAGTAACTGGTTCAATGGTGATTCTGTTTTAGTCTGAAATTCTTCAAGTTGTTGCTGATAGAGTTGAATCAAGGCAGACTGTTCTTTGCTGGAAAGTGCGTCTGTTTCTTGAAGATAAAAAGATTGTTCAAGCAATAACGGCAGACGGTCTTTGGTTTCGTTTGCCAATTCAGTGCTTAAGACAGCCTGTTTTTTGAAGCTTCGCAGAGTCTCGAAGAGCTCACCAGACCCTTTGATTTTCCAACGTACCATCCATAACTTTTCATGGTTCTTCGGAGTTCGAGTGAGCAGGGCTTCTTCCATCAGTTGTTTGAGCTGATTGCGAGGCGTTTCCGGATTCAGTGTTAAATCGATCACTAACCAGCGAACGACGGCGACGTTTAACGGACGATGTTCCCATTGTTCTTCCGGATTGATTGTCACTAACGTAACACCATTGCTTTTACATTCATCGAAGTTGAGTCCCTGGCCTGCACCTGGATGGTGGGCAATTCCCGGCTGCATTTCGAATGTGTGTCGCTGAGTTCCTTTACACAGTGCAAGATAGTCAACGGGCACTTCGTTTGTTTCTTCTGACGAATCAGGCGGAACAGTTAAGTTTGTCTCAGATGGCTGATTCACCGGATCTGTCGTTGAAGTGGTTGTAATACAGCCTATCGAAAATACACGCTGGTTATGCTGATTAAACAGCTGATTGCGTTTCTCCAATTTTAAAGGCTGATGTAGTTTGTAGTGAGAGGCATCCAGAATTTGAAGCGTCGCCACTGTTTCTTCATTGTGGATGACATCGAGTCTGTCATAATCCTGAGCCGAGAGAAACGTAACGTTATCTGGCCAGTTGGATTGTAAATCCCAGGCACTTAAGGGATCGTGTTCTCCGGGAATCACGAAGACCTGTATGTTTTTAGACGCCAGATGCTGAAATCCATCAATCAGTGCGATTCGGGCGCGTATGCTGTAGTCTTCGTCAATAAAACTGTTGCCCGTCAAAAGCAGGAAATCAATTTCATATTCCAGGCACGCTTGGATGATTCCATCGAAGGTCTCCAAGGTGCAGTCTTCGAGATGGGTTTGCGATTCTCTGGAAACCGCACCGACTCCCTGAGGTTGATGGTCGAGGCGCAGGTTACTTGCGTGGATAAAACGGGTTGGCACAAATGGCATGGCAGACTCCTTTCCGCCGCACGACCTGTATTTGTGATAATTCGTATGAAGACACGGGATGCAGGTATGCTGTTGAGATTAATATTTCGACTGGAAGTGTACTTCACTATGAAGTTTATGAAAAGTCGATTCCATAGAAAAATGTCTGGAGTGTACCCGGAAACGAGAGTTGCTGTTTCTTTGAAACAACGAAATTGCGAGTGATGTGAACTGGTTAACTGTCGTTCAAATGCCTGGTCAAGCTTGGATTGAGGGCTGGGAGTGTTGTTTACGTGCTTTGTTGTCGCACTCCCATGATCTCGATCACCCCAAAATTCAAAAATGACTCTACACTAGTTACCCAGCCAGGAAGGGATATCCGGATCTTGGTACGTTTCCAGCAAGGCGTGAGAGACTGTAGAAACTAACTCTTGTCGTTTGAATGGCTTAGACAGAACTTCATAAGCATCAGCGGCGCTGGCATCCTGACGTAATTCATCGGTTGCATCTGCGGTAATGAGAATGCAGGGCAGAATGGCATTAATTTGCTTCATGATCCGGACTGCTTCCAAGCCTGTTAGAACGTCCATGTGCATATCAAGCAAAACGAGATCTACCTGGAATTGCTCAACAAGCTCAATGGCTTCTTCTCCAGATTCGGCTTCAAACAGCTCGAAATAAGGATTGAACAGCTCTTTGAGTACGTTACGAAACCCGGCGTCATCATCAGCAATCAGTAATTGATAAGGGGTCTGAGACCTGGCATTCACCATGATTTCTTTCACCAATTCATTCAGAAGCCAACCACACATCCGCGGAAATTTAAGCTAAGACTAGCCCAAAATTCAAATCATGCAAATATCTTTAGAACAAAGAGAAGATTAGCAAATCAGATACCATTACCCGATATAAAAGGAAGTCTCTTTGTAAGTAGTTACACGGGAAGTGGTTAAATTATGTCTGGCAGGTACATAATTTAGCAGTTCAAAATTGCGCTGCAATGTTTCTTTACAATAAAAAGAAGATTCCGCTGTCAAATAGGCAGTAGCCTGTTTCAGGACAGGGAGCCCGCGCAAAAAGATTTGCAAATGTGAAAAGTTGATCAGCGGCTGTGATCCCTTTCGCGGAGAAAGCAGTTCTTACCAGGGCGAACTGATGATTCTATCTTAACTGGAAAGTGACCAGATTAAGACAAAAGATTTAGCCATTGAATTCTGAGAAGATCAAAGAGATGTTCTGGCCGCCGAATCCAAAGCTGTTTGAAAGCGTCGTTGTTACTTCTTTTTGACGTGCTTCATTGGGAATGTAATCCAGGTCACAATCCGGATCCGGGGTTTCATAGTTGATTGTGGGAGGGACGACATTATCTCGAATGGCCATCAGACAAGTGATGGCTTCGACGCTTCCCGCAGCGGCAATCAAGTGCCCCATCATGCTTTTGATACTGGAAACCGGAACTTTATATGCTGTTTCGCCTAATGCGCCCTTGATGGCTCTGGTCTCAACTTTATCGTTGACCGCGGTACTTGTTCCATGTGCATTGATGTAATGAATATCTTCGGGATTGGCATTCGCATGACTCATGGCCATATTAATACATTTGATGGCACCACGGCCTTCTGGGTGAATGTCGGTAACGCGATAAGCGTCTGCGCTGGAACCATATCCAACCAGTTCGCCATAAATACGAGCACCACGTTTTTGGGCTCGTTCCAGATCTTCCAGAATCATCATACCGGCACCTTCGCCGAGCACAAATCCATCCCGGTTTCGGTCGAATGGTCGCGATGCTTTAGCGGGATCATCATTGTGTGTTGAAAGCGCTGTCAGGAGGCTGAAGCCAGTTACACCAAAAGGATGAATCATACTGTGCGCACCACCAGAAAGCATGATGTCTACGTCACCCCGACGAATAAGTTCAGAAGCTTCACCAATTGCCTGGCTGGAGGCGGCACAAGCGGTTAGACAGTTGAGATTCGGTCCTTGTGCATTGAACAGGCTGGCCAGATGCCCCGCGGGCATATTGGGTTCCTGCTCAAGTTCGAAAAGTGGATTGAGCTGTTCCAGTCCCACTTTGGTAAATTTTTCCAAATCAACCTGACCATCGTTTTGCGCCTGTGCGATGATCTTCATGAACTTATAGAAATCCTGTTGCCCTTCACCAGCTCCCAGATAGACACCGAATGTCGCAGGATCAAAATCATCATCCAGGATACCAGAATCATTGACTGCTTGTGTTGCTGCACCGATAGCATAACGAATGTTGCGACCGGAATGCTCAAAGCGATCCACGTTGTCTACATAGTCTTCCAGATGGAAGTCATGCACTTCTGCAGCAAATCGAGTTGGAAAATTTGAGGCGTCAAAATGAGTGATATTGGAAACTCCGCATTGGGACTCCTGGAGTGCTTTCCAGGTGTCTTCCACAGTTTTTCCCAAGGGAGTAATAGCGCCAATTCCTGTAATGACAACGCGGCGGTTCATAGCTTCGAATTCTAGTTTTATAAATTGAATTTTGTTGCAGCAGACAAATCACAAGATTGTTAGACCCAGCCTGAAGTGATTTGCTGCCAGATATTTTATCTGGTTTTCATATAGTGGAATTATTATTGTAGTCCATTTAGAATCAAGGCCTCCATACCAAGGTTCTAAAAATAGCTGACTCAGGCCTGATCTTGGCCGTTTCCTGCTTTGCCGACATCAAGAATTCCCAGCAGATTCATTGAAAACACAAAGTTTTTCTGATCAATCGCGCCAAATTCAGAATCACTCTGGTCGAGGTGAACAAAAATGATGCTGCCTTCTGCAACCAGACGATCTCCTACCATGGCGGTGACGTCAACGGCACCACCTTCGTCCCCTGCGTTTGTGATTTTAGCCGAATAAATCAGTTGATCTCCCGGGCAAGCCCAGCTGTGAAAGGTCATCTGTGGTACTTTGGCCAGAATCACAATATGTTCAAAATCATTGATTTCGCCCAGTAGAATCCCTCCGGTTTGTGCCATACCTTCGATCATCAGAGATCCGGGCATCACTGGGAAACCGGGAAAGTGGTCGTGCAGATGTTCTTCAGCAAGTGTGACGTTTTTCACACTTTTTGCAGAATCACCACGTTCGAATTCAATAAAGCGATCTATCCAGAACCATCGCATTTTGATGAACCTTTAAGTTGCTGGGTTGCAGCACATGTAAATTCAGCGAATCAGTGACTGAATGCTGTTTTGAAATCAATGAAATTCTAACGGAGGCGTACAGCTCGCAACCGCGAGCTGTGCCCGTTAGTCAGCTTGCCCCATTTTTTTCGATTAGGCAAGACGTGCTTCAAGGAAGTTGACCAGCATATCAACAGTAAACAGATCCTGCATTTTTTCTACTTTGGGATCTTCTACAAATGTATCCAGGTTTGCGTGTGGCATCTTTTCACGTAGTTCTGCAATGCCTGTTTCAGTAAAGACACCGTCTTTGACAAAGCCAGAATCTGAAGAAGCAATATTCTCCGGGAACAGTTCACCCCGGGGGATTTTGATATCGAATGCTTTTTCCAGACGGAATGCGATGTCAAGAAAGTCAATAGATTCTGCTCCGAGGTCACCCATGAGAGTGGCCTCAGGCACGACTTCGTCATCATCCAGTCCCAGAGCATCCACAAGTGTTTCACGCACGGAATCGAAAATTTCATCTCTAGTTGGCATCTGTAATTACTCCTTGGTTCGACCTGATGGTCGCTTGGTCTCGCCGACCCAGCCTGATAAAAAAACTATTTGGCGAGAAGAATAGTCTTGACGGTTTTCGTTATCGATAAGTTGAATTGACCCAATTCGAGTGATACCAATAACACAAAATATTTCTTCCGAAAACGGCAACAAGCTGCTTCGGATTGACCTGAATTAAATTCCACCCAAAGTGAGTCCGCCGTCGACGGCCAGTGTTTGACCGGTTACATAGGATGACTCGTTACTAGCGAAAAACAGTACCGCATTGGCAATGTCATCCGGAAGACCCAGGCGTCGAGCGGGGATATGTTTCTTGATTTGGTCGCCGGCCGCGTTCCGCACGTCGACTGTCATATCCGTTTCAATAAAACCGGGAGCAACCGCATTAACGGTGATCCCTCGTTTTGCCAGTTCTGTTGCCAAGCAGCGGGTAAATCCAATAATTCCCCCTTTACTGGCAGCATAGTTGGATTGTCCCGAGTTTCCAAAGTGAGCAGCCACACTCGACATATTGATGATGCGTCCGTACCGCTTTGACATCATGGGACGAGTGACCGCCTGGCAGAAGTTAAATACACTGGTCAGGTTGGTATCGATCACAGCCTGCCAGTCTTCTGATGACATGGTAGCCAGAAGGCCATCTCGAATAATACCTGCATTATTGACCAAGATATCGATTTTTTCCCACTTTTCAATGACCTGATTGACGACCGCATCTGCTGCTGCTTTATCAGCGACATCTGCTTGAATCGCAATCGCCTCACAATTTTGTTCTGCGAGCTCTTTCACAATTTGCTCTGCTGCTTCCGCACTGGAATGGTACACAAAAGCAACCTTTGCCCCTTCCCGGGCCAGGGCCTGCACAGCGGCTTTTCCAATACCGCGGCTACCACCGGTTACCAACGCTATTTTTCCATCCAGTTTCATACTTTTCCCAATCTAGTTATTTAAGTTTATCTTGATTTCTTTAAAAGATACAGACTATGCAGACGGATCAGAGTTCAGGAAGTCATTTGCTGGCTTGGTTTCCAAAGTTGTTTAAACTGTGTCTGCAGATCTTTAATACGTTCGGCATCGTTTTCCGCCATCGATGGGTTTTTGTCCCGCAAGTTAAATTGTTCCAATACAATGCGACCACTGACAGCTGTTTCACCTTCAACTTCACTGGTGACCTTAAGTGTGCACAGGTTTTCTTCCCACTTATGAACGTTCAAAGAGACTTGGAGTTGTTTACCCGGAGTCACAAAACTATTAAAACGAATACCCTTTGTTTGTTTCAGCAGGACGGTGCTGTACTCAAAATCATTTGTATAACGCATCAGCCAGGCACCAGCTTGCACGATGGATTCCACCATTAATACACCCGGCATCACAGCGAAACCTGGGAAATGGTCCTGTAAGTATTCTTCTGCCAGAGAAAGGTTCTTGATCGCCTTGATCGACTTGCCTTTCTCTAATTCCAAAATTTGATCGACGAGCGAAAATCGCATGTCTGTATTGTCTCGCTACCTGTAAGGGAAGGGTAAACCGGGAGAGCAGATGTATGCCTGCTGATGAGACTCACTCAATTCACAGTGATTGTCAAACCGGCTTAAATATAGAAACCTCTATTGATAATCGAACCGACCCAAATACATTCGATTCTTAAGAGTCACTGGAAACGTGGCAGTATAATTCCCTGTTACCTGTTTCTCAAGCTAGGCGCTCATTAGACAATCCTGAAATCCTATGAAAATTTAACCTTTCGTGATTCAGTGTTGTAAGTGTCTATTGTTTAAAGCCTTATGTGTTTGGGTATTCATGCCGATTAATCTGGTTTTATGAATGGTAACCTCGTCTTCTTTGAAAACGACTCTGACTGCATGCAATGAGAAGCGGTGGTTTTATCTATTTTTGAATAAAGACTCTAACTTTTTTGACCATAATGCTTTAGTGAACTAAATTTAAGTAAATGAAATTGCCGGCTGTTTGTGGCTGGTGTCTCTACGATTTATCGCGTTTTATTGATTAAGCAGGTTTAAGCAAATGAATATATTACTGGATGCCGAGCAAAAAATTGAATCTAAACAGGATTCTCCGAAAGTGGTTTCTTCATCTCAATCGAAACCGGTAGAACCAATCTCATTCCGTCAGTGTTTTCGTAAATCTGATCGATTGCTAAAAGTTCAGAGAAGTCGTTTTGACTCTTCCTGGAATCAAGTTCTTTCGAAAGTACTCGACAAATCGGAACAAATAACGGAGGCTCCCGTGAAACAGAAGGAAAAAAATTCATACGAGCGTCGTGAATTTCCTCGTCATGCCAGTGAAGCGATCGTCCTTGCCTTGGATAATGCGGGACAAAATCATTCCATTAAAAGGGACCCGCTAAGAGAAAAGGGATATGTAATCAACGTCAGTCGGAATGGAATTTCATTTGCATCTCGAACCCAATTCCAATTGCGTGATGAGTTGCCGTTACATTTAGAAGATCAGCTCGTGAAATTAACTCTGGATGTGACTGTGTCTGTCGTTCGTGCTACCCCGCTTGACGATCAGTTCTGGCGTACTGATTGTAAACTGTTGAGTCCGCTAAACGATCAGCAGATTATAAAGTTAAAAGAACACGCCTCATCCTGTTATGCTGGATAAGATGTTTTAGGTGCCCTGCGGTGGAACGCCAAGTGACTTACCGCCGTCTATGCGAAGGGCAGTACCCGTAACCATTAAAGCGTCTTTACTTGCCAGATAACAAATTGCAGAGGCAACTTCCTCCGGTTTGATCATTCTTCTGTTGGCAGCGGCGATCGGACTGGCACGAATCATTGATTGTGTCAGACCTTCCGGGTCAGCAGCGTTCATAATGTCATCATTCATCATTCCGGTTTCCCCTACCGGTCCGGGGCAGACACAATTGATCCGGATGTTATTTTTTCCATGACAAAGACCCAGGCTCTCGGTGAGTGCCACCACAGCGTGTTTACTAATCGAATAAACAGGATCGTGCACACGGGGGAGTAAACCGGCATTGCTGGCCGTATTCACGATGGCTCCTCCTCCAGTTGCCAGCATGTATTTGATCGCATGCTTACAGCCAAAAAAAGTTCCTTTGAGATTCGTATCAATGCATGCGTCCCATTCGGCTTCGGTTACCTGGTGAATCGGCTTCACTAAACCAATGCCAGCATTGTTTACCAGGATGTCAATTCTTCCATACTTGTTGGTCGCCTGTTCGATCAACGCCTGGACCTGGGATTCTTGGCGTACATCGCAAGTCACTTCCTCGATATTCAATCGGGAGAACGATTCTCTGTTTTCAGAGAGATGTTTGATGTCGCCCGCAAAGACATGGGCACCGGCTTCCGCCATCATAATGGCAGTCGCACGACCGATCCCATTACTACCACCGGTGATAATGGCGACTTGATCCTGAAAATGGTAGCTGTTTGTCATGGTTCCAGATTCTGATTAAAAAAAGCACAAAATTAGTGTTCTTGTGTCCTCTTTCTTGGGGCCTGACATTCATCAAGCGGACTATTCACCTGTTTTGTGAGCACTCTGATGCTGTATAATTGATGTAAGGTATATTATTAAAATGGTTTATGTAAATTACGTTGGGCTAAAAAATCCAAGGATTCCATTAGAAATGATGGAAATTATCATTGGAAATTGTGTAAAAGCGAGTATTCTATAAAAAGCTAATTAGTATAAAATACAGATATTATTCAGACTCGGTTCGAACGTTTTGAACTTTGAGGATGTTAATACATTAGCGAGGCGGTCTTCTTTTCGCAAATTGTCTTTTCAAAGTGGCTGCTGTCGTTCTATACAGGTTTTATCCTGTCTTTTTTCAAACCTGTCTTTTTTCGAAACAGTGGAGAATTAGAAAATGCATCGTTTTTCTAAACAACTATGTGTTGTTTTTGCTTTTGCGATCTGTGCCGGTTCATTGGTGTCTCTTGCGGATGCTGCTCCGCCGGCAAGCAGGGCGAAGGCATTTTCTACCGGATCATTTGACCCTTTTATTGACTATATCAACAGTCAAATTCGTCAGGGTTGGGAAGATAATGAAGTAGAGCCTTCTCCAGTTGCCACTGATGCAGAATGGCTGCGACGTGTTCACCTGGATTTAATCGGTCAAATTCCTTCCGCAGAAGCTGTCGAAAAATTCGCCAAAGATCGTGATACCGCGAAACGATCAAAAGTAATCGATCAATTATTGGACGATCCTGCTTATGTGCAGAACTTCACGAATGTGTGGACGAATTTGCTCATCGGTCGCCGTACTCCTCGCCGCGTAAGTCGTAGCGGGATGCAGAAGTTTTTGCGTGAGGCATTTGCTAAAAATCGTCCCTGGAACGAAGTGGTCCAGGATCTGGTCACTGCGGAAGGACATTTTGAAGAAAATGGTGCTGTCAATTATTTGTTGGCACAGATGCAGAACAATGATGAAGGGGTCCAGGTTACAGCAGCAACAACACGTTTATTCTTAGGCATACAGGTACAATGTACTCAATGTCATAACCATCCGTTTAATGACTGGAAACAGAATCAATTCTGGGAATACAACAGCTTCTTCCGCCAGATGCGACGTATCAATCACCGTAAGACTGATCCCAAAACAGGACGTCAGGTTGACGATTACTCCGAAGTTGTCTCCACTGGCTTTAATGGCCCTGTTTATTATGAAAAACGTTCTGGGTTGATGCAGGTTGCCTATCCGATTTTTGAGAACATAAAAGTCGATCCGCAAGCGGGTATCGAACGCCGTAAGGAATTCTCCAAATTGATTGTTAAAGGCGAGAAACCATTAATCGCTTCAGCAATCGTAAACCGAATGTGGGGTTATTTCATAGGCTATGGGTTTACGCGTCCCGTTGACGATATGGGACCACATAACCCTGCCTCCCATCCAGAATTATTATCCAGGATGACCGAAGAACTGGTCAAGAAAAAATATGACCTCAAGCAACTGGCACGCTGGATCTGTAATAGTGAAGCATACAATTTGACCAGCCAGTTTGGTCGCAAGAATGAAATTGACAGCCCTGAGAAAGGAGAATCTCCACTTTTCTCTCATATGTATGTCAAGAACATGACGGCTGAGCAACTCTACGATTCGTTAATCGTAGCCACTGGTGCTCACAAATCGGGTCAGTCCAACTGGGAACGGGCTGAAACGCAACGTCGCCGATGGATGGGCCAGTTTATGGTCGCCTTTGATGGCGATTCAGGCGATGATTCCACGACTTTTAACGGAACCATTCCCCAGGCATTAATGATGATGAATGGCGACCTCACAAAAAATGCCATCAGTGCCGAAAAAGGGAGTTATCTGAATCAGTTATTATTAGATAAGAGCAGTGATCAGGTAAAAATTCGTAAAATGTTTCTGTCTACTTTGAGCCGTTACCCGGATCGTCGTGAAATAAAAGGCGCCCAGAGACTGGTTGGAAGTTCGAAGAATAAATTATCCGCCTATCAGGACCTTTACTGGGCACTGTTGAACTCAAATGAGTTTATCTTCAATCATTAAAATCGAAATCGCGTTCTGCATTAAAATTTAAACAAACACATTTTCACCACAATAGAATCAAAAGAAGGCATTTGTTATGACTATTCTCAACCCATATGGAATGACGCGTCGGCACTTTTTGAATCATGTCGCGGGTGCTGCGACAACGATTCCCACGATGCACTTCCTGTCTCATCTGGAAGCAAATGCCAGCCAGGTTAAAAAACAGCAAAAGGCATGTATCCTGATTTGGATGCCGGGCGGACCACCTACAATTGATATCTGGGACCTCAAACCTGGTTCAAAGAACGGGGGAGAGTTCAAGCCAATCAGTACGAAAGGTGACATGCAGATTTCTGAGCATATGCCCCAGACCGCTCAAGTCATGGGCGATCTTTCACTGATTCGATCGATGAGTACGCGTGAAGCGGATCACGCCCGCGGGACTTATTACATGCACTCTGCTTATGTTCCTAATCCGACTGTGGTTCATCCGACATTTGGTTCGGTCGTCAGTTACGAATTAGGCTCTCGCCGTAAAGAACTGGATATCCCTTCTTTCATCTCGGTTGGTGGTAGTCGGGGGAGCGCCGGATTCTTGGGGATGGCTCATTCTCCCTTTGTTGTTTCCAGCGATGGAACCATTCAAAATGCAGAAATCAACATGACGGAGCAACAGCGATTAGGGCAACGGCTCAACATGCTGGAGGTTTTGGAGTCTGGATTCATTAAGTCCAAGCGGGGTGAATCTGCCAATTCTCATAAGGACATTTATAAGAAAGCAGTTAACTTGATGACTTCCAAGCAAATGGAAGCATTCAAGGTCGATCAGGAACCAGCGGCTTTAAAAGAAGCCTATGGAACCGGCAACTTTGGTAAAGGCTTATTACTGGCTCGCCGTCTGGTAGAGGTCGGAGTACCATTTATCGAAGTATCTGCTTCCGTTGGGAGTTGGGACCTGCACCAGGGTGTCTTCGACTCATTGAAGAATAATAACCTGCCTCAGTTGGATAAGGGAATTTCAGCACTGGTAACCGACTTGAAGCAGCGTGCGATGTTGGACGATGTGACGATTGTCTGTATGGGCGAATTTGGTCGAACTCCGCGTATTAACCAGAATGTTGGCCGTGACCACTGGGCTGCCAGTTGGACTGCCATGGTTGGTGGTGGTGGACTCAAGAATGGTCAGGCTGTTGGTAAAACCGACAGTGATGGAATTGGTATCGAAGGCAAGAGTTATCTCCCAGGGGACCTCTGGGCAACGGTTTCTCATGCGTTGGGAATTCCATTGGATATCGTACATACATCAAAACGCGGTCGTCCCATGAAATTGGCCAATGGTGGAACTCCAATCAAGGAGTTGATTGGCTGATTTAGAAACAGTCATTGAGATCAATGAAGCCATAAAACAGCGGACGCTCGCCGAGGGTGCTTCCGCTGTTTTAATGTCGATTCAAAAAATTAGTCTGAGCAAACAAAAATTGATGTAACGAAATTGGAATTCTTTTGACAAGTTCGACTGACCAACCTGTTTTCCCTGATACCGAATCTGAGCAAGGGCGTGAATTTATCACGTTGTTTACCAAATCTCAGAGACGCATTTATTTGTATATTCTCTCGATGGTTCCTCATCCATTAGAAGCAGAAGAGATTTTGCAAAATACAAATTTGGTCATCTGGAAAAAAGCACAACAGTTTGAAGCTGGCACTAATTTTTTTGCCTGGGCTTGTCAAATTTCACATTACGAAGTTTTAAAGTTTCGGAAAAAACGAAGCCGTGACAAGCTTCAATTCAGCGATGAATTCGTTACTCAGGTAGCAGAAGCTGTAAAAGAGAATCAGGACATTTATGAATTACGTCGCAACGCGTTAACTTTCTGTCTTGGCAAATTGCGAAAGAAAGATCGAGAGTTAATCCAGAGACGCTATCAGGGAAGTCATCAAGGCAAGGAAGTGGCCGAGGATTTGGGGCGTCCCGCAAATTCTGTTTATCAATCTCTTGGTCGTGTAAGACGTACATTATATGAGTGTATTAACCGTTATATAGCAGCAGAGTCCTTGAGTCATGAGTAAGAAAGAACTGGAATTTGCCGAACTTTCTTTGCTGATGGAAGCATTGTGCGAAGAACGTCTCTCTACCGTGGATAAGATGCGTCTGGAAGAGATCGTACTTTCAGATCCTGATGCTATGCAATTCTACTTGAATTATTCACATCTACATGGAACACTTTACTGGGATCAGGGATTGGGCTCCGATGCGATGATTCCGGTTACGATACCTGTTCCTGAAGCGGAATTACCGAAACCAATTCAGAAGCCTGCAATCAGTCGAAGAAAACAATTGAATCTGGGGTTGGCAACAACCTGCTTGTTGGTGCTGTTTGTTGTTGCATTCAATTCATTTACGAAACAGAATGATGTCCCAAATCTGGTCGAAACTCCGATCGATCGGAATAAGATACCCAATGGTCCCCGACATATTTCCGAGAATCCGGTTTCCGTTCCATCGACTCACACAAGATCAATTAAGATAGAGCCCGCAAAACATCCGATGCTGCAATCTCAGAATGGGGATGCTGTCGCGTTAAACGATGAGCGCCCTTTGATTGCTGTCAGACCAAAGCAGTTAGCGCCAGCTGAGAAACTACCATCAGACGCTTCAGATGAAGCAATCATTACGTTTATCAATCATCGGATACAGGATGGGTGGGAAGCAGCTAATATCGCGCCTTCCTCTTTTGCTACCGATGAAGAGTGGGTCCGGCGTGTGTATCTTGATGTTATAGGTCGTATTCCTACCCCAGATGAAGCAAAACAGTTTTTGACATCGAAGCAGACTGATAAGCATCAACGGTTGGTAGAATATCTGACCGAAGATCCTACTTATGTTACTAACTGGTCGACGATCTGGACACGATTGTTAATTGGACGTTCGACTTCTCGCGAGATCAACCGGCAGGCTTTACAGGATTTTCTGGTTGAAAGTTTTGCAGCAAACCGTCCCTGGAGTGAGATGGTTTATGATTTGGTGTCGGCAGAAGGCGATTCAGAAACCAATGGCGCAACTAATTTTCTCCTGGCACACTTGAATAACGAAGCCGTTCCCGCGACCGCGATTACGACGCGCCTTTTTCTGGGGACACAAATTCAATGCACTCAATGTCATAACCATCCTTTTAATGATGCAACACAAAGTCAATTTTGGGAAATCAATAGTTTCTTCAAGCAGACAAAAGTTGTTCGTAGCAAGAAAATGGACGTTGTGGGAAAGCAGTCACCGAAGTTGGAGTTGGTTTCGGTTTCTAACGGAGGGACGACTTTCTACGAAACACGACAAGGCCTTGTTCAGCCAGCCTATCCTAAATTTGCCGGAGTTAAAGTATCTTCTGAAGCTGGTGTAAACCGACGTCAGCAGCTGGCACGATTAATGACGTCAGGTAAGAATAATCAGTTGGCTCGAGCCATGGTGAATCGTATGTGGGCTCATTTCTTTGGTTATGGGTTTACTCGACCGATTGACGATATGGGTTATCATAATTCACCCACACATCCTGAATTACTGGATCAGCTAGCAAGTCAATTCATTGACAGTAAATATGACATCAAACAACTGATCCAGTGGATTTGTTTGTCTGATGCCTATCGGCTTAGTAGTCGTTTCATGGATGAGAATGTTTCAGATAATCCTGATGATGGCAGTACTCCTAATTTCAGTCGCATGTATGTGAAGCAAATGACAGCTGAACAACTTTACGACTCCTTGCTGGTCACTGCAAATCCGGCTCAGATCATTACTGATTATTCTACGGCATGGAATAAAATGCAGAAACGAGATCGATGGTTACAGCAGTTTGTCTATACGCTCGATAATGAAGAGAATGACGAAACGACTACGTTTGATGGTACGATCACCCAGGCATTGCTGATGATGAATGGCCCATTGATTAAACATTGTCTTGATTACAAACAGGAGCAGACTATTCTGGCACAGGCGCTGAAAGAACGTAGCCCTGATAACAGAATTAAAAAACTGAGCCTGGCCGCCTTGACGCGACATCCTTCTTCTCGGGAGTTATCTGAACTGAAACGCCTGATTAAAGACCGAACTAAGTATCTGATTGCCCGCAACGTCCCGCCCCAGACGGCAATTCAACAAAGCTACCAGGATGTCTATTGGGCTTATCTCAATTCCAATGAATTCATTCTAATTCACTAATGGTCAATTGGTCTAATTCGACCCTGGAAGTATTCTTTCGCTGCTTGCGAATTCTACAGCAAATAGCTATAGGTAAACATAATAGACTGTTTCTCCAATAGCACGTTTCGCAGAGGAATTCGATGGCCGATCGTCTGTTCAATAAAATAGCTGTCATCACCGGTGCCAGCAGCGGCATTGGTCGTTCCATCGCTGAGTTTTATTTGAATGAAGGTGCGAAAGTGGTTGCTTTTTCCCGGAGGAGTGACCCACTGGAAGAGTTGGAAACTCGTTTTCCTGCGCGCACTTTGATTGTTGATGGTGATGTAACTGATGCTGCAGATCTGAGGAGACTTGTTGAAGTAACTCAGCGTCGATTTGGACGCGTGGATATTTTAGTTCCGAATGCTGGCATGGCACGTGTAATTTCTTTTGAAGAATCATCGCGCGAAGCCGTTAACGAAACGTTTGATGTGAATTTTCATGGAGCAATGCAAACCGTTCGTACTTTTTTGCCTCATTTGAATGAAGGTTCTGCCGTCATTTTTATTACCACATTTCTAACTCAAGTCGGGTTCCCAGGATTGGCAGCCTATTCTGCATCAAAGGCTGCTTTAAAATCATTATCGCAAACTCTGGCGGCAGAACTGGGACCTCGTGGCATTCGCGTGAATTCGATTGCCCCCGGGCCGATCACGACACCACTGTGGGAGAGTGCAGGACTGAGTGCAGAGCAACACGCTAAAGTGACTGAGAATGTCACCAACAGGTTAATTCCTCAAGCGTTTGGGAAACCGGAAAACATTGCAGAAGTGGCTGTCTTTCTGGCATCAGATGCTGCCCATAATATTTATGGTCAGGAAATTGTAGTCGATGGTGGTTACACGGTCGGCTGACTGAGATGGAGATGTGAGTCCTGGTTTTGGTTCATCATCTGTTCTTCGTAAAGACTTTGTGCGGTCTTCATCTTCCAATAGAATTCAGGGCAGACTTGGTTTGATTTAATTTCGCGCGAAATCATTAGAATTTAATGTGCGATTGAGAATCTCGTTCAATATATTTTCCTGCTTTTCGGTCAGCAAAACACAGAGTTCACATCCGGTGGAATATTTTCCAGAACTGTCCTGTTCTTGCCAGATCACTTTTGCAGTGGAATTGAATAGGTGTTCGCCATCGTTATGGACTTCTACCAGAAGTGATTCTCCGATCGAAAGCGGTATTGACCTGCATTAAAAAGTTGTACCAGCCCTTATGAAGGTTGGTTTAGGTAATTTCGCTG
>Ga0055584_100000593_pt1 | contig 34427 bp, 34 predicted proteins | sample OSDHelmetaG_FD_58716 | JGI IMG/M metagenome (GOLD analysis project Ga0055584, IMG submission 58716) | Pelagic marine sediment microbial communities from the LTER site Helgoland, North Sea, for post-phytoplankton bloom and carbon turnover... | ecosystem: Environmental > Aquatic > Marine >... | reverse complement strand
ACCATTCAGATTGGCAATCCAAACGTCATTGCGCAAATGACCAAAATTGCCACGGTAGCTGACCTTCGTAGACGGGATATCGCCGCCGGCGGCCAAGGCGCGCCATTGCTGCCAGCATTGCATCAACGACTTTTCGCCGATCGCACGCACACTCGCGGAGTGCTGAATTTAGGCGGCATCGCCAATTTGACGGTATTGCCGGCAGGGTGCGATAAACCGAATGCTGGCTTTGACACAGGCCCTGCGAACACACTCTTAGATGCATGGATTCAACGCACGCTTGGTGAAACGTATGACAAATGTGGCGCCTGGGCAGAGACGGGAATCATCAACAAAGCTTTACTCGCGTGCTTGTGCGCGGACCCTTACCTGCACGCAAAGCCACCCAAAAGCACCGGCGTTGATTACTTCAACTTAGACTGGTTGTTCAAGCAGTCCAAGGCAGTAGCCAGCTTGCCGCCCGCCGACGTACAGCGCACATTGACGCGCTTCAGCGCAGTGGCGGCGATCGACGCAGCGCGGCCATTCGAGCTAACTGAAATGTGGGCTGTTGGCGGCGGCTGCCACAATGCATTGTTGATGCAAGACCTCTCGGAACTCGCCGATTACCCGGTAAATTCGGCTGCCGAACTTGGTGTTGATATCGATAGCCTTGAAGCCCTGGCGTTCGGATGGTTCGCGCACACGCATTTAGAACACATCCCAGTGATGCCAAAAGGCGTAACCGGCGAACATGAGCCGGTCGTGCTCGGAGCGCTATACCCCGGCACGTACTAATCTAACCATGCGAGCGAACGCGTCTTGCAATAGATGAGCCGTCTCATCACATCTAAACAGAAAACGACGCGCCACAACCGCAGGTCGATGACGCATTCGGATTGTCGATAACGAATCGAGAACCTTGCAAATCATCTTTGAAATCGACGATGCCGCCCGCTAAATACTGCATGCTAAGCGGGTCAACGAGCAGTTTCACACCATCGCGCTCAATGATCATGTCATCTTCTTCGGTGGCTTGCTCGAACTCAAACCCGTATTGGAAGCCCGAGCAACCGCCGCCTTCTATATAAACGCGAAGCATCGGCTCGTCGGAAACGGCACGCTCTGCATTGACCATCGCACGAACTTTTGCCGCCGCATTTTCGGTAAAACCGAGCGCTGAGTCTGCTAATTCAGTCATTAGTATCGTTCCTGCTGTTTGCGCATCTTCGAGACTACGTATTATATCCGGTAGTTCAGCTGTCGTTAGCCGACAGCAAAACATGAATTCGAGGCCTTGTGCTCTAAATTCGAACTAAGCAACAAGCGCTAAAAGCCATCAACTTTGGTTCGTGGCGTCGCCGTGCGCCTCTTCACTCGCGTCCGCAGTACTGCGGTCTTCCAGTGCTGCAGGCGAGGCTGGCTCATGTTGCAGCGATAATCGTGGATCATTGTTATCGCTAACATGTACTAACGAGCCGTTAACCTCCGCACCCATTTCCATTTCAATGAGTCGGTAATAAACATTGCCGATTATGCGCGCGTTTTTAGAAAGCTGGACGCGTTCGGATGAATAGACATCCCCCGCGATAGTCCCGTCAACGATAATGTTGGGGACGCGGATCTCCCCTTCAACCCTGCTCGATTCACTCAGACTGAGGACGCAGCCGCTATCTACAGTCGCGACAATATTGCCGTGTACCGAGCCAAGCACCACTAAATCACTGGAAAAGTGAACATCGCCATAGACTTGAGCGTGTTCACCGATAAGCGATTCGGCCACATCCGCGCGCAGCCGCTTCGAACGTCCAAACATAATTAAATTTCCTGTCTCATTGGGCTATCACAGGGCTGACAAAGACCATCTAGGTAATTCGCAATCCTAATCCTACTTCATTGTTTGGGTGGCCATGGATAACTCTCCTCAAGCACCGTGTCGCCACCATCGTCGGCTAGCGCCGTGACAGTGACGATCAGCCTGAGCAACGAGAAATTTGCAGGTAATACCAGTTCACCCGATAACCTATAGAAATGCCGGAATTGAAAATTACGTATTGCGCCCGCAGAGTCATTGAGCTCTTCCGCCGCGATTGATGCGACCTCGCCTAGCGCCGTGCCAACAGCGCGAATCCGCACCTGAGCACTGGTAGTCTGGTCGTCGCGTCGGACTCGCGATAGCACCATCTTGTAACTGACTCTATTGGCCTGCTGGGCGGAACGCGATGGCTGAAAATTCACTACTCGCAAGTCTCTCCCGCGGTCTTTGTCGACAGCGATAGCGCGGTAGAACAGAACCTCCTCACGCAACTCCGAAAGTAACGTCTGCTGTCGTGAGATTGTGCGCCGTAGTTGCGTCGTAACCTGCATCTGAATCGCGTTGCTCCGACGAATCTGCTCGTAAGCTTTGCGTAGCGCGGTGAATTCGCGACGCACGCGCGTATTGGAATCGCGATGATATTGGGCTTGCATGTCGATAGATGCGAAATCAGCCGCGCCGCGTGCATGGCCAGCCACGTACAGTGCATAGCCTAGTAGCAAGCACGCGATAATTCCGGCACCAGCTATGCTCCAATCACGCCACGGTTGCTGCGCACGTACAACATAGCGATTCTTGAAATTTAGCAAGGCGGCGCCAATATCGAGCACCGGATCCGGGCGCGCTTGTGTTGCTTGGATTGGTCATTGGTGCGCGCCGCACTCGCAACAGCGCAGGACACTGAGTAGCGCATAGTGCAGTTGCTGGCGAAGAGCCGCATTTATCAAGCATCCGAATGGCGCGAATCACATCGCGAGAGGCCACCATCGCGTGGCCGAGGTGCGATTCTAAATCGCGCCATACAAATGTGCTATAAGCTCATCGAAAGTTGATTCGCCGCAAGCGACTCTTCGGGCGCGCACCTGTGCCAGCCTTCGGACTAAAACCACGCACTATTGCGCCTACGCCAGCATATGATTTCAATACACCTCCACCACCACATCCAACATGTTCGGTAAACAACTCGACCGTTTCCGGCTTCGCCTTGCCGATGCAGATGCACTCGCCCCACTTGTCGTACTAGGCATACTAAGCGGTGCCGCATCAGGCGCCCTATTGCTGTCGTTTCGGGCGCTGGTCGAACTCATTCTGACAAGTACGGTGTCACCGGGTGACCCAGAGGCATTCGAGCAGCTGCGCTGGGAGCTACGTTTTGCTCTGCCAATGATGGGTGCGGCGCTGATAGCGTGGTTGTTCAGTGCGCTTGGTCCAACGCATGCGCACGTCGGCATCGTGCATGTCATGGAGCGCCTTGCATACCACCATGGACGCATGCCATGGCGCAATGCAGTAGCCCAATATGTCGGTGCCCTCATCTCGTTATGTGCTGGCCATTCAATGGGCCGCGAAGGACCCGGCGTGCATCTGGGCGCAGCAGCTGGCAGTTGGGTTGGCAACGGCCTTGGTGTACCCAACAACAGTATGCGTATCCTCATCGCGTGCGGCACCGCGGGCTCCATCGCGGCCTCATTTAACACGCCCATCGCCGGAGTAATCTTCGCGATGGAGGTGGTAATGATGGAATACACCATCGTCGGCTTCACGCCGGTCATACTGGCGTCAGCCGTGGCCGCTTGGATGAGCCGGGCGGTGTACGGAGCAGACGCGGCATTCGCATTGCCCGCACTCGAATTGAGCTCGTTATTGGAGTTGCCGTTCGTCATATTCGTTGGTGTCACTATGGGACTGGTCGCAACGGTGTTTGTGCGTACGACACAAAAACTGCAAACCGTAAGCCACTCCTGGAGCCTGCGCCGTCGCTTTGGGCTCGCAGGCCTCATCATGGGCGCGGCTGCAGTGGTGGCCCCAAGCGTTATGGGGATTGGCTACGACACTGTCGAAGCAACACTTAGCAATGAGCTGTCAGTCCAATTTCTGCTACTAATCTTGGTGGTCAAAATGGTTGCCAGCATCAGCTGCGCAGGCTTGGGGCTCCCAGCAGGCGTAATCGCACCAATGCTCTTTATTGGCGCAACCGCGGGCGCTACACTCGGAATCATCGGTCACGAAATGGCGCCAAGTCTCAGTTCTAACCCAGGCTTCTATGCAATTCTCGGTATGGGTGCCTTAATGGCCGCGTGTTTGCACGCGCCGCTAGCGGCCTTAATGGCGATATTGGAATTGACTGCGAACGTCAACATCATGCTACCCGGCATGGTATGCATTGTTAGCGCGGTCCTGGTCGCGCGCTCCGGGTTCCGGCTGGAACCAATGTTTGTCGCGCTCTTACGTGTTCGCGGTGGCGACTACGTTACGGATCCGGTAGCGTTGGCCTTAAGTCGCAGCGGTGTAACCATGCGCATGAGCACAGATCTCGAAGAATTTCGCGACCGGCTACCAACACCCGCGGTCGGGCTTACAAACGATCGCCGGGTTCCGCGCTGGCTAGTCCTTATAAAGGACGGTAAAGCGTCGCTGCACGACACCAGCACCACAGATCCAAGCGACAGCTCTGAGCTAGCAGCTCTGCTAGCCGGCGAAGCTGTCGCAACGGATGAGATATCGGTGCGCGCAACAGTGCAAGAGGCACGTGAAGCACTTGGTGCTAGCGGCGCGCAAGCGCTGCTTGTGCGTCGTTTGGACCAACGAATTTGCGGTGTCTTGACCATGGAAATGCTTGGCGCAACCGCGCTTGTGCGTTAACCGCGACATAGATAGCGCAAGATTCAAACATCAGCTCCTCCGGATGCCCTTAGGGTTCGGGCATCTCAAACGACTCTGAGTCAAACGGGACCAATCGGCATGTTATGGCTTAAGGCATTCCACATTATATTTGTCATATCTTGGTACGCGGGTTTGCTCTATCTACCAAGGCTATTCGTTTATCACGCGGACTGTCATGACGCTCCTGGAGACGAACGCTTCCAGATAATGGAGCGCAAGTTATTTGCGATCATGACGGTCGGTGCGATTGGCTCACTGATATTTGGACTATGGCTTTTACATGCTTACGCATGGGCCGCTTACAGCTTCTCTGTGTGGCTATGGATAAAGCTAGCCTTAGTTGGGGGGCTGCTGGCCTTTCATGTTTGGTGCTGGCATTTCATCAAGCAGTTTCGAGACCGCAAAAACACACACACTCATCGTTTCTACCGTATGATCAACGAAATCCCCGCACTGATACTGATCGCAGTGGTCATTGCGGTAGTCGTAAAGCCTGTTTGAAACACGTTTAGAGAATCAGAAAATGACGCGAACCGTTATGTGTGCCGTCCTAAAACGCGAAGCTGACGGCCTCGAAGAGATGCCGCACCCTGGCGAATTAGGACTACGCATCTACAACAATGTATCGCAAGAAGGTTGGCAGCAATGGCTAGAACGCCTGCAGATGATCATTAACGAGAATCAGTTAAACAGTGGCGACCAGCGTAGCCAAGCTGTCATCGAACAACATATGCTCGGGTTCTTCTTTGATGAAGGTGATCAAGGTGGAATGCCAGCAGGGTTCAGCACCGGTGGCGGCAAGAAATAGGCTAAGACGCTAAGACGCGGCCTCAATTCGCCACATCGGGGCGATGACAATAGACAAACAAGCGTGGGCGGCACGCAAGGCGCGTTCAACGCTCTCGCTATCGCTTCCGCGAGCAAAAATGAAGCCCAGATAGCTACTCCCCTCTGGTAACGCCAATAGCTCGTGCCCTTCCCGCGCGGCGATATAAACATCCTCAACTAGCGGCACTTTTTGTGCCGCGAGCACTCCCTCGACCCTGCGCAAAATTCCGCTGCGAGGGATCGGGATCATCAACACTCCACCAGCCCCGGCGGCGCGCTCAGCCGTCAATGGAATACCTAGGGCGCGTGCAATAACAAGCGCCTCCAGACTATGACCGGCGCCGAACTGCAACAAACGCGCACAATCGCCGCCGATGGTGCGGCTAGCGAGTTCAAGCGGCCAAACTTCGTCGTTGTCGATACGAAATTCTGCATGCACTGGACCGCGAACCAGTCCGTACGCGGTACATAGTTGCTCAACCCGTGTTTGTACGAGGCTCTGCAGCGCGGGCGAAAGACGTGACGGAGTAACGTAGTAAGACTCTTCAAAATACGGCCCAACAAGAGGCTCTGGCTTGTCAAATATCGCCAGCATCTCTAAACCATCTGAGCTCAGCATTGCCTCCACCGCGATCTCAACGCCGCCTAGATATTGTTCTACCAAGGCAAACCTATGTTCCGGCGATGAGGGTGCATCCAAAGGTGTAGGCGCGGCTAAACTCGCTGGCGCACCTGGGCTATTCGCTTGGAGGATCTGGCGCAAACGAGCGCAGCTATCGATCAACTCCTGCTCGTCATCTGCTCGGATCACTCCCCGACTACCGGATAGCGCCAATGGCTTCAACACGCAGGGATATTCGACACCGGCAACTTGTGCAGCAATAGGAGAAAACAAATCAATGCGTCGGAAATGTGGGACTGGTAACCCCGCCCGCGCTTGCGCAGCGCGCGCTAGATCTTTTCGCCCTGATATACGCGCACTCTCGACCGGGTTGTGCGCTAACCCAAGGCTCTCAGCTATAGCGCTCGCTAGTTCGACAGTAGCATCGTCGCTCGCTAACACCGCGGCGAACGCACTGCGCCGGTGGGCCTCGCGCACCATAGCCACGGCTACGGGAATATTCTGAAGCGGCAGCTGAATACCGTCGGCAACGGCAGAAACTAAGGAATGCTCGCTATCGGACCCGATAACAAGTTCAACATAAAGCGACGCGGCAGCGTCGCAGTAGGCGGAAATGCGATAACTGGCAGGCGGCGCCACCAGCAAAACGCGCGCGGCGTCACTTTGATGGCCAAGGTGACGGCCAGAGACACTGCGCGTTATCCGATCAACTCCAGATGATCAAACACAAGCTTCGGTGATCTAGGCGCCACACCCGCCGCCGCCGCCGCCTGCTGAGCCGCATGCGCCACAAGTACCGCTACCACCAGTGGCGGCAAAGACATTGTTGAATACGAAGCTCGCGCCCGTTGGCTTATTGACAAAGTCGATCTCAACGCCTTTCATGTAGTTAAGCGCAACACTATCGACGTAAACGCTATAACCATCGCGCTGTAAGATTTTGTCGTAATCGTGGCGTTCATCCGTGAAGGTCATACCGTAGGTCATGCCTGAGCAGCCACCGCCGGTTACGTAGATTCGGATCGCCTCGATATCGTCATCATCGATCTGACCGTACAAGCGCACCATTTGCTCATGAGCCGCATTCGTGATGCTCATCTCATCGGCGGTGACTTCTGAACGAAAAGTGGGTAGCGTTGCTACATTCATGGCGAATTTCCTATTCGGGTCGCGTTGCATTGAGTACAAGTCTACGAGTCTGTGGCACCCGCCACAAGCGAAGCTGGTGGGCCACGCTTGTCTGGGCTGGCGCGCTCGCAGCGATCGTCACATCTACAAGCTACGCCAGCGGCTATCACGGTTCCACATTGGCGCTGATGCTTACTACTTTCGTGATTATCGTTTTGACACTCGCACTATATCGGCGCCCATGTCCAAACGACTCTCGGTCTAATCGATGCACCATTTGCAAACAACTACAAACGGCGCGCCGAGCCAACACCTAAGGGCGCACTAGCCGGTTTAGACTTCAACCATCTCAAAGTCTTCCTTGCGAGCGCCACAGTCGGGGCAAACCCAATTAGGTGGTACATCCGCCCACTTAGTCCCAGCTTCGATGCCATCTTCCGGGCAGCCGTCTGCTTCGACGTAGATCCACCCACAAATTACACACATGTACGATTTCATAAACTCAACTAAGCTCCGGCGCGACAGCGCAAGATTTTGTCAGGATCGGCGCCACAAGTCCAAGGCTTCGATGCCAAAGAGCGCGCAATACTATCACCCGACAGCAATCGCACAAGCGATGCTAAGATCAGAACCAAACTTGGCGAACCATTAATGAGAACGAGACACCTATGAGCCGCTCGCAACAGCTATTTGCCGAAGCCGTGAGGCACATCCCTGGAGGCGTAAATTCGCCGGTCCGCGCGTTTCGCGCAGTCGGCGGGGACCCGGTATTCTTCAAACGTGCGCGAGGCGCGTATATTTTCGATGAAGATGACCGCTCCTACGTCGACTACGTTGGCTCCTGGGGCCCAATGATCTTAGGTCATGCACATCCTGAGGTTATCGCCGCAGTACAAGAGACCGCCGCGAACGGTCTGAGTTTTGGCGCACCAACACGGCTTGAAACGCAGATGGCAGCGAAAGTTGCCGCGCTTATGCCGAGCATTGAGAAGGTGCGCATGGTCAGTTCCGGCACTGAAGCAACAATGTCCGCAATCAGACTGGCGCGTGGATACACCGGGCGCGACAAGATCGTCAAGTTCGAGGGCTGTTATCACGGACACGGCGATTCGCTACTAGTAAAAGCGGGCTCCGGTGCACTGACACTTGGCGTACCTACCTCGCCTGGCGTTCCCGCAGCGCTGGCGGCACACACCATTACCTTACAGTTCAACGATCTTGCACAGGTACAAGAAGTGTTCGCTGAGGTCGGCTCAGAAGTCGCAGCCATAATAGTTGAGCCAGTAGCCGGCAATATGAACTGTATCCCGCCCGAGCCAGGCTTTCTGCAAGGCTTGCGCTCGGTTTGTGATGCCCACGGCACGGTATTGATTTTTGACGAGGTCATGACTGGATTTCGGGTCGCCCTTGGTGGCGCGCAGGCGCTCTACAAGGTAAAGCCGGACCTAACCACACTCGGAAAAGTGATAGGCGGCGGTATGCCAGTCGGTGCATTTGGTGGGCGCGCTGACATCATGAACCACATATCACCGGATGGCCCTGTCTACCAGGCGGGCACGTTATCGGGTAATCCAGTGGCAATGGCGGCAGGATTGAAAACTCTGGAACTCATCTCCGTGCCCGGATTCTTTGAAGAGTTGAGCGCGAAAGCTGAGCAATTGACTCAGGGCTTGCGGGAATGCGCACAAGCCGCAGGTGTCGGCGTGAGTACAAACCAAGTTGGGGGAATGTTCGGCCTGTTCTTCACCGATCAGAGTCGCGTCGCGAACTTTAGTCAGGTCATGGCCTGCGATGCTGAGCGCTTTAAACATTTCTTCGGCGCAATGCTGGATGCAGGCATTTATCTGGCACCTTCAGCTTACGAGACAGGTTTCGTATCCAGTGCTCATGACGATGAAACCTTGGCAAAAACACTGGCAGCGGCGACCAAAGCGCTAAAGACCTAGAAGTAGGCCCCTAAAACAATAGAGCTGCTCGCAAGAGGCATTGTGAGCAGCTCCGATCTAGCTTGAGTTATTCGACCGTAACTGACTTCGCCAAGTTACGCGGCTGGTCAACATCAGTGCCTTTCAATACCGCAGCATGATAAGCCAGTAGTTGCAGGGGTATGGTGTAGACAATAGGCGCGACTAAGGGTCCAACCCGCGGCATCTCGATTACATGCAGTCCCTGTTTCGGTGTCATGTTGGTGTCAGGGTCCGCAAATACGTACAACTCACCGCCGCGCGCGCGCACCTCTTCGAGGTTCGATTCCAGTTTCTCTAACAAATCATCATTCGGCGCAACTGCTATCACCGGCATATCTGCGTCTACTAACGCAAGCGGACCGTGTTTTAACTCACCGGCTGGGTAGGCTTCCGCATGTATGTAGGATATTTCTTTGAGTTTGAGTGCCCCTTCCATCGCAATTGGGTACTGCAGGCCTCGCCCAAGAAATAATGCGTGTTGCTTGTCAGCAAATTGTTGCGCTAAAGCCGCAATGGTGGAGTCCAACGCAAGCGCTTGTTCACACCAGGCTGGTAACGAGCGCAGCTCCGCACAAATTTGCGCCTCAATGTCACCCGCAACACCGCGGCGTTTTGCGAGCGCTCCGGTAAGAATCAGCAACGCAACCAGTTGCGTGGTAAATGCTTTGGTCGATGCCACACCAATTTCAGGGCCAGCGTGGGTCATCAGCGCTAAGTCTGACTCGCGCACCAGCGAGCTTTCCGGCACGTTAATGACACCAATGGAATGCTCAAAACCAAGTTCCTTGGTGGCACGCAATGCGGCTAAGGTGTCAGCCGTCTCGCCTGATTGCGAAATGGTGACAAGCAATGTGCCGGGACGAGTAACTGTCGATCGATAGCGAAACTCACTGGCAACCTCAACGCTGGTCGGTACCTTAGCGATTGCTTCAAGCCAGTATCGAGCTACCATTCCTGAGTGATAGCTGGTGCCACATGCAACGATCTGGACGGATTCGATCTTGGACAGGATCTCCGATGCGTTTGGGCCAAGCGCCGCATCCAAAATTGTCCCATCACCCAGGCGCCCTTCGATCGTCGCTTGGATCACGTCCGGTTGTTCGTAAATCTCCTTGAGCATGTAATGCCTGTATTGACCACGATCGACCGCATCAGAACTCAGTGCGCTAACTACGACCTTACGATTGACTAGATTTGCGTTCTCGTCGTAGATAGAAAGCTGTTCACCGTTGATATCCAGCAAGTCACCCTCTTCAAGGAAACTGAATTGCTGCGTTACGGGAATGAGTGCGGCTGCATCCGAGGCGATAAAGTGCTCGCCCACACCTACGCCAACCACCAAGGGACTGCCACAACGTGCGCCAACGATACGTCCAGGTTCATCACGATGAATGATGGCCAAGGCATAGGCACCACGGATCTGCGCGATGGTCGCGCGCAACGCGTCCAAGAGGTCAAGCCCAGCGTCCAAATGGCGATCGATTTGGTGTGCAATGACTTCCGTATCGGTCTCCGACGTGTGCACGTAGCCGAGCTCACTTTGTTCCGCGCGTAACTCCGCATGATTTTCAATAATGCCGTTATGCACCAGTGCAACGCGCGAACCGGACATGTGTGGATGGGAATTCGCTTCGCTCGGCTTACCGTGAGTAGCCCAGCGCGTATGCGCGATGCCAACATTTGATTTATGTGGCTCGCGTTTCAATAGAGCATCAAGTTTCGCAACCTTGCCTACCGCACGCAGCCGCGACAGACCAGCATCATTCAAAACTGCCAGTCCAGCCGAATCATAGCCCCGGTACTCCAAACGCCTGAGCCCTTCCATTAAAATAGGCACCACGTCCCGTTGCGCTACTGCACCAACAATCCCGCACATAATATTTGCTACTCTTGATTAATAAGGGTCCGACCTATGATGCGCACGCCTCAAGCAGAGCTTTTTTGAGGCTTAACTCTTTGGTTTGAGCTTAACTGGCCGTTGCCAGCCACTGATTGAGCGCTGTTTTGCGCGAGCAACCGTCAAGTCTCCAGCTGGCGCATCCCGATTGATGGTTGAGCCAGCACCGATCGTCGCACCTGCACCAATTTCCACTGGCGCGACCAACATCGCGCCTGAGCCAATAAATGCATCGTCACCGATAACCGTACGATGCTTGTTTGCGCCGTCGTAGTTGCAGGTAATGGTACCGGCACCAACGTTAACGCGTTCGCCGATGTCTGCATCACCGACATAAGTTAGATGGTTCACTTTAGCCCCACGACCCAGTTTTGCCTTCTTAATCTCGACAAAATTCCCAACGTGCACGTCAGCGCCGAGTTCCGCTTCTGGACGCACGCGGGAAAAAGGACCTACGCGCGCGCCCGTTCCGATGGTCGCCGCGTCGATGACGCAATTTGGCAGTATTTCGGTGTCTGCGCCGATACTCGAGTCTGAAATCACACAATTAGCGCCAACGCGCACGCCACTGGCAATTCGAACTCGGCCACTTAGGATCACGTTTACGTCGAGTACTACGTCAGCTTCTATCTGCACGTCGCCTCGAATGTCGACGCGCGAGGGATCCAGCATCGTGACACCAGCGCGCATCAATTCATCAGTGCGACGACGCTGATAGGCTCGCTCCAACTGAGCCAGCTGCACGCGGTCATTCACGCCGGTGATCTCATCTTCATCGCTAACTACGACTGAATCGATCGGGTAACCTTGGCTGACCGCCGCCTCAACAACATCGGTAAGGTAATATTCGCCTTGGGCGTTATCATTCTTTAAGGCACTGAGCCAGGCCCGCATGATGGCAACCGGCGCCGCCATGATGCCGCTATTTATTTCACCAATTGCGAGCTCATCAGCGCTGGCATCCTTTTGTTCCCGAATGCCAATGATGCTGCCGCTGGCATCGCGCCGAATGCGGCCGTAGCCGCTGGGATCTGCGACATTCGCAGTTACAACGATAAGCTTATTGGACTGAGCCCCGGCCAATGCGGCATGGATAGTTGTTTGGGATACCAATGGTACATCGCCATACAACACCAACATTACCGCGTCATCCCCAAGTGCGGGCATGGCTTGCGCGACGGCATGGCCGGTGCCAAGCTGTTTGGCTTGCTCAGCCCAAGCGATATTTGAGTCAGCGAAAGCCGCTTTAACTTCTTCGCCCTGATAACCGTAAACGACGCTCAAAACGCGCGGCTCAGCGGAGCTTGCAGCATCGATGACGTGGGCTAACAAGGGTTTACCTGCGAGCGCATGCAGGACTTTAGATTGCGCGGACTTCATGCGCGTGCCTTTGCCAGCGGCTAAGACAACAATTTCAACGGGTGCGAGAGGCAATGGTCTTCCCCTGTGATCACTTCACAGCTAGTTAAGACCTGAAAGTATAGGTAAAAACATCTGGACATTCTGCGATCCCGCACCAAAAACACTTGCCGCTAGGCGCAGGGAAGCCTTCGGTTTGTCTCACAAGTAAAATGCAGGCCACACAGGGAAGTTAGGACGAGATTGCAAACGAGTCAGCAGATTGTGACTCGTATGCTCAAACACATTGGCTTAGGTTCTAGCGCAATTGCTTACGCAGTCTTTGTATAGCCGCGATCTGAGCGATCGCCTCTGCCAACTCTGATTGCGCTTTCGCGTAATCCATATTCGTGGAACGATCCGCAATCGCGCGTTCAGCTTCTTCTTTGGCTTTTAAAGCCGCCGCTTCGTCAAGGTCATCAGCCCGCAGGCCGATGTCAGACAATATCGTGACGACATGAGGTTGGACTTCTAAGATCCCACCGCTCACGTAGAACGACTGCTCTTCTCCGCCCGTCATCACAGCCCGAACCTCGCCTGGCTTAAGACGAGTAATCATCGGCGCGTGGCGAGGAGAAATACCAACCTCACCTTCAGCTGCAGGCGCCGTAATCATCTCGCATGTGCCAGAGAAAAGTTCTTTCTCAGCACTGACAATATCTAGATGAATGGTGCTCGCCATGGGGCTTTACCTCTTCTTTACGTCGTCGTTTTACAGCTAGCCTTGGCCACGTGCCTCGGCTTCTTCCAAACCGCCTACCATGTAGAACGCTTGTTCTGGCAGATGGTCCATTTCGCCGTCGACAATAGACTTAAAGCCAGCGATCGTATCTTTGAGCGACACGTATTTACCAGGGCTATTGGTGAACACCTCAGCGACAAAGAATGGTTGCGACAAGAAGCGCTGAATTTTCCGCGCCCTAGATACCGACAACTTGTCATCGTCTGACAATTCGTCCATACCCAGAATCGCAATAATATCCCGCAGCTCTTTGTAGCGTTGCAGCGTGCTTTGCACTCGACGCGCCACATCGTAATGCTCTTGACCAACAACCAAAGGATCAAGGTTCCGACTGGTCGAATCCAAGGGATCAACAGCAGGATAAATCCCAAGCTCCGCAATCTGGCGAGACAACACCAAGGTGGCATCCAAATGCGCAAACGTTGTGGCTGGCGACGGGTCAGTCAAGTCATCGGCAGGCACATAGACCGCTTGGATTGACGTGACAGATCCGGTTTTAGTCGAAGTGATGCGCTCTTGCAGTACGCCCATCTCTTCAGCAAGTGTCGGTTGATAACCCACAGCAGAAGGCATACGACCAAGTAGAGCAGAACACTCTGTACCCGCGAGTGTATAGCGGTAGATGTTGTCCACGAAGAACAATACATCGCGACCTTCATCGCGGAAGTACTCAGCCATTGTCAGACCGGTCAAGGCTACGCGCAGACGATTGCCCGGAGGCTCGTTCATCTGACCGTAAACCAACGCCACCTTGTCGAGAACGTTGGAATCTTTCATCTCGTGGTAGAAGTCGTTACCCTCACGAGTGCGCTCACCCACTCCGGCAAAAACTGAATAGCCACTGTGTTCCGCAGCGATGTTGCGGATAAGCTCCATCAGCGTAACGGTCTTACCAACACCAGCACCACCGAACAGACCAACCTTACCGCCTTTATTCAAAGGACAAATCAGGTCAATAACCTTGATGCCGGTCTCGAGAATATCGAGTGTGGCAGCTTGGTCCGTATAGGTCGGCGGCGGACGATGAATCGGCCAACTTTCTTCAGCGCCAATCTCACCAGCGTTGTCGATCGGCTCGCCTAAGACGTTCATGATACGTCCCAGAGTTTTTGCGCCAACCGGAACGGACACTGGGGCGCCAGTGTTGCGCATACGGATGCCGCGTTTCAGGCCATCGGTGGACCCCATGGCAATCGTACGGACTACTCCATCTCCAATCTGTTGCTGCACTTCAAGCGTGAGGTTGCCCTCTTCTGCTTTCAATGCATCGTAAATCTTAGGCACGGTGTCACGCGGAAACTCGACGTCTACAACAGCGCCGATGACTTCAACTACCTGGCCAGAGCTCATGTGATGATCCTCTGTCGAGTTTTAAGATTAAAACTAATCAAGTTTAAGAGTCCACGCGCTAAACTGCGGCGGCTCCACTTACAATTTCAGACAATTCTTGGGTAATCGCTGCTTGGCGCGCTTTGTTGTACGCGAGTTGCAGTTCGTCAATAAGATCACCAGCGTTGTCGGATGCTGACTTCATCGCCACCATGCGAGCCGCTTGCTCACAGGCTATATTCTCAACAACCCCATGGTAAACCAGCGCTTCGATATAACGATCTAGAAGATGATCTACAACTTCTTTTGCTTCAGGCTCGTAGATGTAGTCCCAATAATGTTTGACTTCATCTTCTTGCGAAGCCTTGCGTGGCAACAACTGTTCCGACGTTGGCGCTTGCGACATTGAGTTGACGAAGGTGTTATAGACTAGGAATACCCGGTCAACTTTGCCTTCGTTATAGGCATCCAACATGATTTTGACCGTGCCCACCAGATCATCGAATGCCGGCGAGTCGCCGATGTTCGCTATCTGACCAACAACGTTTCCACCCATGCGACGGAAGAATTGCTGCGCCTTGGCACCAACGGTGCAGACATCAATACCAACGCCTTTTTGGTCCCATTCACGCAAATCGTGAACTAACATGCGAAAAGCATTACTGTTCAAACCGCCGCAGAGTCCTCGATCTGAAGACACAACGATGTAGCCTACCCGGCTCACTTGTTCGCGTTCGACAAGATATGGGTGCGTGTATTCGGTATGCGCGCTGCTCACATGGGCGATAACATTACGCATTTTTTCGGCATACGGGCGCGCTGCGATCATACGATCTTGCGCTTTACGCATCTTACTCGCGGCGACCATTTCCATCGCGCTGGTGATTTTGCGCGTGTTCTGGACACTGCCAATTTTCGTGCGGATTTCCTTGGCACCAGCCATCGGACCCCACCCTCGTTAAGTTATCGGAAAAAGCCAGCGCCTAAACGCTGGCATTATCGAGTGACCGCAAGGACACTACCAAGTGTTGTTGGCTTTAAAGCCTTCGATCGCAGCCGACAAACTCGCCTCAACATCGTCGCTTAGTTGTGGCTCGGCATTAATGCTAGCTATTAACTCTGCCTGTTCCGCACTCATATGTGATTGCAGCGCATCTTCGAAATCGACCACTTTCACCAGCTCAACATCGTCGAGGAATCCGCGCTCTGCGGCGAATAGCGAAACAGCCATTTGCGCAACCGACATCGGCGAGTACTGCTTCTGTTTCATCAGTTCTGTTACGCGTTGGCCACGCTCGAGTTGTTTACGCGTTGCATCGTCAAGATCCGACGCGAACTGGGCAAACGCCGCAAGTTCGCGATAAACCGCGAGAGCCAGACGAATACCGCCGCCCAGCTTCTTGACGATACCCGTTTGTGCGGCGCCACCGACGCGGGACACGGACAGGCCGGCGTTAATTGCAGGGCGAATGCCGGCGTTAAACAAATCGGTCTCAAGAAAGATTTGTCCATCGGTAATCGAGATAACGTTTGTGGGAACAAACGCGGAAACGTCACCTGCTTGGGTTTCAATGATTGGTAACGCGGTCAACGACCCGGTCTTACCTTTCACTTCACCCTTGGTGAACTCTTCGACAAAATCAGCGTTGACGCGAGCCGCACGTTCCAGCAAGCGTGAGTGCAGGTAGAAGACATCACCAGGATAGGCTTCGCGACCCGGCGGGCGGCGCAGCAGCAATGATACTTGGCGATACGCCCACGCCTGCTTGGTCAAATCGTCATACACAATCAGTGCGTCTTCACCCCGGTCGCGGAAGAACTCACCCATCGTGCAGCCAGAGTACGGTGCAATATATTGCATCGCAGCTGACTCAGATGCGGTGGCCGCAACGATGATGGTGTGCTCCATCGCGCCATGCTCTTCGAGCTTGCGCACAACCGCAGCAACGGAAGAAGCTTTCTGTCCGATAGCCACGTAGATGCATTTAACACCAGTGCCCTTTTGATTGATGATTGCGTCGATTGCGACAGCGGTCTTACCGGTCTGGCGGTCACCAATAATCAACTCACGCTGGCCACGGCCAACTGGGACCATGGCGTCAATCGACTTCAGGCCAGTTTGTAATGGCTGGTCAACTGACTTACGCGCAATAACGCCTGGCGCAACGCGTTCTATCGGCGCGAATTGCTCCGCTTCGATCGGGCCCTTACCGTCGATCGGCTCACCGAGCGAATTGACCACACGCCCAAGCAAACTGCGCCCGGTCGGCACTTCCAAAATACGGCCGGTACACTTAACCGTGTCGCCCTCGGAAATGTGCTTATAGTCGCCAAGCAAAACGGCACCAACCGAATCGCGCTCAAGGTTCAATGCGAGACCGTAGCTGTTGCCAGGGAACTCGATCATTTCGCCTTGCATCGCATCGCTAAGTCCGTGTAAACGGGCGATCCCGTCAGCTAGCGAAAGTACCGTGCCTTCGGTACGCGCCTCGACACCGATGTCGAAATTCTGAATCCGATCTTTGATTAGCTCGGATATTTCTGTGGCACTCAGTTGCATGACTGAACCCCTATGAGATCAAATGTTCGTTTATTTTTCAGCATAGCGTTGGAACGCGGACTTAGGCCGCAGCCCCCAGCGCATTGCCAAGTTGTGCAAGCCGGCCGCGCATCGAAGCATCGATGACTAAGTCGCCTACGCGTATTACTACGCCACCAATTAATGCCGCATCGACCGTGACAGTCACATCGACTTCGCGTCCTAAGTGTCTAGTCATGGCAGCCGCAAGCGAAAGCTGTTGCGTATCCGTCATTTCGTACGCAGAGACGATCGCTACCTGTCGCCGTCCTTCCAACTCCGCGCGCCGTAGCTCGAACTGGGCGTGAATTTCCGGTACCGCTGGAATCCGATCATTCGCAATCAGAATCCGTAGAAAATTCGCGCCAGTCGCTGATAGTTTATCCGCGCTGATGCTAAGCAATACCTCCGTCAAACGCTCGGCCGAAATCCTTGGATTGGCAACCATAGTAGCGATGGCCGGCTCACGCACGATACTGGCGAGAAAATGGAGCATATCTGACCACTCGGCCAAGCTGCCTTCACCTTCCGCCTGACTCAGCGCAGCTTGTGCGTATGGCCGCGCGATGGTATTCATTTCTTCCATCGTAGCGCTCCGCTAGAGTTCCGCTGCCAGCTTCTCCAAGGAAGCATTATGAGCATTGGCGTCGACTGCAGCGCCCAATACTTGCTCAGCTCCAATCAGCGACAGTCGCACAACGTCAGAACGCAACTGTTCGCGCGCTTGGTTGAGATGCTGCTCAATGTCCGCCTGGGCAACGGCCTTCATCCGCTCCCCTTCCTCGCGACCATCACCTTTAGCCGACTCCACGATTTCATCGTGGCGCTTGTTGGCTAGCGCGATAATCTCTTTGGCTTGTTCTTTCGCTTCACTCAGCTGCTCAGCCGCCGCTTGCTCAGCCAATTCTTTCGCCTCTTGGCCCCTTTCGGCAGCGGCGAGTCCATCAGCGATTCGCGCCTGACGATCTTCCATTACCTTGAGCATGGGGGTCCAGAGGAACTTCATGACAAACCAAACTAACACCGCAAAGGTGCCCATTTGGCCAATCAACGTTAGGGTCACGTTCACGTTACGTTACCTCGTTCATGCGCTGCAGGATTCGCCCATCGAGTATTTCAAAGTCAAACATGCACACGCATTTTTGATTCGGTCGAAGAGCGATGCTCATCCGCGGAATATTCCGCGCACGCGCCGTATTAGCCAGCGATCGCAGCTGCCGCAGCGCCCAGGAACGGATTCGCCAGCGTGAACCACATCGCAATACCCAGCACTATGAATGGGAACGCTTCCATCAAGCCACCGGTAAACAACATTTGTCCCAGCAGTTGTGGACGTAGTTCGGGTTGACGCGCGATACCGTCAATGTACTTACCGCAGATCAGACCCCAGCCAAGAGCTGAACCGATAGCGGCAAGCGACAAGATCATGCCCACGCAAATTGCGGTGGCGGCGTATAGAAGGGTGACGTTATCAGGGCTCATGGTTTTTCTCCTCAAGCAAGGTGAAGGTTATTTATCTATGTTTCAGTTTTTGATTCTAGATTCGTGCGGCTAACTGGCTTAACGCCAGTCAGCCAAAGGTCGTGTCCGCTAGTGATGATCAGCGTGCACCAATGCTAAATAGACGATAGTCAGCATCATAAAAATAAATGCCTGCAAGGACACCACCAAAATATGGAAGATGGCCCAGCCGCCGCCAGGTAAAAACTGTATCCACCAAGGCATTAGTGCGATCAGCATGAACACCAATTCGCCTGCATACATGTTGCCAAACAATCGTAAAGCAAGACTAAGTGGCTTCGCGATTTCTTCGACCAGCGTCAAGATGATGTTAAACGGCATCAAGAACACGCCAAACGGCTGAGTCAGGTACATCTTGATGTAACCGCCAACGCCGCGCACTTTAATATTGAAGTAGATAATGATCGCCAACACACTGAGCGACAGGCCAAAGGTCGCATCAAGATTCGTGGTGGGTACCACCTTTAGATACACATGATGCGGATCAGCACCAAATACGTGTTGCCCAACTAAACTGGCAATCCACGGCAACAGATCTACTGGAATAAGGTCCATGGTGTTCATCAAGAACACCCAAACGAATATGGTTAGGCCAATCGGCCCCACAATCGCCGGTGGCTTGGTAGGAAATATGTCACGCACGTTGTTATTGACAAAATCGACCAGCATTTCCAGTGCGTTCTGCCAGCCTTGAGGATTCTCCGCATCAAGATTTTGGCCAATCTTGTAGGCGCCCCACATGATCAGACCAGCGAGAAGGGCACTAAAAAACCATACGTCTAAAAAGAAAACACTGAAGTCAATCAGGTTATCTGGACGATGCGTACTAGGATCGCAGCCAACACACCAGTTAGTTAAATGGTGCTGGATATACTGGACCGGATTGTCAGTGGCTTGCTCAGTGGATGCGCTCACCCGATGAACCCCTTGTGCCGCGGCTGCCCGAATATACGAGACAACCTAGTTTTCTTTGGTTGAGTCCGGAACGCTTGTAGGCATCCCGGGTCTTATCATTACGATCGCGCTGTACGTAAGCGCGAAACCCACCAGCAATGCGCCTGGCGGTAGTTTCAGCGCACCCATGCCAAGCATGAATGCTGCTGCCATCATTACGAAGCGCTGAACGGCACCTCCGTACAGCACCGCTGTTTCGCGTCCCGGCTGGGTGCGCGCGACTTCGAGCGCTTTGGCGAGCCGACGACCTGACATCCAGGTATTCAGCATCGCTGTTAATGCGCCATAAGCCGCTGCCATCGCAGCCGTCGCGCCGAACAATGATCCGGCCCCAACAATTGACACGAGCAGCAGCCCGCTTTGGAGCAGCAGCAAGCGCCGCGCTTCGCCAGCGAGTCCGACCATGTCAGCTGGAATACCTTTCTGGATGGATGTGCAATCTAGCGTCGGCACTCGAACACCTCGCTGTTGCAGATGACCCTAGCCCGAAAAGCCCGCAATTGTATGTTGCTCGGTCGCCGGAATCAATCCAGAATTTATGCTGGCAAGCATAACCCGATTGTTGCGGAGCAGCAAAAGCGAGTGTATCTGAGACAACGCCATACCAGTGCGTTGCGATTGGTCGTTAGCGCGAACGCTTACTCGGCGTCTTCGGATGGAACGCCAATGCGCTCGAGGATACCGTCGAGCTGCTCTAAGTTCGCGTAGTTAATGGTTAGTTTGCCGTTGCCACGCTGACGGTGTTGCAGGCTAACGCCAGCGCCAAGATAAGCCGCTAAGCGTTCTTGCAATTGATGTACGTCAGCGTCGCGTGGCCGCGGCTCGTCGCTCGCCTTTGGCCCGCCAAGCATGCTGCGCACCAGCGCCTCTGCGTCGCGCGCGGTCATGCCCTTAGCAATGATGCGCTCTGCCGCTTGGCGCTGGCCGATGCTATCGAGAGCGAGCAGCGCACGGGCGTGGCCCATTTCGATGTCACCTTCTTCAAGGTGAGTCGCGACCTCCGGATCCAGATCTAACAGTCTTAGTGCATTGCTGATGGCGGCGCGCGAACGGCCAACGGCATCAGCAGCAGCTTGGTGGGTCATTTCGAACTCATCAATCAAGCGCCGCAATGCGCGCGCTTCTTCAAGCGGATTTAGATCTTCGCGCTGGATGTTCTCGATCAGCGCAATTGCCAACGCCGCATCGTCGGCGATATCACGCACCACCGCCGGGACAGTCTGTACTCCGGCCATCTGCGCTGCACGCCAGCGGCGTTCTCCAGCGATGATTTCGAATCGACCGCCGGCTTTTGCCGGGCGTACTACTATTGGCTGCACCACACCTTGCGCACGGATCGAGTCAGCCAAAGATTCCAGCGCCTTCGGCTCGAAGCGAGTGCGTGGCTGATAGCGCCCACGGTCCAGCAGGTCGATAGGCAGCTCGCGCAACTCACCATCGCGAATGCCAGCGGCGCCAGCGCCTTGCGCGCTCGACAGTCCCGCATCGGACAGCAAAGCGTCAAGGCCGCGTCCCAATCCTCGTTTTCGAGCCAATTACTTAGTCCTTCTACTTAACGCGGCGCGCCATTACGCACAACTTCGCCTGCCAGTTGCAGATACGCCACTGCGCCGCTAGAACTGCGGTCATACAGTAATGCAGGCAAACCGTGGCTCGGCGCTTCAGCTAGGCGCACATTGCGCGGGATAATCGTTGCGTAGACCTTGTCACCAAAATGTTTGACTAACTGCGCTGACACCTGCGTGCTCAAGTTGTTGCGAGCATCAAACATGGTCCGCAGCAAGCCTTCGACTCGCAGTCGCGGATTTAGCAGTTTGCGTATCTTCTCAATCGTATCAAGCAACGCAGACAGCCCTTCTAGGGCGTAGTACTCGCACTGCATCGGGATCATCACAGAATCCGCCGCGGTCAGAGCGTTGACCGTTAACATCGACAGCGCCGGGGGGCAGTCAATGATAACGAAATCGTATTTTTCGACGCTCCGCTGCAACACATTGCGCAAGCGCAATTCACGCCCTATTTCATCGAGCAGTGCAACTTCGGCCCCGGTCAGGTCATCATTGCCAGGCATCAGGTCGTATTTACAATGCTCAATGCTCAGAACCGCTTCAGCGAGCGTTACTTCGGCCATCAGCGCGTCATAAGATGAGCGCTCGAGGGTCTTTTTATTAACCCCGCTCCCCATCGTGGCATTGCCTTGCGGATCCAGATCAATAAGTAAGACCTTTTGCTTGCGCGCTGCCAGCGAAGCGGCCAGATTGATGCTCGTCGTGGTTTTCCCCACGCCGCCTTTTTGATTTGCTACCGCGATTATTCGGGTCACGCTGACACCTGCTCCGGCGGTTGCATCAACACGATGTGCCGATGCGCATCGAGTTGCGGCACGAACACGGTCTTAACGTCAACCAAGACACGCCCAGCACGCAGTTCGTCAAGCTCCGCATCGGATTGTTTACCTTTCATTGCAACGATAGTTCCCCCAGGAGCCAGGGCGCGGGTTGCACACGCGTTGAGCTTGCCCAATGACGCAAATGCGCGTGCGACAATGGTGTCGAAGCCAGTGCCTACATCCAGCTTTTCAATGCGCGTGTGCATCGGCTCGACATTGCCAATGCGCAAGTGCGCGCAGACTTGTCGACAAAAAGTTGTTTTTTTTGCTACCGAATCTACCAATGTCACGTGTAAATCAGGTCGCAAAATTGCGATCACAAACCCGGGTAGACCCGCGCCTGAACCGATGTCCAGCACTCTCGGCCCACGCACGAAGCGCAGTACCGAGACACAATCGAGCACATGCTGCACTAACATTGCCCGCGGCTCGCGAATGGCCGTTAGGTTGTAGGCACGCGACCAGTTAGACAGCATAGTCAAATACATGAGTAACGCATCGGCTTGATGCGCTTGCGCTCGCTCGCCGAGCGTGACTAAACCTTGTTCTAGCTCGGGTCGAAGATCAGCAAACTCGCTGGCGAGTTCGCTCACGCGCTTAGCCGGGCGTCTTCGGCACGGCTACGTGCATGCCGCGTAAGGTGGACTAGCAATAAGGAAATTGCCGCTGGCGTAACGCCAGCGATGCGCGCGGCCTGGCCAAGCGTGGAGGGGCGATGCTCGGCGAGTTTTTGCGCCACCTCAGCAGACAGTCCGTGTACCTTGGCGTAATCAAGCGTGTCAGGAATCACCGCGTGTTCATGGGCGCGCTGTTTCTCCACTTCGCGATTTTGGCGCTCAACGTAGCCGCTGTAGCGCGCCTGGATCTCTAACTGCTCAATAACTGCGGTGTCATCCATGCCCGGTCCGAGCCCTGGTAATGTCATCAGCCCCCGATAACTGACTTCGGGGCGCCGCAACAGGTCGGCAGCGCTGTACTCACGTGCCAAGGCCTGACCAAACACCTCAGTTTGCGCTTCTAAAGGTATTCGTGCCGGCACCACCCACGCGCCGCGCAAACGTTCTTGCTCGGCCGCGATGGCATCGCGTTTGGTACAAAAGTCTTGCCAATGCGCATCTGCAACAAGGCCGCGTGAGCGCGCGGTCTCGGTCAGGCGCAGGTCAGCATTATCCTCACGCAACAACAAGCGATATTCCGCCCGCGAGGTGAACATTCGGTACGGCTCGCGGGTTCCACGGGTGACTAGGTCGTCAATCAATACGCCGATGTAAGCCTCATCGCGCCGCGGTATCCACGGCTCGCATCCCAACACCTTCGCCGCCGCGTTCATACCAGCCACCAAACCCTGCGCAGCCGCTTCTTCATAGCCGGTCGTACCATTAATTTGGCCAGCGAAAAACAAGCCCGCTAAGGGGTGCGTTTCCAGCGTTGGGCGCAATCCGCGCGGGTCGAAATAATCGTATTCAATGGCATAACCTGGGCGCGTAATGTGCGCATTCTCGAATCCCACTATGGAACGAACAAGTGCTAGCTGGGTGTCGAATCCGAGGCTAGTCGAAATGCCGTTGGGGTAGACTTCGGTGGTCTCCAAGCCTTCTGGCTCGATGAAAATTTGGTGCGAGTCACGGTCGGCGAAACGCACGACCTTATCTTCAACCGAGGGGCAGTAGCGCGGTCCCACACCTTCGATAACGCCGGAATACATTGGCGACTCATCCAAGCCTGCCCGAATAATGTCGTGCGTGGCCGCATTAGTGTGGGTGATATGACACACAATTTGCCGCGGGTGTTGGCTCGCATTACCGCGAAATGAGAACACTGGCACCGGCGTATCGCCAGGCTGTGATTGCAGCAGCGAGTAATCGATGGTCTTGCCGTCAATGCGCGGCGGCGTTCCGGTTTTCAGGCGGTCAACGGTAAATGGTAACTCACGCAAACGCTGCGATAAGGCATTTGCCGGCGCATCGCCTGCTCTACCGCCTTGGAAATTGCTCAAACCTATATGGATAAGACCACCCAAAAAGGTGCCAACAGTCAAAACCACGCTCGGCGCATGAAACTCGAGCCCCATTTGCGTACGCACGCCCGTTACGCGCTCACCAGTGACCAACAGGTCATCAACCGATTGTTGAAATAGTGTGAGATTCGGAGTGTGCTCGAGCGCTGCGCGAATGGCATTGCGGTACAAAGAACGATCAATTTGCGCGCGTGTGGCGCGCACAGCAGGCCCCTTACGCTCGTTTAATGTGCGGAAATGGATGCCACAGTGATCTGCCGCGACAGCCATTAGACCGCCCATCGCGTCAATTTCTTTGACCAGATGCCCTTTGCCAATGCCGCCAATGGCGGGGTTGCAACTCATTGCACCTAGCGTCTCAATATTTTGGGTCAACAGCAGCGTTGCCGCGCCCATACGTGCAGCCGCAGCGGCGGCTTCTGTGCCGGCATGACCGCCGCCAACAACGATGACATCAAAGCTTTGCGGGTGACGCATAATGAACTCAAGGATCGGTCTTAACCGGAATCGGCGTGCCGAGATGGTGGCAGAGATAGCCGGTTAGCATATAATGTCCGGTTCTGGCGAACCAGTACCCGCGGAACCTACCCAAGTGTCCGAATCTTCCTCCAGCGCTAAAAGCGGCGCTGCATACTTCGATGTATCGACCTTCCAAGGCATGATCTTGGCGTTGCAAGCCCATTGGGCGGCGCAGGGCTGCGTCGTGCAACAACCACTCGATCTCGAAGTTGGGGCGGGTACTTTTCACCCCTCAACTTTTCTGCGGGCGATCGGCCCGGAGCCGTGGTATGCGGCTTATGTGCAGCCGTCGCGGCGCCCAACAGATGGCCGCTACGGCGAAAACCCGAACCGTTTGCAGCACTACTACCAATTTCAGGTAGTCATGAAACCATCGCCTGCCGACTTTCAGCAACGCTACATTGATTCTCTGCTGGCGCTAGGAATCGACCCGCTTGAGCATGACATCCGCTTCGTTGAGGACAACTGGGAGTCACCGACGCTGGGCGCCTGGGGGCTCGGGTGGGAAGTGTGGTTGAACGGCATGGAAATCACGCAATTTACCTACTTCCAACAAGCAGGTGGGCTCGACTGCAAGCCTGTCATGGGTGAGATAACCTACGGCCTTGAACGCATCGCAATGTATCTGCAGCACGTCGAGAGCGTCTACGACCTCACTTGGGCACAAGGTCCCAATGGCCGCATCACCTATGGCGATGTGTATCATCAAAACGAAGTCGAGCAATCGACCTACAATTTTGAGCACGCCAACGTAGAGTTGCTGTTCGCCCAGTTTGAGACCTGCGTGAATGAATGCCAGCGCCTCATTGAATTGGGCTTGTCGTTACCCGCTTATGAGCAAGCACTTAAGGCCTCGCACACCTTCAATCTACTGGATGCGCGTCACGCAATATCCGTTACCGAACGGCAGCGCTACATCCTGCGGGTGCGTGGTTTGGCGCGCGACAGCGCAAGCGCGTATTTAGCGACGCGCGAAAAACTCGGTTTCCCTTTACTAACGCCACGCCCGGCCGAACCTGTATTGGATTTAGACTGACATGGCAGACCACCGTGACCTGCTGATCGAGATCGGTACCGAAGAGTTACCGCCGAAAGCGCTGATGCTACTCGCTGATGCGTTTCGCACTGGCGTTGAACAAGGCTTGACGCGTGAATCGTTAAGCCACAAGGCGATTCAGACCTTCGCTACACCGCGCCGTCTGGCGCTGTTGGTGGAAAACCTAGCAACCGTTCAACCAGAACGCCAAACCGAGCGCCGTGGTCCCTCGGTGAGCGTGGCCTTCGACGCTGAAGGCAATGCGACCAAAGCCGCACTCGGTTTCGCGCGCTCCTGTGGCGTGGAAGTTGGGCACCTCGAGCGGGCACAGACTGACGCAGGCGAATGGTTGGTGTTTCGCACCACCGAAGTAGCCCAGTTCAGTGCGTCCCTGTTACCCGACATTATTCGCGACTCACTAGCGCGCTTACCTATCCCGAAGCGCATGCGCTGGGGCAATGAAACGCACGAATTTGTGCGTCCGCTGCGCTGGGTGACAGCGATATTCGGGAATTCCACGCTGGAATGCGAGATCTTTGGGATCGCGGCGGGCAACCATACCCACGGTCACCGCTTCCATTGCCCCGAACCAATCGAAATCAGTGACCCACGCAACTACGCAAAACTGCTGCGCAACCCCGGTTATGTAATTGCCGACTTTGCCGAGCGGCGCGCACAGGTCAGCGCCGAAGTTAACCGAGTCGCGGATGAACTAGGGCATCGCGTGGTTATCGATCCGGCCTTGCTCGACGAAGTCACAGCTTTGACTGAGTGGCCCGTTGCCATTGCCGGATCATTCGACCCGCAATTTCTCGAAGTGCCAGATGAAGCGCTCATTGCGACGATGAAGCTCAATCAAAAGTACTTCCATTTGGTAGATGACGACGGTGCCCTGTTGCCACGTTTTATCGCGGTTGCGAACTTAGAAAGTAAACAGCCTGAATCAGTTCGGCGCGGCAACGAACGCGTGGTACGACCGCGTTTGGCTGATGCGCAGTTCTTCTACCGAACGGATCTGAAAACGCCTTTGGGTGAGCGCTTGAATGCGCTCGATGCCGTCGTGTTTCAACGTAAGCTCGGCAGCTTGCGTGATAAATCTGTACGCATTAGCGAAATCGCTGGCCACGTTGCGATCGAGTTGGGCGAACAGCCGGATGGCGTGAAAAACGCGCGTCGCGCAGGGCTGCTGTGTAAGTGCGATCTAATTTCAGAAATGGTCGGCGAGTTTCCCGAACTCCAAGGCTATATCGGCGGGCGCTACGCGCTTGCAAGCGATGAAGGTGAGGCCGTCGCCGCCGCTGTCGCAGGCGTGTACAAGCCGCGCTTTGCCGGTGACACGCTGCCCGACACAACAATCGGCAAAGCGGTGGCCATTGCCGACAAGCTCGATACGCTCACTGGCATCTTTGGCATAAAACAACCTCCGAGCGGCGATAAAGACCCATTCGCGCTTCGCCGCGCGGCCTTGGGTGTGCTCAGAATTATCATCGAGGGTGAGCTTGATCTCGACTTACTGAAGCTACTCCGGGCAGCGGCAAGTGGTTATGGCGATCAATTTAACGCCAACGAGTTAGCTAGCACCGTGTTCGAATTCATGACTGAGCGGCTGCGTGCGTACTTCGCAGATCAAGGCATCCCCGCAGACGTATTTGCGGCGGTACACGCGCGCACCCCAACGCGCCCGCTCGATTTCGCGCTGCGCGTGCGAGCAGTGGCCGAATTTCGCCGCAAGCCAGAAGGCATAAGCCTCGCGGCAGCGAACAAGCGTATCAAGAATATTCTGAAACAAGCTGGTGATGGCGTAAGCCGAGAAATTGACGATAAGCTCTTCGCCAGCGACGCAGAATGGAATTTGGCCGCAAAGGTTGTTGGCCTGTCACCGCATGTCAAAGAACTATTGGCAGAACACCGCTACGATGCAGCTCTGGCGACCCTGTCGGGACTACGCGATGCTGTAGACGCCTTCTTCGACGGCGTGCGGGTCATGGATGACGATGCAGCAATCCGTGACAATCGCATCGCATTATTGTCATCAATAGACGCATTGTTCATGCAGACCGCTGATATTTCGCTGCTGCAAGAGTAACCGGCGATGAAAAACACAACTCGTGAAGCTGCCAATGGCGAGTAAGCGCTTAGTTATTCTCGACCGGGACGGCGTGATCAATCACGATAGTCCCACTTACGTGAAATCAGTCAAAGAATGGCAACCCATCCGTGGCTCCTTGGATGCCATCGCCAAGCTCAACCAAGCCGGCTTTCGTGTGGTAGTCGCAACCAACCAATCAGGCGTAGGTCGCAAGCTATTCACACTTGAAGCACTCAGCCAGATCCATGAGCAGATGACACGCTCTCTGAGTGCGCATGGCGCTAGTGTGGATGCAATATTTTTCTGTATTTGTACGCCCGAACAAAACTGCAACTGTCGCAAACCCAAGCCCGGCATGCTGCTTGAAATAGCCAGTCGAACTGGCAGCGATTTGTCGAAAGCCATCATGATTGGGGATAGTTTGCGCGACGTAGAAGCGGCGCGCGCTACTGGCGCTCACGCAACCTTGGTTCGTACTGGCAACGGCGCGACCACAGAAGCGAGCCTACCGAGCGAGTGGCAGGTGCCAGTGTACGACGATCTCAGCGCCGCGGCCGCAGCCATCGTACGCAATGCCACATCCAAATAGCTGTAGCTATAAGGCCCGCGCCTAATGTTATTTCTGCGTTCGCTTCTGTTCTCCAGCGCCATGATCATCTCGGTCATTATATTTGCGCCGCCATCGGTGCTGATTTTTGCAATGCCCTACCGGTTTCGCTATTGGTTCATTAGCAAATATCCTGCATTCAACATCTGGGCAGCAAAACTCATATCGGGCTTGGACTACGAAATTGAGGGGCGCGAAAATATTCCAACAACACCGACTGTGGTGTTGTCGAAGCATCAGTCGACCTGGGAAACTTTCGCACTCACGATGATCTTTCAACCCCAGGTCTGGGTGCTGAAACGCGAGCTACTGCGTGTGCCATTGTTCGGCTGGGGCTTGGCCGTCCTAGATCCAATCGCAATCGACCGTAAGGCCGGGCGCAATGCCATAGACCAGGTAATCGAACAAGGTAAAGAGCGCTTGGCGCGCGGCTGTTGGGTAGTTGTTTTCCCGGAGGGCACGCGCACAGCCGCAGGCACCCGTAGACGTTACAAACTAGGCGGCGCGCACTTGGCCGTTGCTGCCGAGACCCCGGTCGTGCCAGTCGCCCATAACGCTGGCGACTTTTGGCCGCGGCGCCAGTTCGTCAAAAAACCGGGCAAAATTAGGCTGGTTATCGGCAAACCTATCGCAACGCTAGGGCGTACTCCCGCCGAGGTAATGGCCGAAGCAGAAGCTTGGATAGAAGCAAAGGTCGCCGAGCTTCGGGGGCAGCCGGTACCTGCCGCACCGGGGGCAAACGGCCCGCGCGAAACTTAATCCTCGCGTAACTTCAGCAATGATAATTGCTACGAAACGCACCCAAGCCTAGCTAAAAACTGATAGTTTATTACGTCTGATAAAGCTGACTTGGAGTCTATTGGCAATGAGCCCTCCTGAATGGCAAAACAGTCTCTACGAGCTGTTGCGCGCAAACGATGTCGATATTTTCTCTTACGTACCGGACGCAGGTCATCGCGTATTGATCGACCGTTCGCTCGAAGACAACGATGTGATCTCGGTCCCGTTGACCACTGAAGAAGAAGGCGTCGGTGTGTGCGCGGGCGCGCACTTGGGTGGTAAGCGCGCGGTGCTGCTAATGCAAAGCAGCGGTGTTGGCAATTGCGTAAACTTTTTTTCGTTAGTTCGCGGCGGCGGCTTCCCGATATTTTCCATAATCAGCATGCGTGGTGAATTCGGCGAAGGTAATCCTTGGCAGATGCCAATGGGTCAAGCAGTAGAGCCGGTCATGGAAGCCATGGGTATCATTTGCCTACGCGCCGACACCCACGAGGACGTTCTCGCGAGCACCGCTGCAGCCATGACCATGTGCTTCAAAGCAGGTCAGTCAGTCGCGGTGCTGTTGACTCAGCGCCTTATCGGCGCGAAAGCGTTCTGAGAGGGAGAGACATGAGTAATTCTAGCAACGTTGCAAAGGCAATGAGCCCGCAATACATACTCGATCGGCGCGAGGCGGTGCCGCAGATTATCGGCGATCACACTGATTTTCTGTTCGTGTGTGGCTTGGCTGGTACCTCTAAGGACATTGCCGCACTCACCAATGACGCAGATCATGCCTTTACGATGGCGGGCGTTATGGGCGGAGCGGTGTCGGTCGGTCTCGGGCTGGCGCTGGCGCAACCACACAAGCGCGTATTGGTCGCCACCGGCGATGGCGAGCTATTGATGAACATAGGTTGCCTGGCGACAGTCGCGGTGATGAATCCACCAAACTTATCGATTCTGTGCGTTGATAATGGCCATTACGGCGAAACTGGCTATCAAAAGAGTCATACCAGCCTAGGCGTGGACTTAATGCAGATGGCTGTTGGCGCAGGCATCGTTCGCACCCGCACGGTACAAGATGCTGAAGCAATTGCAGATGGCGCAAGTGTGTTGCGCGAAGGCAATGGCTCAAGTTTTGTGCTGATGCGCGTCGCCCCCACCGACTCGAAGTCAATCAAACGTAATATGAATGGTGACGCCTGCAGGGTTCGCTTCCGCAAGAACCTGTTAGACGTAAACACCTAAGCAACCAGCGCAAGCGAATGCCGACGCCGTGCCCAACTCGGGCGCGGCCGTCGCCGCGGCAGCGCGAAGCCAACCCAAATTGCGACTATTTGCGCAACCACTGATGGTAGCGAGCTAGCCACTGCAAGAGGCGTTGCGGCGCATGCGCCTTGCTCCAATTGCCGGCGACATATTTGTTCGCCTCCATCAGCGTTGGGTACGCATGCACTGTGCCAAGAACTTTCTTAAGACCAATAGAATTGCGTATAGCGAGAGTAAATTCAGCAATCAGCTCACCGGCATGCGCACCGACCACAACCGCACCAAGAATGCGATCGCTACCCGGCTCCGTCAGTACCTTCACAAAACCACGGTCCTCACCCTCAACAATCGCGCGATCCAGATCGTCGAGCCCATATTCGGTGAGCTCGATTGCACGGTTCGCAGCATGTGCTTCCGCCACGCCTAGGCCAACCGCAGCAACTTCAGGGTCGGTATAGGTGACCCGTGGGATTGCGCTGTAATCGACGGCAAATTTGCGCCAACCACCAAATAGCGCATTGACACAGGCATGCCACGCTTGGTGTGCAGCCGTATGCGTAAACTGAAAGGGACCGGCCACGTCTCCGCAGGCATAAATGTTCGGATGTACAGTTTGTAAATAGGCATCGGTCTCTACTACACCGCTGGCGCCAACCTTAATACCGAGCTCCTCAAGTCCAAACCCTGTTACATTCGGCACGCGTCCAACCGCCACTAATAGGCGATCAAACTCCACACTTTGCTCGCCGCTGGGGCCAAGGTAGCGCAACTCGCCACCGCTTGGCGTCGGCGTGACTGCACTCGCCTCGCAACCAAGGCGGAGCTCGACTCCATCGGCACTCAAAGCTTGCGCAACCAGTATCGCACCAGCCTCATCGTCACGCGCCAGTAAGCGCTCGGAACGCTCTACCAAAGTTACCTTCGCACCCAGACGAGCAAATGCTTGCGCGAGCTCGCAGCCAATCGGACCGCCGCCGAGAATAACCAAGCGCGCGGGCAATGTTTGTAAAGACCATAGCGAGTCCGAGGTAAGGAATTCAATTTGATCTAAACCAGGAATCGCTGGCACCGCCGGACGTGCGCCTGTAGCAATGATAATGGCTCGGGTAGTCAAGGTTTCGCCATTAACTTCGACCGACCACGGCGACACGATGCGCGCTTCGCCGGCGATACATTCAACACCCAGGCCGGTGTAACGCTCGACCGAATCATGCGGTTCGATTTTGGCAATAGATGCGTGTACACGCCGCATCACTGCAGGAAAATCGATTTCTGGCTCGACCGCCTGAATGCCAAATTCCCCGGCCCGGCGCATGTGCGAGGCGATCGTTGCCGAGCGCAGCAGCGCTTTCGACGGCACGCAACCGGTGTAGAGACAATCGCCCCCCATGCGCTCGCGCTCAATCAGCGTCACCTTGGCGCGCACCGTGGCCGCAATATAAGAACTCACTAAGCCGGCCGCGCCTGCACCGATGACCACCAAGTTGCGGTCAAAGCTACGCGGCTTGTCAAAGTCGCGCTGTAGCCGTGAGGTACGTAGGTGGTTGAGCACACGTTTTGAAACCAGCGGGAGAAGTCCTAAAGCTGTAAACGAGGCGATAAATTCAGGCGCGAGAATACCGCGCATACTATCTAAGGCCGCGAGCTCGGTACCTGCATTAACGAACACCAGCGTGGCTGGCAACATACTTAGCTGGCTCACCCACATGTATGTCCAGGTACGCATAGACGTCAGTGACATTGCCAAGTTGACCGCAAAAAATGGGAATATCGGCACCAAGCGAAGCGCAAACAAGTAGAACGCCCCCTCCGCCTCAACCCCAGCGTCAATACGCTCGGCCTGCGCCGAAAATCTTCGGCGTACAACATCACGAAACAAATAGCGGGCCAACAACATCGCCGCGCTCGCTCCGAGCGTTGACGCAAACGATACCAATAGTGTGCCTAAGCCTAAGCCAAACACAGCCCCACCTAGCAGCGTCATGATCGCCGCACCCGGGAAAGACACTGCAGTGAGAATCACGTAAACAAGAAAGTAGCCGAGCGCCACCATCAGCGGCGCATCGGCGTAGCGGCTCTGAGTTGCATCGCGTAAATTAGCGAGCGCGCCGAATGTAAGATGCTGACCCAGGTCGAAACCGAACCAAGCGATAGCACTGAGCGAAATTAGGCTCAGTGCAACTAATGTTTTGCGCGACATATGTTTTCGAAACTCCTCCGTGCCAGCTATTAAACTCGACCGGCAAAGATACGTAGATCTTTCTTAAATTTGCCGTCCGCCAGCATAACCCGCATTCTTCGGGTTCTGTGTCCTTAGCGAGTTTGGATTGGAGCATGCAGATCAAATTAAGTGATATACAACGCATCGGCTCGGATTTCGTTAGGCCCGAGTGTGTACACACAAACGCCGCCGGCGATATCTTCACATCCCACCATGGCGGTGGCGTGAGTCATATCGATCCGAGTGGTGCTCGCCATGACTATCTAGGTCCTGGCGATCCGGTGGTCGCGACTAACGGCTTCTCGATCACCGCTGAAGGCGACTTCTTATGCGCAAGCCTATTGCCACCTGGCGGTGTCTGGCGGATCACGCGAGCCTCAGAGCAGATCCCGGTGTTGCTAGAAATCGACGGCGTACCGCTAGTGTCGGTCAACTTTGTTCACGTTGATGCTGAAAACCGTGCTTGGGCGACTATTAGTACGCGCGAAAACCCACGCCAACTCGGTTATCGTCCTGACGTAGCTAGCGGCTTCATCATTCTTATTGATCCGCGCGGCGCTAGAGTCGTCGCCCAAGATCTTGGCTACACCAACGAGGCTAAAGTCGATCCTAGTGGGCGTTGGTTATACGTCAATGAAACTTTTGCACGGCGCACCTCGCGTTATGCCATCGCCGCTGACGGTGGGCTCGGCACGCGTGAAACGGTCACTGAATACGGCGAATGGGTATGGCCCGATGGGCTAGACTTCGATGCGCAAGGCGGCGTGTGGATTTCCAGCGTAGTGTCCAATCGCGTCATTCGGGTGGCAGCTGATGGCACCCAAGAAGTCTTCTTAGAAGAAGTCGACGTTGAGCACTGCAAACGCGCGGAAACTGCCTATCAAGCATGCACCATGGACGCCGATCATCTTGGTAAGATTGAGACCCCGACATTACGTAATGTCTCAAGCATCACCTTTGGCGGCGCAGACCTGAAAACAGCTTACTTGGGCAACTTGTTAGACGACTGTATCTACACATTTAGAAGCCCCATTGCTGGCGCGCCACCTCCTCACTGGAATATGACTTTTTAGCTATGCCGCGCGGAATTATTTTTGTACTTATCGCAAACTCATTGTTGCTGGCGGTATTCGCCGGCAACTTGCTGGTGTTCTACGCACAAGGCGTTACCAAAACTCTGACCTTCATCGTCAGTTGGGCGGTATTGGCTGGGCTACTGGCGGTAATGTTTGGCATCGTGTTACGCGGGCGGCTGTGGCATCAGATCAGCCGTATTTCACTGTATGGCGTCGCCATCGTTTTTGGACTTGAGTTGATGGGTATGGTGTCTGAGATTCTCAACTGGAAAGTCGCACTGAGCGCGCTAGGCTCGGTCGCTACGATCTTGTACCTCATCGGTGCACGTGGTTATTTGAACAGTGCACCTGGGCGGCATTGGTTTTTGTTAGACGCGCCAGACGACGCGCCCCCACCTAGTCAAGCCAAATCTCCGAACGAAGTCGCAGACTAACCTTGCGATGCGCAAAGGGAGCGAGGTTCGACTACCCGAACCCCGGGGGCGAACAACGCAATGGCGATGATCGCAGACGCTGCAACAAGCCACGCAGCAATTACATCCGGTGTTTCGAAGCGACTTGGACAGTAGTCATCCACTAGAACTGAGGTCAGTTTCTCATCTCGGAATTGGTAGCAAGGCTTCGGCATAAATAAACCCACAAGGGACAGAGTCTGGGCCCTTGCTAGCGTAAGCATTGTTGGGGAGTGATAAGTAGTGTTTGCAACTCGCAGACGATTATGGCCAGGCGCGTCACAATTCGATGTGCGAGATCACACCTAAAGCTCGAAGCAAAGGCTCTCGTGGCGCATCGCTGGCGCA
>Ga0055584_100000592_pt1 | contig 34468 bp, 60 predicted proteins | sample OSDHelmetaG_FD_58716 | JGI IMG/M metagenome (GOLD analysis project Ga0055584, IMG submission 58716) | Pelagic marine sediment microbial communities from the LTER site Helgoland, North Sea, for post-phytoplankton bloom and carbon turnover... | ecosystem: Environmental > Aquatic > Marine >... | reverse complement strand
ATATTGGGAGATATAAAATATGAGTGAAGAAATCACAAGTGTTTCAAAAGAAGAGATTGAAGCACGATCAAAAAGAGCGAATGTTGGAAGTGGTAAAAGACAACTTTTAAGAAATTTAAGAGATGGCGAAGATGCAATGCGAGCAATGTCAACAGGTAAGCCAAACAGCTATTTACCGTTAGAACCAAACGAAACAAAAGAAGCTTTTGATATTCGTGTAAAGCATAAAACAAGTTTAAACAATTCAACTTCAAAAAGTGTAAAAGATATGGTAACAAGTGTATTTGAAAAAGAAATATTATTTGAAACAGAAGATGAAGATCTTAAAAGAATAATTGAAAACTTTAATGGAGCAGGTGAAGATTTAAACTCTTGGGCAGAATCATGGATGATGGATGCATCATTTAATGGTGCAGCTTATGCGCTGGTTAATTTTGACAAAGGAACAACAAAAGAAGATCCATACTGCATTGAAATTGATGCAGAAGATGTTCACAACATAAGAAAAAATAAAAAAGGTAAAATGACTTTATTTAAATATGAAGTAAACACGACAGAACCAAAAAGTGATTTTGCAGATATAGATGTTAAATATGTTTATGTTTATAAAGTAAGCGAAACAAATATTGTTACAGTTACAACATACAAAGGTATTTATGAAGAAGGCGTTATTGAAAATTATAATTTTGAAAGTGAAACAACTTTGGCAGGTTGGACTGAAATTCCTATTGTTGAATTATACCCTGAAACTCGTTCAAAAAACCTTGATGCAGATTGCCCATATTCCGACATAGCTTTGAAAAATTTGGTTCACTGGAAAAATAATAGCCTTTATCATTCTTTGGTTAATACAGCATCAAGACCTTTTATTTTTGGCAGTGGTTTCAAGCAGAAATCAAGAAATGGTAAAGAAAACAAAATACCTTTTGGAATTAAGGTGATGTATACCACGGAAGATCCAAATGCAAAAATTAGTTGGGTTCAAGCTGATAATAATTCAAGTGATATGATAATTAAATTACTTGATAAATTAGAAATGGAAATGGAAGTTTTAGGTTCCGAATTTATAAGTATTTCGGGCAATAGTAAAATGACAGCCACAGAAGTCAACACAACATCTGCTGATACAAATGCGAGAGCAACAAAATATTCAACACAACTTGAAAAAGCATTAATAAGAATTGTTAATTTCATGTTAAAATGGAAGAAAAAAGAAAGTGTTGAATTTGATTTAATGACTAATAAAAATATTGGTGTAACTGTTGATGTTGAAAAATACAACGCAATTATGGGAATGTTTGCGGCTGGTTTAATTAGTGCTGAACATTGCAGAATGTTATTAAAAGCAATTGATTATTTGCCTCAAGATTGGACTGAAGAAGAGATTACACTTTTACTTGAAAAAGCGGAAGAAGATTCTTTGAATAGTCTTATTCAAACAGAAGATGAAGCCGTTAAAAATGAAACGGTTGAAGCTATAACAGAAGTATAAATATAGTATTCAAAAATAAATAAAGGGTCTTTTAAAGCCCCTTTTTTTATGCAAATGGATCGTAATTGGGGCAATCTTCATTCAGTAATAAGACTTCTTTTATTTCAAGAAAGCTTTCAAATATTTTTATTAATTCTTCTATAATATTATTATCACCTTCAAAATCAAGAAGACCACAAAAGCCAACTTTAAAACTAAATTTATATTTATTTTTATTATTTAATTTTTCAACAATTAATTCTTTATTGCTTGAAAAAACATTTTCAGTTTCACAAAATACATCAATATATGAATCAACATCAACATCCTTTATTATCATTTTATTTATTATAATATTTTTATCTTTAATTTCAAAATTGCAATGCGGAGGTTTGTCGTTTGGGAATGTATAAACATCACCATTTTTTATAAAATTAATTTTCATTATTATTAATTCTATTTACAGAAATATCAAAGTATTCTTTATCTATTTCTATTCCTATAAATTTACGGTTTAAGTTTTTACAAGCAACTCCAGTTGAACCACCACCCATGAAAGCATCAAGGCAAACATCGCCTTCATTACTAAATTTTTCAAGTAAATATTCTAATAAGTCAACAGGCTTTTCAGTTGGATGTAATTGATTTCTTGTTTTATTAAATTCTAATATATCACAATCTCTTTTTCCATTTATCAACTTCCTACCTTTATGAAAAAATATAATCATTTCATATTTAGGTGCAAAAGATCCTTTTAAATCACCCATCCCTGTATTATTCTTTTTCCATATTAGTATATTTTTTATTTTAAAATATTTTTCAATTTCCTGTTTAAATAAATCAATATTATGAATTGAGCAGAATAAATAATGACCTGTATTATTTTTTGAAACTCTGTATATTTCTTTTATAAAATCCTCCAACCAATCCAAGCAGTCATCATTCTTAATAATTTTATGTTTTATTTTTCTATAATTTGATTGAAATGACATTCCATAAGGTGGATCACTTAAAACCACATCAATTGAATCATCTTCTATTTTTTTTAATTCTTCAAGGCAATCACCATTTATTAATTTTATATCTTCCATTTATCATATCTCCCAATATTGTCATTAAATAATACATTTAATTAATATTATTTCAAGGGGTGGTTGATTTTAGGTTAAAAAAAAGCTACTAAAAATAAATTTAGTAGCCAAAATAAAAAATAGAAAATTAAATAAAATTAAAAAAACTTTATTAATTTAAATTGTAATACATAATTATTATTTTGTCAATGAATTATAAAGGCTTCTTGCATTATCTCGTAATTGACATTGATTTTTAACTGATAAGTTGCCTTTATTTAAATTTTCAATTGCTTTCATTTTTAATTCTTTTTGTTTTGTTGTCTCTTCTTTCATTAATAAAATACTTTCAACAGTAGTTCCAATTGTATTTTTTGAATTATCTTCTTTTATTTTAGTTAATGAAATGCTATCATCAATATTAAGTTTATATTTACCAGTTATTATTTTATTTGTTGCTAATTCTTTTAATGCAGCATTTATTTTTTTTCTTTGGTGTGGCGTTAATTTTACGCTTTTATCATTAATGTTTTTAATATCATTAAATTTATTTCGAACAGGTGAAGAATACAATTGTATTTTATTATTTTTTGAATCAATATTATTTATTAAAGGAAATAATACTTTTGAATATTCAAGCTTTAAATTCAACAATGTTTCAATTTCAAAAAAAGATTGGTTTGTTGAAGTGAAAAAGTTTAAAAAATCATTAACAAAATTAACAATTAAGATTGTTTCTTTGCCATCTTTTTCTTGTTTCCAACTTGAAAGAATATTGAAGTTTCCTTTTCTTTCTTGGCTTTCATTACATAAAACTTTTATATTACATTCAATATGTTTATCAAGTGAATTATAAATCCTTTCTTTTGTGTCTTTGTCATTTTGTTTCTTTTTTGCTATTCCCATTTTTGCAGCTAAATCTCTAACTGAAATTTTAACAGTTGAGGTTGATTCTTCAAAATTAAAATCATTAATACTTAATAAGCAGAATAAAACAAGTTCATCAGTTTTTGCATTCATTGGAACAAGATTTAATTCATAAGTTTGTTTTTTAGTTCTAAAATATTTAACTTCTTTTATACAATTTATTGTTTGATTTTCTTCTAAATTATTTAGTTTATAATCTCTTTTTGAATCTATAACTTGATATATATTTGTTGTATTGAATTGAGAACTTACAGATTGATCAGTTGTTAAAGATTTAAATTTTTTAGTCATTTTATGCGCACCTTTGTTTTATATTACCTATTATATTACATAATAATATAATTGCAAATACCTACGCATATTATTATTGATAATCATTAAAAAGTGTATTAAATAAAGGGTTTTAATTTTATTAATATTTTGCCCTTTAATATACTATTATATAATAAAAAAAGGTTTTGCCCTTTGCTATACTTTTTTTTGCCCTTTGCTATACTAAGCTTTTTTAATAAATCGTTGATATTTGGCGGAGTTTATGCCTTACTAACTATTACTTATAACTAATATTGTTTTTTTAATTATTATTTATGTATTTTGTTGTGTTAAAAGCAAGGTCAAGAGATATGGTTGCTACGCAACACTGGCAACACTACGTGTTGATTGTTTTTTATTTATTTGTTCTATTTATGTATTTAAAAAGACCTTTAATATATCAAGCCTTATGTTAATACTATTTTATATTTAAACATACCTTAAAAATCATTTTAATAACCTTATACACATTTATTTCTCTTTTTCAGTAATGTTTTTAAAAGCCCACTACTAATTTTTCTTATAACGAACCCACTATAAAAAAAATAAGATAATTAAATAAAAACTTGACATCTTGATTTTGAGATCAATTATATATATTAATTACATCGTATTTACTTATGCGTAGGTTATGATAAAATATAACTATACAAAAGGAATAAAACAAATGGAAGATTTAACAAAAGAACAATTATTAAAACTACTTGAAAATAAAAATGGTAAATTGGTTTATGTATCACAATTTATTAATACTCCGCTTGTTTCAATTAATTCTGCTTATCATTTTACAAAAACAGGTTCAAGAATAATAAAAGTTAAAAACAAAAAATCAAAAGAATTTCAAAAACTAACTTATGATTACATTAAAAATATTGTTTTAGATAATAACAAACATTATAAAATATTTGTTGAAATGCATGTGAATTATCAATCAAGCGATGTTGATAATAGATTTAAACTATTACTTGATATCATTGAAAATGCGGCAAATCGTGCTCCTTGGGATTATAACGAATCAACACCTTACGTGCCAAATGGTTTTGATGACAAGCAATTTTTAAGGGTTGAAGGCGAGAAAATCAAAGTTAAGAAAGCCGATCAAGGTTTTCAATTTTTCATTTATGAGCATAAACAAGATGAAAGATCGCTTGATTTTGATTTTACCAAAAAAGAAAAAAAGCAAACTAAAACAACAAAAAAGCCAGCTAAAAAAGAAACGACAAAAGAGCAATTAAAAAGAAAGGTTGATGAGAAGTTAAAGGCGAGAGGTTTATTATAATGAAATTTAATAATATAAAAAGAAGAAAAAAAGAAAAAAATTTTATAGATGAATACAAAAATAAAATTGTTTTTTATTATGATTACAATGTAAATTCAACAATATCATCAAATAAAATAATTATTAATATAGAAGATTTAGATGATGAATTAAAAAACATTTATAAAGAAGTTAAATTTGATCATTGTATTAGTGTTCAAATTTGTGCATCAGGATTCTTTAAGATGAATTTAAATAGTTTTGAAGTTTTTGATGGATTCTCTTTTGGAGATAAAAATAATTATGAAGTAGAAAAAGAAAAAATAATAAATTATTTTAAGCATTCCGAAATTAGAGAAAAGATTGAAGGTTTTTTAAAATGATTAATCAAGTTAAACAAGTATTGAAACATAAGAAATATATTCAATTAAAAAATTATAATATGTTATTTAGTGATGATAGATTTAAAAACTTTCACAAATTAAATAAAATATATTCATCAATTAAAGATATTGAAATAATGCAAGATTTAATAAATAAAGATGAGAAGGCATATAAAGATGTCTTAAAAATGTTAAGGAAGCTATAAGAACGTATTATATAATAGGGTTTTTAACTATATTAAAATATAAAGTTGATTTAATATATAATTATACTATAATATAATTAGATAGTTTATATTATGATGCAATTTATCGACAATTTAAACACTTAATAAAAAACAAAAGGAATTATATATGAATAACACAACCAAAAACACAGTATTTGCAGCTGCTATTATTGCAGCTTTAAGCCCTCTTGCGGATTTCGACAATGTAAAAGACTATAATGATGAAGTGGGTTCAGCAAACTCAATTGCAGAGCTTACAAAATTACAAGGTAAACCTATTAAGCAGGAGAAGAAGGCAATTCAGCAATGTTTACAAGAGAAGATTGAAAGTTTAAAATGTAAAACAATAAAAAATAATGTAACTAAACTTAAAATGTAATCATAAAATAAATAATATTAGAAAGCAATCAAATAAGATTGCTTTTTTTATGCGTAGGTATTGACAAAATAAAAAAACTATTATATATTTATAGGTGATGATTATGCGATTATCAAAACGAAGCGGTCAAGTTTTTTTTTAAATTTCCTTTAATCAATGTCCTGCCTTGATCGTCTTCACCTTATATTAAAATAAAAATAGTTATATATTTTTTTTTGCACAAAGTTTTAAATGAATTCCTTTTGTTTCCTTTGTGTTTTTTTTGTCTTTTTTTTATGCGTTGGTATTGATTTAATTATATTATAATATATAATAAAAATAGAAATAGAAAAAGGAGATTTTAAAAATGGAAAACTATATCAAAATAAATAATACAATAATTAAAAACATTTCAAGCTTTCGATTTAATGAAGAAGACAAAAAAGATTTGTCAACATATTTCAAAAACCATAAGCAGCACCCTTTAGTTTGTGTTGATGGTCAATTTAATTTTGTTTTCTTATGCGTTGATTTAGAAGACAACACGATGAACTTTACAGAGTTTTCAAATAAGCAAGGATTTATTGAATTTGTTGAGGTGCTGATGTGCTTTGGCTTGTCTTCTGTTCCATCTGATTTATTTCAAGATGAGAATGTAAAGAATGAATTTTATATTGCATTAAGAGAAATAAAATTATTGGAAGAAATGAAAAGACAAAAAGAAGAAGCCGATGCAAAATAAAGAAGACTTATTAAAAATTAAATTCAAAATATACGGCAAGCTAAAAGAAAGGTTTCAAAGTGTGGATGCTGATGATTTTGATGTTTGCTTTGATATAGTAAACGATGAATTTTTTACTGAAATGGATAATAATATTATTTATAATTTATCTTTTAAATATAATTTTAATAATGAAAACCAAGTCGCAAGCCTTAATGACAGAAAAGATTTTTTATATAATATGATAGTAAAGGATGCATCATTTAATGAATTCAAATTAAAAACCAATGTAGATAGCTTTTAAAAAAGAAATCAATTAAAAACCTATTATATAATAGGTTTTTTTATGTTTTGTTAATTAATTTATGCGTAGGTCTATTATTTTAATTATACCATGATATAATATAGACATAAGCAAAACAAAAGGAATTAACAAAATGGATTTTAAAAACACATACTTAATAACAACTGAATATGACACAGACGAATGCACAACAAGAACATCAATTGATTTTTTAACAAAAGAATTATTGACTCAAATTGATTTGACAATAGAAGAATATATTGAAGAAACCACTTCAACAATGAAAACAAATAAAATAATTAACACAAGAGTTTTAAAAAATATAAAACAAAAAGAATTAATACAGGAGTATTTGAATAATGGTTATCAAATAGAATACAAGGAAGAACTGAAAAAAGAAATAATATTTTTAGAAACTAAGCAAACAATAAAAAACTTTTAAAAAGTAAACAAATTAAATAATATTAATAAGATAACTAAATTTAGTTATCTTTTTTATTGACTTTTTTTTATATATTGTTATCATAACAATATTATTGAGGAGATAACATGAAGAATAAAATATTAAGAGATATAAAAGAAGGCAACTTTTTAACAATAAAACAGATAGCCAAAAAAAATAAAATAAGTTTTGATGATGCTGTTGATATCATAAGAGAGTTAAGAGAAACCAAAAAAATTATATCAATGAAGGATGAATATAGATCCAGAAGAAAAATAATATTAAAAGAATTATTTGAAGAAAACATTTATATGTCGTATGACATCATAGAAAAAAGAATGAATTTAAAACCTTCATCAGTTAATAAATTATTAAGAGATAACAATATTTATATTAATAAACATAATTCAAAAATAAAGGATGCTGTATTAAATGAATTAAAAACAAATAATAATATCGATGGCGTTAAATTATCAAAAAAATTAAATATAAGTTATTCATTATGTTTAAGATTTAGAAATGAATTAATAAAGGATGGAAAGCTAAAACAAAAACCACCAATAAAAGAATTAGTTTTTGATTTAATGAAAACAAAAACAACATCAGAGATTGCTAAAATTTTAAATGTTGACATAACGATGGTAAGCCGTGCCAAAAATAAATTGAAAAAAAAGACTTCTTGATGAAGTCTTTTAAATAGTTTTCTTTTTTTATTAATTTTGTTTTAAACATCTTAATAATATAGAATCTTGAAAATTAACAACTGCTCTTTTTCTGTATTTTTCACCTGAAAATTGGGGTGTTTCATAAGCTTCAAGAATGATCGCTTGAAATATTTTTTTAATGTCTTTATCTATTCCTTCCAAAATTGCTAATTGATTTGAAAGTGAAACTCCTGACTGTCTTGTTGTCATCGTTGATTCAGCAACTGATGCAAGATTGTTGCAGTAGTCCATCTTTGTAGCCTGCGCATTTATATTAAATGATAATAAAAGCGTTGTTATTAATATTAATTTTTTCATTTTTAAATTCCTTTTGTTTGTTGAATATATATAATTATATAATATTTTATATATTAATCAAGATTGCAAAAATAAAATCAAAAGAAAACCCTTTATATAATGACTTCTTTCTGTTAACCATTTAGTGAATATTTACTAATTGGTTAACTTATACTATAATATTATTAAAAGGAGAGTGATTAAAATGGAAATGACAAGAGAAGAAATTGAATTATTATTTAAAAAATTAATTGATAATAAAACAATAACACAACAAAAAGATAAAACAGAACAACCCACGAACAGGTCTTTTATATATCTTTCAATGTATTCTAATACAACAATAAGACAACTTAAAACAGCCTACAACGTTGAATTAAGACCACTTGATACGATAGGAAGCATTGATAATTTATTAAATAAAAATGTTAGAATGAAAGATTTTAAGATCGCATATTATAAATTTAGAAATCCAAAAGCAAACAATCAAGACATCATAAAACACTTTGGCATCTCACTTTCTCACATGTCAAATGTTAGAAGCAGATTAAGAAAATTAGGTTTTACAATATAATTAAAGGAATTTAAAAAATGGCTAAATTAACAAAAAAAGAAAAAGAAGAAATTAAAAATCTATATCAAAATATTTTGGGTATAATAAAAATAATCATTAAAAACAAAAACAGAACTGAACATTTAAGCATTGTTTTAAAAGATTATACTATTAATAGATTAACAAGTTTAAAAGAAAGAAAAGAATTAACTGAAGGCGGAAAATATAAAATGTATACTATTGAGCAGATTGAAGAAATTAAAGAAAGCTGGTTTTATAAAGAAGCATTAGACATGTTTGATTATTACAAAATAAAAGATATTGAAGAAATTGAAAGCGAATATAAAAAGCTTTTTCAAAATGAAATAATTAAAAATAAATAAATGTTGACTTATATTATAATTATACTATAATATAATAAAGTATAATAAAAGGAATAAATAAAATGAGCATACTTAAAGCAATATCAACAAGAAATGAAAGCAAAATAGGATTCATATTAAAAGGTAGTGATTACCGTTTTTTATTAGCAAAGCAAGAAGATCCAAAGTTAACTGATGATGAGTTATCAACAATATTTAATTGCAATAATTCTTTGGTTTCATTATCAAGAAAAAGGTTAGCAAAGTTTGGTTTAGTTATCTAATAAAGCCCCTACTGTAAAAGAAAAGTCATTATTTAATGGCTTTTTTTATGCGCAGGTATTGACAAAAGTTATTAATTTGTTATTATAAATGAAACAAAAGGGAGAAAACTTAATGAAAAACTTATTAATAAATAAATCGGTAATGAAAAAAGAAATTAAAAATTATAAAGATTATATCAAAGCAATCAAAAAAACTTTTAGACCTCACATTTGCGAATCAATAGAACTTGAAGTCTTTTCAAAAGAAAAAAATGTTATGGTTTTTAGCTGTGGAATTGGTGATGATGATAAAGTATTATTAAAATTCGGTTATGATAATACTGAAATATTAAATTTACAAGAAGCAAAAGAAGATTATAAACCATTGTTAAAAAAACAAATTGAAGAATACAATCCTGATGATTATTCAGTGAGTGAAGATACTGATGCAGAGTTTGAAAATATACAATCAATAATGAAAAGAATGGTTGAAGCAATTGAAAACGATGATGAAGAAGAGATTGCAAAAATAAAACAAATATTAAATAGTAAATCAAAAGCAGATTTTGAAAAAGATTTCAACCCTGATGAAATTTCTAATTTAATAACTAATAAGTTGCATTTTGTCAAAGAGTTTCAAAAAATAGAATACTTTCAATATAATTTTAAAGGTTTAAATGAACAACTTGATGAAATTATTGCAGCAAGCAAAGATGAAAGTGTTATTGATTATATTAAAGATGGCTTTTATTTTTTAGGAGTTACTGGTTTAAGAACACCAAAAGAAAAATTAATTTTTTCTAATCTAACGGAAGATTTCTTTTTTATCGAGGGCGATAAATGCGGTCAGTTTTCTTTCAAGAAAAAGGATCAAGAATTCATTGACAAAGGCTTTTATGATTTAATGGAACAATACAAAACAGAAAAGAAAGTGAAAGAATTTTAATGTTATTCTTTAAAGTTTTAATATTTTATATCAAAAAAGCTTTCATTAGTAAATTTATGAGAGCAAAAACCTTTGAAATCAAAAGAGGTTCAAACAGTTATAAAGATGGTAGCTATTATTATGACTTAATCTTTTATTATAATGATAGAAAAAGAACAATATTTAGTATTTATCAAAATGATTTCCTTGCACCATATCGACCAGATGAGCAGGTTTTAACTGATAAAGCATTTAATGAAGCTACTGCTTTAAGAGATAAATTAATGAAAATGACAGAACAAGAAAAAGACAACTATTTTTTTAAATACGAAAACAAAGACTTGATAAAAAAGATTGAGGATTTTTAAAATGAGCAAGGTTAAAAGTTTAATACTAAATAATTATGGATCACAAAGCATTGATTCCGATGAAGTCAAAAACATTGTCAACCAAATAATGGAATATGAAAACCTAAAAGAATTCATTATAGAAGAAACAGGAAGCAAAGATTTTGATTTTTATTATCACGGAATAATGGATGTAAAAAATGAAATTGGTGAGCAATCATTCAATGTTTGCTTTTGGATTAATAAAAAAGTTATCTTAATGATAAATACCGAAACAGATGAGGTTGCAACTTATGACACAGAAGATCCAAGAGTTCAAGAATTATCAATTTATAAAGAAATTATTGAGGCTTACAGTGAAAGTGAAGGATGCCAAAAATACGAAAAAATAAAACTAATTAATAAAGTTGAAGAGTTTTAATGAATAAAAAGAAACCTTTTAAAGTTTTAATCAATTAAAAACCTATTATATAATAGGTTTTTTTGTGTTTGCTTATTTATTTATGCGCAGGTCTTGCTATTTTTATTATATTATAGTATAATAGAGAGTAAGAAGGCAAGAAGCCTTTTAAAAATAAAAGGAATTAAAAAAATGAAATTAACAAAAATAAAAACAATACATAATAAAACAGTATTTATTAATACAGACTTTATAGCATCAGTTGAATACACAGGAAGTGGAAGTGGAAATGAAAATGTATATGTATTATTATCAGGAATTAATGAAAATTATATGTTAACAAAAGAAGAGTTTGAAACAAAAATATTATTACAAGAAAAAATAAATAATTTTTAATATAAAATTATAAACAAAAAAAAAAGACTTCAATTAAGAAGTCTTTTTTGCATTCATCAATTATTAACTATGGATATGTTAATGCTTGCTATTATACCACAATTTAATTATTTATCATCTTTTTTATTTAACTCAAATTCAATTCTTGCTTTTGCTATCTCTAAATATTCAGCATCTAAATCTATACCTACACCTTTAAAGCCTTCCCTTGCTGCTGCTTTCAATGTTGAACCACTACCCAAAAATGGGTCTAAAATTAAGCCATTTTCAGGCGTTACTAATCTACATAAGTAAGCCATTAAATCAGTTGGCTTTACTGTTGGGTGGTTATTTTTTGCAACTGCTTTAACACTTCCATAAGCTTTTGCAACATCACCGTTTGTTCCACCGCCACCAATTGTTTGCTTATCTTCAAAATCATCCAAGCCTTCATTGCGATCCTTTTTGCTTGTTTTAGGTGAATAAAAATATTTAGTTTTCTCTCCTAAAATGTCAACTATTGGATCAGAGTTATCATGTATTAAGTTGGCTGGAAATCTGCAACCTTTCAAATCACTATTATTAAATTCTTTTGATTCTTTATGCATTGAGTAAGAGGTTTTTTCTTTTTGCTCTGTTGCAATTCTACCAAGCTTTTCATCTGTTGGAATACGACAATCATCAATATTGATTCCTCCAACTCCGTTGACCAAAACATTTTCAGCAATCGTTTTCTCGCTTAATGGTTTTCTTGCAATAGTAAAAGGTTCTAATGCTGGTTTTAGCGCTGTTCCAGTAATACCTTTTAAATCTGTTTCAATGCCTTTTTTCTTTAATGATTTTTCTATATTTAAACTTTTGGGGAATCCACTTCCGTATAACCAGCCCCCCATGTCACGAATTTCGAATCCTGCATCCTCAATATTGCAAGCCATACGATGTTGTGTTCTTGTTCCAGCGAATGCTATCATATGACCGCCAGCTTTTAAAACTCGTAAGCATTCAGCCCAAATTTCTTTTGATGGAACGCCATGATCCCACTCTTTACCCATAAACCCAATTCCGTATGGCGGATCGGTAACTATTGAATCGAAATGATTATCAGGGTATTTTTTTAATACTTCAAGGCAATTGCCGTGTTCTAATTTAAAATCTTTATTCATTTTTTTTTATATCTCCCAATATATTTATGTTTGTTTTAATTTAAATCTTTTCTTTTTCTGTTTTCTTAAATAATCAAGTTGTTCCGTGTCTATATGAAAGCTTTTTTTCACACTTGAAAACGCTTTTAAAATATTATAATTCATTTTTTTTATTTTCCTTTTTTAATTGTTTTTCTTTCTTTGATTTTTCAGCAAACCAAGCAATTTGTGATTGCCTTGTGTCTGTTTTCAATCTTGTTTTTTGGTTTTCTTTTCTTTTTGAAATCATGTCAATTATTTTTTTAAAGACTTCTTCAATTGTGATATCAGCAAAACAAGAAAACTTTTCATTTGTATTATTAAAACTTAATGTATAATGATTGCGCCTTTTATCAGCTATCACATCAAAGCCTTCATAATTAATAAAAATGCTTGTTATACTGTGTTTTTTTAATGTTGGTGTGTCAATTCTTGTTGAATAATCACACTCTTTTTTAATATCAATCATGTTTCCAATCCTCACGTTTTAAACTTATATTTTTTATACCTTGCTTTTTCCATTCACTTCCTATTTTTTTTCTATCATAATTTTGACAATTTATATAAAATTCAATGAATGTGTCAAGATTGTCATCTTCAATAAAATATTTAAGATTGTTTTTATTTTTTACAACTGAAATATTAAGAAGTTTTAAAGAAGAAGGCTTTTGAAATTTATATCTAAAACCACTGATAGAATACTTTATATTGTTTTCTTCTTTTATTTTCTCCATTAATTTTGTTGTGATCTCAATCATTTTCAATTCTCTTTAATTGCATCTCTTGATTCCTTAATAAAGCAGTAAGCAACCCTTTATTATTTTTATTTGAAATAATTAATTCTTCTTTACATTCTTTTATATTGTTTAATGTTGAAATTAATTCTTTTTGTATTTGTTTATTAGTCATTTTAAAAGTTCTCCAATTTATGCTTTATTTTAATTTTGTTGTATGCACCTTCACTTATTTTGTATTTATTTGATCTAAAACATTTAATATCAATGGTTAATTGAATAGATATTTTATAGCCATCATTTATTAACATTCTTTTTTCTACTTTACTTTTGATAAAATCAATATGACTTTTAAAATCCTCTGTTCTTGTTGTATAACATAAATTATTAAAGCCTTCTTCATTCTCTACAATACAATAATATATATCTTCTATTAATTCATTTTCGTTTTGTAAATATTCAGCATCCAAAGATTCATTGCCAGCATCTTTTAATCTTATACCACTATGATCATAATATTTTCTATTATTTACATTATAAGTTTCAAACAAATAATGATTTTCAGGAAAGAACAATTTTGTTTCATAAGAGATTACAATATTTCCTTCATCTCCAAAAGTTTCATTTTTAAATCCAAGCATTGCAAACATTAAAAGTTCTCCAATTTCTTTTTCATTTTCATTTTATTATAATAGTTTTCATCATATTCATCCATTCTTTGAACTCTCATTGATCTAACTTTGAAAACAGTTGAATAAAAGATGTCTTTTCTCATTTGATCATTGCAAACATTAGTTTCAATGTTTTCTTTTATGAACTCAAAATGGTCTTGTTTTAAATATGAATTAGTAACCAAACATAAGTTTTTTAAGGTTTCTTCATCTTTAATCATTTCAATATATAACTTATTAATAACTTTGTGTTGTATTGAATTAAATTCTTTTCTTATTTCGTGATTATCTACAAAGTCAAGTTTTCTGTGAAATTGAATATCAACTTTTGCTTTCTCTCCCCAACATAATTTTTTAATTTATATTTATTTGAAAAATCTTCATGTATCATTTTATTTTTAAAATTCATTATTATATTTCCTCAATGCATTCAATTGATTTTATTAATTCAATTTTACGTTTGCGATCATTTGTTTCTTTTGCGATCTTCTGTAAGATTTCAAAAGCTTTTTCTTTTTCAATTTTTATTTCGTTAGTTGTCAATAATTCAGATGGCACTTTACAATTTAAGAAAACAAATTCTTTTTTTATTACTGGTTCAAGTTCTATATATTCAGTTCTTGTAGTTGTGCAGCCACTCATTAAAAATAATAATGTAAATAAACAAGCAGAATAAAAAAAGTATTTCAAAGATTTCTTGATGGTCTTAATATTCTCTTCTGCATTTAAAACAAAGTCTTGTGCTTTTCCACTTGAAAAATCAAAATAATATTTTGTATAAATATGTTTTTCATCTTCACTGAAAGTTTTTATTATATTTTTTAATTGTTTTTTATCAAAATGAGTTGTTGGTTTATGATTGAATTTTCTTGATATGCTTATTATCAATTTAGCTTCTTTTGATTCTATTTTATTTTTTTGCATTTTGAAGTTCTCCAATTTTTTTGGAAAATCTTGCATAAGATAAGCAGTCTTTTATTTGTGTTTTATTTAATAAATTATATTTATGTATTTTTTTATTATATCTATAATTTTTTAAATCGTTTTCTATAAAATCAAGTTCTTGAAATGTCATTAATTTTAAATTACTTTTTAATACTCTTGTTTTCTCATTATCTTTCATGATATACTCCCTTTTGTAGTAATAATATATCATATAAAATGCGCAGGTCAACAAAAAAACCATTATATATTGACTTTTTTAACTATTTTAATAATAAAGGTTGTAATTGTTATATTATAATATATAATAGAGGTATGCAAAAAAAGTATTCTCCCAATATATATTTGTGTAAGTTATTATTTAACATTTTTATAATAACGCCTTTTGTAAAAAGCCCTTGATTAATTTCAGGGGCTTTTTTTTATTTAAAAGTTATCTAATTTATTATTTATTTTATAAGCATTCAAATATTGTTGTATTCTATCATAACAATCATCTTCATTCTCATTAAGTGGGCAGTTATGAGCAGATGCCCATTCTTCAACTTTAAAACTTTCAAGATTTATTTTATAATAAATTATTTCAACATTAACATATATTGATTTTTTATTTTTAAATAATTCATTATTTATTAAATCAATAAAAACATTATAATTAAAATCTTCAACATTAATTCTTATTCTTTTTTCAGCTCCATCTTTATTCCAAAAATCTATTTTTAATTTATTTTCTTTGAGTTCTTTCAACTCTTTTTCTTTTTTTATTATTATTTTTATAGCTTCAACAATATTAAAAGTATCAAAATAAACATATGTAAACATTGACAATGAAAATATAAGACTACAAATAAAAAATATAATATCAAACATAATTAAAACCCCTTCAAATTGTTTTCAATCTTTTCTTTTACTTCTCTTTCTTTTATTGTTTTAATTAATGTTTCAAGCTTTACGTTATGATAATGGATATTCCTATTTGATTTAGTTTTATAATGCTCACGTAAATCTTTTTTATAGTGCTCAAAAGTTTCAGCATCACAATATTTTAGTTTTTCGTTAAAATCAAATTGTTGTGCATAATCGGATGGAATATATGGATTGTTATTTTTCATTGAAAACCCTTTTATGTTTTCTTTTAATTTTTGTTTTCTTCTTTTCATTTCTTCCCTTTCAATTCTTGCTTGATCGTTTTCCAAAGTAAACAAGCTATAACCTTTAAAATCCAGTGTAAATTCAACCTCTGTTTCTTTGTCCATTTTAAAATTCCTTTAATTTATTGATTATTGTTACATCATTAAAACCTAATTTTTTTAATGCCCACTTTATATCATCACGCTCACTTCTAAACATTTCATCATCAATAAAATAATCAAGAATAAATTCATTATTTATAAAATGCATTTTACAAGGCATATATTCAAAAGATGGTTTTCTTGTGAAAAAGTCATTATCGGTAATTTTAACTTTTGATATTGAATAGTATTCATTATTTTTTATATTTTTAAAATAAAGTTTTTCACCTTGCAAATCTCTTTTGTCGTTTTCTTGAAACTCTTGTTTTATAATTATTACATCCATTATTAAGCCTCCTTTTATTTAATTAAATATCTTGTTTAAGCTTTCAACCATTTCATCGTCAACTATTGTTTGCAAACATTTTTTATTTTTTATTTTATTTAATTCAGCATTTATTTTTTTGTTGTCTTCTTCTTTTATTGTTTGATTATCTTTTAATAATATATTAATAATTTTTAGTTGTTCGTTTTCTTCTTTCAAAGTTTCATTATTATTATTTAAGATTTCAATTTCTTTGTTATTGTTACAACGATTCCTTTCTTCGATCACTTTTATTTTGTTTGCTTCATTACTTGATATTAAAATTTTGTTTTCTTCTTCAAGATTTGAAATAGTAGTTTTGCTATCTATATAAAAATAGATGGCTATTGTCAAAACAACTGAAAGAACAATTGTTATTGCTTTACTTTGTAATATTGTAGTTCCAGTTTTTATTAATTTATCTATCATTTTAAAACCCCTTTAATTTATTATTTATTTTATTTCTTATTTCTTCTTTTTTAAATCTCATAACTTCTTGCCTTTTAATTTCTATTGATTCAACCATTTCATTATTCCAATTATTAACAGTGAAACCTTTATTTATATTTCCATTTTCATCAAACACTCTATACATGTCAGGTTTATCACTCATCGTTTTTTCCTTCCAATAGACTAAATTTAAAATTTTCAATCAGCCACAAAATTTGTTCATTGCTTAAATTGCCATCATATGTTGTTTTCATATTTCCATTTTTGTCCCATCCAACAACAAACATACTTTCATAAATACCTTTGGATTGTTCCAAAATATCATCAGCATCTTTTTTTATTTTTATTATTTTAGTTTTCATTATTAAAACTCCTTTATTTTTCGTTGCATTACTTTTTCTCTTAATTCTTCTTTGCTTTCTTCACAAAGAATGCTCTTGTTAATTAAAAAATTAAGTATTTTTGCATTACCTAATTTTAAATGAAGATCAATCATTTCATCAGTGAGTTCAATTTCATGCATTTAGAAAGCTCACAATAAGAAAACAAATAAACAGTGATGAAATCCAGAATAATAAAACAAGAACAAAAGCTGCAATCATTAAAGTTACACACTCGTCAATTAAAGAATATTTTTTATTTCGTTTTTCTTCATCTTTTTCATTATTAAAAAAATAATTTATAAATAAAATAATTGGTGTTGATATAATTAAAATAATATAATCAATCATTTTGTTGTTCCCCTTTTTGTTTTTATTCCCTTATATTATCATTAAAATAAACTTTGTCAACCTGCGCATAATAAAAAAAGCCCACAAAAATATGTGGGCTTAATTATAGGGGTAAACAGTTTTTTATTTTATCTTGTTGACTTCATTCTTGAATGCTTTTAATGTTGGCATTTTATCATTTAATAATGAATTAAGAAAAGAAGTTAAGCAAACAGTTAACATGTAATCAACTTCATCAATCTTGTCTTCTTCAAATACTTTTGACATCGATGCACAAGTGATGTGAAAATCTGTAAGTCTTAATTTTGAATAATTTATTTCATTTTCATTTTCAGGTTTATTTGTTAATACTAAATTAATAACGCCTTGAAAATCTTCAAGACTTTTATTATTTTTTAAATCAAAAGCCCTTTCTTTTTTCTCACCTTTTGAATTTACAAAACAAAATAAAATATTATTAATTTTTTTCTCTTCTAAAAAATTATGTAACTCTTCATAATGTATTAATTCAGCAACTTTTTCTTTAACTCTTTTTTTTGCTTTTGTTTTTGCAACCTTCTTTGGCATGTTTAATTTTTCATTATAATGTTTCGAAAGTTTTCTGATCGCTTTTCTTGTGTTTAATGTTGGCATTATTTTCCCCTTATCTTATTTAAAATATTAAAAGTTTTAAATAAAACAAAACCAGTTTGAATTATAAACATTGTAATTATAAAGCCAGCCCAAACAAAAACACCCCCAAGATAAAAAATAGAAAAATGAAGAATCATTGCAATAATTGATTCAACATAATCCTGTTTGTATTTTGGCAGCAAATAAAACCATCTTAATGCTTTTTTAAATTTTTCCATTTTTTTAATATCTCCCAATATTTTTTTTATATATTATCTAAAATTCCCAAATGTTTTTTTTCTGGAAATTTACAATTCTTCGTTTGCAACTTCTCATTGAATTCATTAATGCAATCTGCTCTCACAAAAAACCTTTTAAAACTTTTTGTATTCTCAAAGTAGCCAACTAAATTATTAAAGTTTTCTCCTTGACTATTTAAAATATGTTGCGCTTTTCTTTCACTACAACAAAGCCTATTATTATTCATTAAAACTTGCAAAGAATAACATACTACTTTATGTTTTCCAAATTCTTTAATTATAAATGGTTTTATGATTCTTAAATTTTTTGCTTGTGGTTGAGTGCTCAAAACCTCTTGTCCGTTTTTATCTAAATTCATTTTATTTTTTTTCTTGTAATTGATTTTATTCTTCATCTTCTTCTCCGTTTTTTATTTCACTTATTATCAATCACCCTATATTTTATATTATAACATTTTATGCGCAGGTTACAAGTTTTAAAACAAATTAATTTTTTCTTTATTTTTGACAACAAAACCTTTATTAACTAATAAGTGAACTATGCCTTTTAAATGGCTTTGACCATACGTAATATAAGCGTTCTCCTCAATATTCACTAAATGGTTAACAACCTTTTGATTCCTGTATTGAATAATAATGTCGTTGTAGAATTCTCCCTTATTCACTAATTGGTTAACCACGATCCAGTTGTGTTTTAAATACATTTTATAAATTGGTTTAGGTATGTTTATTGTATCAATAAAGCCTTCTTTCTCTTGCGTTAAACCTTGATTTTTCAACGATTGCTCAAAGCTTGTTAACTTATTGGTTAACCCGTATATTTTAGCTAAATTATTAAATTCAGTCATAGAAATGTCAAGATTGAATCCATCTTGTATTTCTTCAAAAGAGTTTTCATTTTTCCAATCCAATCTTTTAATTATTTTTTTTATACTATATTTTATATATTTTTCTTGATTGATTTCTTTTGATTTAATGAGTTCATAAAATGTTAAGTAGTCATTTTTTTTATATATAGATTTCTCATGAATAACTTTATTATAAAAACTTTCAGGGGCAACATGTAACATTCCTTGCAGAACTATTATTTGATTTCCTTTTTGAAGTGTTATTTTTTCAACATCATAAGTGATTAAATTTAAAAATATTAAATAAATAAATATAAAAGAGAATACAGAATAAAAAATTATATTAATTATGTTTGTTTTTAAGTAGTTTAACATGTCAACTCCTCATTAATTTTATTTAATTATAACAATATAATAAATAAAGTCAAGAGAAAGGTCAAGAGATATAGTGCTATCGCACACTGACAACACTACGTGTTGATTGTTTTATTATGTATATGCCTATTAATTCGTGTTTTTAACCACCTTTTAGCATTAACCTATATAACCACAAGTTAAAGCGATTGCGAATAGCAATCAAGACCATTCTTTTACAGTGTTGCGTAGCAACTTTAAACATAACAAATATAATAAATAATAATTGAAAAAACAATATTAGTTATAAGTAATAGTTAGTAAGGTATAAACTCCGCCAAATATCAACGATTTATTAAAAAAGCGTAGTATAGCAAAGGGCAAAAAATAGTATAGCAAAGGGCAAAACCTTTTTTTATAATACAATAGTATATTAAAGGGCAAAATTAAAACTAACTAAAAACCCTTTATATAAAGGACTTTTTAGACTTCTTATATAATAAATTAAATACCTTATTGAGTTATTTTAAAATTATACTATAATGTAATTAACAACAAAAGGAGAATAAAAAATGAATTTTAAAAGAAAAATGGAATTACTATATAGAAATGTTATTATTGATATATCAAATGAATATGCTTCAAATGATAAAACAAGAGAAGACTTTATTGAAGAAGTTAATTCAGGACTTGCATCAATGCTAGGTTTTGAAATGTTTAAAAATTACTTAAAAAACGGTGATAAAGTTTTATTTACAGATGATTGCACACGTGAAAAAGATTTGGATCAATTCTTATTTCAATATTACAAAGTTTTAACTCTTATTTTTGATGCAATCGTTATTGAAAGAATAGATAAAAAAAGAAGTGGCTTTACACTAATCAAGGGGGGTAAATAATATGATGCAAAAATGGCAATCTTGGTGGCAAAGACAAGACAAAGAAGCAGTTCAAAGTCGAGCAATTCAAAAGATAAAAGAAGGCATTATTGATGATTACTTTTTAGATGATGAGAATGGAATCGTTGAAGTTGTAAGAAATCTTGATGGGTCAAAGGATCTTGAATATAAAGAATTTATGACAAGAGCTGAAGCTAAAACAAAATTTGATAAAGAAAACAATATAAGTGTATCACCTGAAAAAATAAAATTAACTAATAGAGAAGAGAATATTTTAGAACGTGGTGATGCATTCCAAAACGCTGATAAATATGACAGAAAAGCAAGGATGCAAATGTTACGAGAAGAAGGCAAATTTTCAACTAATAACGCAAAAAATATTGTTGAAAAAAGAAGTCTTTCAGAAGAATTAAGAGGTGAAGCTGAAAGCAATTATAATTCAAAACCTAAAATGAATAAATATCAACAAAAAGATTATAATGATTTTAAAGATGCATACGGATTCTAAATAAAACTATTATATAATAATTAAAAGGAGCTTTCATAAGTTCCTTTTTTATTTGACTTTTTTTATTATTATTGTAGATGTAAATAAAGGAAACAATAAAATAATAGGGATCAACATGACAATTATTAAAATAGATGGATGTATATTTCAAAAGCTGGAAGCCAAAGCAAAAGAAAATTTTGAATATTGGGAAACGGTCAACAAAGCAAAAAAAGAAAAGCAATGCTTTAATACGATAAAATCATGCAGGGTTGGCGTTTTTTGCGAGTGGGCGGTCAAAATGCATTTATTAAATACATATAGTTTTGACCTTTTAGAATTAAATGTTTACGGAGAAATTGAAAGGCATCATAATAAACAATTTAGAGGTAAACCTGACATTGAATTAGTTACTTCAACCCAAGAAATCAAAGCAGAAATCAAAGGAATATCACAAGGACAACCCAAAAGTCAAGTGCTCACAGCACACGCTGAAAAATACCACAATAATAATTTTACCCACCTTATTTTTTGCGAATTATTTTTAAATGAATCAAAACAAGAAGCCGAAATTGAGATTTATTTAACTGAAAAATTAAGAGATACAATAAGAAATCCAATCTATAAAAACCTATATGGCAAAGAATGCTACACCAATGAAAACTTTATAAATACATTAATAAAAACTAAACAAATAAGACCTGCGATCTAATAAAAATCAACCTGCGTATATTTATAAAGATTTGTTTATTTATTAACTTTTTTTAATTCTTACTAATTAAAGAATCATATCTTTAACAAACGATGAAATTTAACGAGTAAGGGGGGGAATGAGTAAAAAAACCATGATGATGGCTACTTTTACAACTTGCTATGCGTAGGTTGTTATTTATCTTTTGTTCTTTCATAAGTATTAAGACCAAAATATGCACCTACAAGTATAAAAAACATTGCTTGTGTGCTGGTAATCAATGGAAGATATACAGGATTAACCTCAAAATAAATAGGTAGTATACCAGACAATAAAACATATAAAAAAGCTACTATTGTCATGATGGTTCTGTTTCTGCCTTTCTCTTTTCTTTTCATTTCTTTTTTGATTTCTTCATCTGAAAAAACAACTTTTGCTTGATCTTCTTTTGTAATCATTTTATTTAATTCCCTTGATTATATTATTATATAAAACATCAAAAACCATTGATTTTATTTTGTTGTATTATTTTTATTCTAATGTATTTTATTAAAAAATACAGGGGAACATCATGAAACAAAAAAATAAAATAAAGCAAATGCGAGAATTAATAAACTTTACACATGAGTTTTTAGCAACTTATGATGAGCGATTTAAAGGTGAAGTTGCTGATGAATTAGTTCTTGGAACTGGAGTTCAAGAAGGTGGGAATTTTGCATACATTAAACAATTGGACGGTGGCGTTGGTTGTTCTTATTGGCAGATTGAGCCTAAAACTCATGATGATAATTGGGAAAAATATTTAATTTATAGACCAGAATTAGCAAAAAAGTTTTTAATTTTGGCTGGTGATATTTCAATTTTTAATCATTTAGAAGAAAGTGAACACAATGATTTTATAGTTAATTTTATAAAAGAGGGAAGACACAAAGACCTTTCAAATTTAACTTTAATTGCAGATCTAAAATATGCAATAGCACATTGCCGACTTTGGTATTTTAGGAAATCATTTCAAATGCCTTCTTACATTAATATTGAAGAATTGGCGGAAATATGGAAAGAACATTATAATACTAATGTAGGAAAAGGAACCGCTGAACAATTCATTGAAGGTTATAATGCTTATGTTAAATAAAAGAAGACTTAAAAAAAGAATTCAATTAAGAAAAATCAAATTCTTTAATAGTAAACATTAAAAAAAACCATTATATAATGTAAAAAGTTGACATTAACTTTTTTTATTATACCTTTTTAAATATATAGGTTAGATAATTAATAATTTTGGTTGATTGTGTCAACAATTTTTATATAAGTTATCAAAAATATTTGTGATATTTAACACCTGTTTTTTAAATATGTAATTTAAAATGTAAAAACTAAAGACCTCGTGGGCAGTTCAGTGAACTTTAAAAATTAAAAGGAAAGTATAAAATGAATCAAGAAAATAACGGTGAAAACCAAAATTTAGATAATAACAACGAAAACCAACAAACAGAACTTGAGCAATTAAGAGAAGCAAACGCACTACTTACAAATCAAGTAAATTCAATTACAGGTGAGCGTGATAAGGTTGTTGGAAAAAATAAAGATTTAATAAACGAGAATGGAAGTTATAAAGAGAAAATAAACAACTATTCAAATTTAGCAAGCGATGAAGAAGATAAAGAGTTATTGAGAAATGGAAACGCACAAGCGGTTTTCGATAAGCAAAAGAAAGCACAACAAAAAAACTTTGATGAAATCATGGGCGGTGCAAATAAAGAGATTGAAGATTTAAAAAATGAAGTTTTAGGATTTAGAAACCAAATTAAAAAAAGTGAGTTTGAAAGAGCAGCCGCTGATTATATATCAAAAACAGATATTAAAAAAAGTGCAGCATCTACTTTTATAAAACTTGCGATGGAAAAAGCAGAATTAGTGAATGGTGAGTTTGTTTTTAAAGATTCAAACGGCAACATTAAACACAATTCAAAAGGTCAAAAGTTTACACTTGAAGACCATGTGAACGAACAAAGAAATTCAAATGAATTCTTTTTTGATATTCAAGAAGGAACTAACGCTGCAAGAAATGGTCAGCAACAAAACGGTGTAAAAACTTACACGCAAGAAGAATGGCAAAACCTTTATTCAAAGGCAACACCAGAACAAGAGCTTGAACTTGATGCGCTTTATGATAGCGGAAAAGTAAAAGTTGAAGATTAATAAGATTTAGAAAATAAGTAAAAAAAAATTACATAAAATTACATATTTAAAACACAAACGGGAGAATTAAAATATGGCGAATAATAACGATTTTAGCGCAACGTATAGAGATAAACTTGCACCAAAAGCAATTAAAAGATTAGTTGCAAAAATGGAACCACTTCATTATCTTAATCAAGATATTAGTGATGACATTATAGACAAAAACCAATCTGTATCAATAGAACTTCAAACTGAAGATTTTATTGCCAATGATTTTGATGATGTGAATGGTATTCAATCACAATCATTTAAAACTAAAACCAAAACAATTATAGTTGACAAACATAAAGAAGTTACGTTTGAATTATCTGACAAGCAAATGAGAGAAGTTCAAACAATGAACATTGTTCCTGATCTTTTCAATAATGCTGTTAATGCATTAGCAAAAGCTCAAGTTTTAGAGTTTTATAAACTTTATAAACAAGTTTATAATTTTGCAGGTGTTGGTTCAAACAATGCTTTCAAATCTGATGATATTTTTGAAGGTGAAAAAATACTTTTTGATGTATTAGTAGAAACAGATCCTGTTTGTGCAGTAACATCAAGAGCATTTACTGATTTAGCACACGAATTAAAAAACGCTGGTAAAAATGCAGATTCTACATCTGAGAATGTTTTAAGAAATAAAAATCTTGGCACAATTGCAAACTCTTATGTTTTCCGTGATCAACTTTTACAAGATGTTTATCATACAGCAGGAACTGCAAGCGCAAACGAAACTTTGGTTTCAAAAGGTGCAACTGCAATTGGTGAAACTTCAATTTTAATCACTGGTGAAATTGGTGAAACTTATGTTGAGGGTGATTTAATTTCAATTGAAGGTCATGAGCAAACATACACTGTTACTGGTGATGCTGTTCACGTAGCCGCAGATTTATCTGTTAATGTATCTCCTGCAATTTCTATTGAAATAGCTGATGCAAGCGCAATAACAGTTGTAGGTTCTCATCCTGTTAATCTTATGTATGGCAAAGAGTTTGCGGTTCACGTAATGCGTCAACTTGATAAATCTGCACAAGAGTTAGGATTAAGTTCTACAAATTCAGTGCAACAAAACGTTGTTGATCCACGCACTAAAACTTCAATGAGAATGGAATCATTCCGTGATCCTAAATTGAAAACTCACTTTTTCACTTTTGATGTTTTATTCAATGTTGAATTAATGGATGCACGATACGCAGTTAGATTATTAAATTCTTAATTTAAAATTAAGGTAAGTCTATAAACACTATAAAGGGTTGGGTTTTAAAACCTAACCTTTTTTTTATTTTAAATTTGGAGAAATAAGATGACAAAATACATAATGATTAATTTATACAATAAAGACAGAGAAGCCAAAGTTGAAAAAGATGGCGCTGCACATTTAAGATTTCTTAAAAACGGCTGGGTTGAAGTTAAAGAAGAAATTAAAGAAGAGATTAAAGAAGAGATTAAAGAAGAAGTAAAAAAAGAAGTAAAAAAAACATCAAGAAAAAAGAAAGTTATTAAAAAGGAATCTGAATAATGGGTGAAAATAACAACGATTGGACAAAAGAACTTTTGATGACCTTGGGTAAAATTAATGGTGAGGTTGGTTTAATAAAAGATGGTATGAAAGAGCAGAGCGAAGACTTAAAAACTCAACAAAAAATGATTGCAAGTTTAGTTTCAAACGATATAAAATTAACAAATACTATTGCAAAAATAAACGATATAAAAACAAACATTGATAAAAACGAAGATAAAAACGATGCAGAAGTAAAAGAGTTAAAAAAAAAATACGATAATGATATAAAAAAATTAAATGATCGTGTTTTAAAAAATGAACATATTGCAAAAATAGGTGTTTTTATATTTACTTTTTCTTATGCTGTTTTTATGTTTTACATTAAAAGTTTGATAGGTTAATTTATGGAAGCTTACAATAGAGGACAGGTTGTTCACTTGACAGAATTAGAAGGACAAAAGCAACGTGTTCTTCTTCTTCTTGATAAAATAATTTTAAAATATAGTAAAAATATTATTGAAAAAATTAATATTAATTCAAATTCAATTCAATACACAAATGAAAGTATTGAAGAAATAGTTGATGAAATGTTTGAAAATCAAAAATCTTTTTTACAGGAAGAGCTTTTATTGTTAGCTTTATATGAGAGCAATTTTCAAAGTAAGTTGACAAATAAAGAAAAAAAAGAAAACATAAAACCGTTAACTGAAACACAGGCATCTAAAATTCTTGGGTTTTCTGTGTTGGGTGCAACGTTAGCAACATTTTTAAGAAATCAAAAGATTAAATTAAAGCAAGAATTAAAAAAAGAAATAAATTTTATTTACGGTCAAAAAACAACAAATGCGGCTGCAAGAAATAGAATTATTAATAATGTTTTAAATTCAAATAAAAATCAACTTGAAACAATATCAAGAACAACAACAAGCCACATTTTAAATAATACAAGAATTGAAACATATATAAAAAACGATATTGAAAAAGTTATTTATTCAACAATTGCAGATAAAAAAAGAAGTAAAATTTGCAAAGATTTAAATGGATTAATACAGTTTGCAAATGATCCAAAGATAATAAATCCACCACAGCATCCAAATTGTCGAAGTTTTCAAATGCCGTATTTTGGAAAAGGTGATAAATATGATGAAACTTTTGCAGCTTATGCATCAGAGGAAGGTTTGAAAATGGATGAAAATGGCAACTTTGCATTGAATAAAAAAGATATAATTTCATTAAAAGATTTGGAAAAAAGAGACAAAAAGAAGTATGGTTTTTAATGTTTGATTTTAAAAAAAATCAATATACAATGAAAATAATACAAAAAATTATTGGGAGATAATAAATGGCAATAGAATACATCACAAGAGCACAAGTATCAAAACATATTGATGAAATAGAATATCCACGTCTTCCTGATAATTCAATTGATGAAGAAAGAATTGCAGAAACGATGACATTTCCACGAAAAGAAATTGAACCATATTTAATTCAAGGTGGTTATGTTGTGCCTGTTATTTTACAAGAAGATATTGATCAAATGATTAATATAGTATTGCCAATTTTCAAATATTACATGACAAATAATAACGGCAACAGAACTGATGAAATAACAGAAGGTTATAATAATGCAAAAAGCATTTTAAATAAAATTGCATCTGGTAAGACTACTTTAAATATTGAAAACGACATCTCAAATAGTGCAGGAAGTGAATTAAACTTTTTCACGTTAGATGTTTTTTAATGGCAAGTTTAAATATTGAAGAATTGGAAGAGTTAGAAAAGAAGTTTTCCAAAATTGACACTGATGAAATGATGAGAAATACATTATTAGAAATCTCACAAGGATTCAAGGAATTTTCAAAGGGAACTTTTATAAGTAAAAAAAGCCCTTTTGGTAAAAAATGGGAACCTTCCCAAAATCCTGACACTTTAATTGATACTGGTGATCTATTTAATAGTATTGAAAGTGTTGTAAGAGGTAATAGTGTTGTTTTGTTTTCATCGGGAAATTTAGATTATGCTATTGAACATAATGATGGCTGGGGAATTATGCCAATACGTGAATTTATTCCAAACAAGGGAAAAATACCTGCTGCTTGGAGACGATTTGCAAAAGAAAGTATTGAAAAAAATTATAATAGCAAAATATTAAAAAGAATTAAAAAGAAAAAATAAAAATTATTGGGAGATAATAAAAAATGTTTGAAAGTAAAAATCTAATTGTAAGTGAATATTTAGAATCTTTATGTTTAAAAATTAAAGAAGATATGCCTGATGAAGTTTTTACTTGTGATATTTACGCAGGGCAACTTTCCGAAGGTGCAACAAATGGATTGAATTTTAATGTGAAAAAAGGTTGTCAACTTTACTTGACACTTGACAGTATGACTTTCCCAAAAGGAGAAATCTTAATTGGAGAAGCTACCTTTGTTTTATATTGTGCAGCATTACCATCAATAAACACAAGAGGTTTTTCACTTGAAGGATTGAATGCAGTTCAAAAAATAATTGGCTACATAAATGAGCAAGAATATTTTATGCAAGGGCTGATGACAAGACCAGAATTTCAACTGGTTGAGCAGATGGAAAATAAAGAAAAGAGCAACCGTTTATATAATATTTTTAAAATATCATATAGACAAAGAATAATGTTAAATCAAAGTTAAGAAAAAATAAATTACATATTTAAACACAAACGGGAGAATTAAAATATGGCTATAAATAAAAGTTTAGCGAAAAAAATTGCTAACAAAGATGAATTTCATATGGCAGAAGGAACGGCAGTAATCCGTCCTGTTGACATTAATGGAGTTCCAACGGGTGATTTCCGCAGAATCGGATCAATGAGTGAATTTTCAGTTTCACATGAAGTTGAAGAAACAGAAATAAGAGAAAGTGAAAGCGGTCAATCAAACATTGCTGAAACTATTTACAACAACCCAACAGCTGTTTTTACTCTTGGTTTTAGATCTTTTAGTTCACAAAACTATCAAATTTTTACACTTGGTAATACAACAGATGAAGCGGCAGCTGTTGCAGAAACTAAAACAATAAATATTAAAGCAGACACTGTTTATTCATTAGATGATTTAGTTGATACATCAACGAATGCTGTTTCAATTGCAGACACTTCAACAGGTCTTGTTATTTTAGAAGAAGGCAAGAATTTTGAAATCGGTGAATCTGGTTTAATTCAATTTTATACAGTTGCAGAGCAAACATCGTTTGGTGCTGATACAATAATTGATGACACTGGTGTTGATTATGATGTTACTTACGATAAATATTTGCAAGAAGCAACACAAGCTTTTCAAAATAATGCATTGAATTTTGAAGTTCAATTTGCAGTTATTAAAAAGAGTGGTGGCGTTTATGAAGAATTTTTGGTAATCATTCCAAATCTTTCAGTTTCACCATCTGATGGCGTTACATTTTTAAGCCCAACCGATGCAGCTGTTGCAACTGTTACAGGTAAAGCTCAACAGTCTAAAATTAACACTGCCGCATCTCCATATTTAATTAAAAAGCGTAAAGCAGCTTAATTTAAATTAGTATATAAAAAGTTATATAAAATATTTAATTATATTATTATATAACTTTTATTTTTAAAACAAAAAGGAATAAAAAAAATGGGATTAAAAAATTTTTTAGAAGATTACATTGAAATAAAAGTTGACAAAGAATTTTTAAAATTTAAAACATTATCTGTTGATGATATGTTTAAATTATTAATTGAAGAAAGAAGATTTATAACATATTTGTTTGAAGGTGTTGTTGATGATGATAAAAAAGCATTAAACGATCCACAGGATTTTACAAATCATATTATGGCAAAATATCCAACCGTAATTATTGCAATAATTGCAATTTGTTATGTTGAGGAAGATGATGAAAAAATGAGTTATGAAGAAAAAAAGATTGCTATTAAAAATATTGATGTCAATACACAATTAGTGATTTTTAAAAATATTAGTGAGAAGACTTTTAAAGGTGGTGTTTTCAAATCTATAAAAAAGACAGAGGATGTGATCGCTCAAATAAGAGATCAATACGGATTAGTGAAGAAGAGCTAAAAGATCAAAAAATGCAAGCAAAGTTTGAAGAGCAGGAAAGGCATAAAAAAGTTAAAGAACTTGGAATGCCTACTTTCTTTGCAGCATTGGTCGAAGGTGTTGAAACAATACGAGAGACACATCCAGATGTAGAAAGTTATGGATTGCAAAAAGTTTTAAAATTAATAGAAGTAAATAAAAAAATAAAAAAACGTGAATATTTAGATGATCATATTTTAATGAAAGCTTTATTTTCGATGATACACGGTGATCCAAAAAAGGCAGAAAAAACACGTGAAGATTACAACAAAATTATTGATGACTACCAAAAATAATAACGGGAGAATAAAAAATGTCCGAAACAGTAAGTCTAATCTTTGAACTTGAGGATCGAGCAAGCAAAGAATTTAAAAAGTTTCAAAAGCAATTAAAAGAAATAAAGAAAGAAGCAAAATCGGCAGGTGAAGAACTTGATGATCTTGGTGATGAAACAGATAAAGTTGGAAAAGGATTAAAGAAAGCTGGCGAAGGTGCAACATCTATGGGTAGCAAATTAAAAGGTGCTGCTGGTGCATTGTCTTTGATCGCTGGTGCGATGGGAGCAGTTATTGCACAAGTTGTGGCATTAAATAAAGAGCTTATTGAACAAGCAAATTTTGGAGGAGTTAGCGTTGAAACAATGCAAAAATTAGGATTTGCAGCAACACAAACTGGCGGAAGTTTTGAAGATGTTGCTGATGCATTGAATGAAATAACATTAAAATCAACGGAAGCTGCAAAAATTGGATCAGGTGCTTTTGTTGATATTGCAAAATTGGCAGGGTTAACAATTGAAGAGTTTGCAAAGTTAACTCCAGAGGAGCAGCTTTATAAATTTGCAGATGCAACAAAAGATATGGATGCAAATTTAAGAAATCTATTACAAGATGAGTTAGGAAGTGATACCTTTATAAGATTAAATAAATTGCTTTCTTTAGGAAGTGATGGATTTAAAAAATACGGAAAAGAAGCTGAAAGAATTGGTATTATAACAGAAGCAGAAAGTCAAAAAGTCGCTGGAATAGGTCAAGCTTTTGAAAGCTTAAGTCAAACATTTAAAACTTTATCAACAAAATCTGTTGCTGCAATAAGTGAAGAAATAACCTTTTTAATTAAGAAAACACAAGATTTAATAATTGGATTTTCAGAAGGAACTTTTGCACGCCCGATTAGTGCAAGCTTTAATTTAATTGGAAATGCATTAAAAGCGGTTGGTCTTGTTATTTTTGGATTATTAAAGACAGCTGGAGATTTTATTGGGATAGGTCTAAATAAAATTGAAAGTGGTTTAAAAAGCACATTGTTATCAATACACTCAACTTTAAAAGAGACATTTGACACAAACCTTCTTGATGACTCAACTGTAATAACTTATAAAAGTCAAATTGAAAGACTTGATCATGCAACATCAACAACAGCAAAAAACATGATTAATAATTTTAAAGGAGTTAAAGAATCAGCTGAAGATGTTGTTGGTTCTGCCAAAAAGTTTGCATTATTAACAGCAGCCGATCAAAGTCTTTTAGAGAGAGCGCAAAACGGTCTTGTTAAAAGTGCAGAAGATTATAATAGGGCAATTTTATTAAGTGGCACAATTTATGGTGAAAATAATACAAGAACACAAGAATTAATTTTTAATCAAAGAAAGTTAACAGAAGAAACAGCAAAAACAGTTAATGAAGTTAAAAAGTTGGAAAGTTTATCAAATTCAATTCAACTTGATTTAAATTTTCAAAAAGCACAAATTGAATTATTAAAATTTAAGGGTGATTTGTTGGGGGCTTTTGAATTGAAAGCAAGCTTTGATAATAAGCAATTATTAGATGAAGCTAACGCTTTAAAATTATCTTTGGAAAAGTCTTTAACAAGTATTTCAGATGATTCTATTTCATTTAATCCAAATATAAAATTAGGTGATGATGATTTTGATCAATTGCTTGATGAAATGAAAAAAGAAGTTAGCGATGTTAAAGGTAATGAGGAATTTGTTGTTAGCTCAAATAAAGTTATTGAAAAATTAAGAGTTATAAACGAATATCAAAGATTAATTGAAGGTCAAGTTGGAATTGAAGCATTAGCACAACAAGTGGAACAATTACAACTTCAGATGCAATTGGGAGATGTTACACCCGATCAAGTTTTGGCAAAAATGAATGAGCAACTTTTATTAATGCAAGAAACATTGCCAGCCAACTCAACCGAATTATTAGCTTTTGAATTACAAGTTAAAAAAATGACTGAAAGTTTGGATGTAATGAAGGGAGTTAGTGAACATTTTGCTGAAAGTTTTTCAGATGGATTTGCGCAAGCATTTACTGATTCATTGCAAGGTGGTGAAAAATTTGTTGATGGAATGAAAAATTTATTAAGAGATTTAGCGCTTTCATTTATTCAAGCAGCAATTAAAGCTTTAATTTTAACTGCAATAATGAGAGGAATTAATGGGGGGTCAGCAAGCACAACAAGTTTTGGACAGGATTTTAGTGCAAACTTTGGATCAAGTTTTGGCGTTGATGTTCCGAAAGCTCACAATGGAACAGGTAGCGGAACGATGGGTGATGAAAATGGATTAAGAAACGGAACCAAATCAATTAATGCATTCAATCCAGCTGGTTCTTTGAATTCAGATGAAATATTTGCAGTATTGAAAAAGGATGAAAGCGTTGTGCAAACATCATCATTAAGTTCACCAACGGGCGTTGGAAGTCAAAATGTTGTAAATGAAACCTCAATTACTAATGTTATAACATCTGACGAGGTTGGGGCAATGATGGAAACTCCACAAAACGTTGATAAGTTTGTTAATATGATGAATGCAAACCGTTCAAGAATTAATATATAATTATATTATAATATAATAAAAAGCCCTCTTAAAAATAAGTGGGCTTTTTTTGTTTTTTATTTCTTTTTTAATAATAAAAAGAGGTTTCCATGTCATCAAACATTAATAAATCTCTCAATAAATCTTTTTTAATTTTTTCTTTTTGTTCTTTCTCTTTTTTTATTTTTAACATTAATTCTTTTTTTTCTTTATTTTTAATTTTTTGTTTTTCAATTTCAACTTTACAGTCATATATTTTTTTGATTGCTTCCATAACTTCATCTTCTGTTGGTTGTATTTTGATTGAATTAGTATACAGATAACAAGACCTTGTTTTTTCATTTCCTTGAGTGTAAGTATTCTCACGAGTTGAAATAACAATCTTCCATTTCATTGGTTTATAATAACCAAACTTGCACTTTTTAGAATGCTCAAAATGTTCAATCTCCATCAACTGAGCTTGACAAACTTTTATTGAAATAGATATTTCACCTAAAATATCATGTCTATATCTATTTATTAACTTATTAACAATTAAAACTCTTGAATGTAAATAACTATCATGAACATCATCACTTAACAAATTAACTTTTGATCTATATAAAATATTTGCTTCTATATCATCGCCTTTTTTGTAAACTCTTTCTTCCATTCTCATAATGTATTCTCCTTTTTGTTTTCTTTATAATTATATTATAGTATAATTATTAATTAAAGTCAAGACCTACGCATAAATATTTTTTAATTAGTTGCATAAATTCGTTTTAAATGTATTATTTAATATATAAATTAAATAAAAAAATAATTGGGAGATTAAATAAATGGCATTAATTGCAGGATCAACTTATACATATAAAGAAGGCATTATTGATAATAAAGGTATAATGTTAACTATAAAAAATAGGGCAGAAGAGCAAGGATGGATCGTTTTAAAGTATGATGTTGTTGATTATGATGTGCTTGTTTTAAAGGCTCCTGATGGTTCTTTTTGTGTTGGTTTTCAAGAATTAACATCAATATTAAATGAAGTTTACAATATAGAAGTTACAATGTTTAAAGATTTCAATGATAAAAATGGAATACATAATCAATTATTATCTATTCCAAAAGATGAACACAAAGGATTTAATGAAGGCAATCATCCACCTCAATTAGTTTGTGCAGCGGATTCAACTGATATGTGGTTACAAATTACACCTGATTATATTTCTGCAATTGTTAAAAGTCCTATTGATGCAAGCCCAACAAAATTATATACAACTTTTTATGCAGGTCGTTTTAATTCTTATGCAGAAAAAGAACAGTATTTTTTACCTATTTTTTGCGGAGGTAGTGGTCAAGCAGAAGATAATATTTTAACTCAAGATGGCAAAACTCCTTCAGATTCTTCCGTTAATTCTTTGGGTTTTGATACATTTTCAAATTATATGTTTTCAAGAAGAGACTCACCAACAAGTTCATCATATAGAAGTGGAGATTATTTTTTATCTCCTGATGGACGATGGGTTCCTCTTGGCAGCGGTGCAAGTGGTGCAGTGGATTCTTACCCAAATTTATCAACAAGCAATGTTCCTCCTTATTTTCAAAATGCAACCATTTTTCCGATTGCAGGTTTAATGTATGCAACGAAAGGATCAATGATAGATGGTGAATATATTTTGCGCCCAATTA
>Ga0055584_100000591_pt1 | contig 34535 bp, 22 predicted proteins | sample OSDHelmetaG_FD_58716 | JGI IMG/M metagenome (GOLD analysis project Ga0055584, IMG submission 58716) | Pelagic marine sediment microbial communities from the LTER site Helgoland, North Sea, for post-phytoplankton bloom and carbon turnover... | ecosystem: Environmental > Aquatic > Marine >... | reverse complement strand
CTATCGGCGTGCTGTAATCGTCGCTTGAATGTCTCAAGTCATTATCAGATAAAAAGGTTACGTCAATTTTCACACGGTTATATGCTTCGTAACGGTTGGTTAAATTGGGGGAAATTTCCGATTGAAAAAGTGCAGATGTGCCCCTTGAAATGTGTGAAAATAGGTGGGCTGTATGTCGAGGGGGGATTTATATTTGACCGTGGTGGATGTGACTAATTTGAGGAGCCACCTGTTCCTGTCAGCTATTTTTGTTGCATGGTTTGCAACATCTTCATGCCTTTGTTGTTGAGAAACATGCCTCTAAAGTTTCTCCAAGCTACCTGAATCCCATTTAAACTTTGTCGATCAGAGCTGTCTGGAACAGTCACAACTAATTTTTTCTCTTTTCCAGATAGCGGTTCTGATCTAGAAGTGGGAATTGTAAGTGAAAACAAATTTATACAATTTCTCAGTGTCATGACGTTTGTTCGAATGGACCTTTGGCTCTTATAACGTTGTCAAAAGCAATTAATTGTATCGATTGAACAATCCTTGCTTTTGACTAAATTAACGTACATAATAGAGTTGTTGATTTAAAGCTGGGCCAAAAGGAGAAAAAAATGCGGTATCTTCTCATTCTGAGCATGGCTTGTCTGATAAATATGCTACCAGAGCTGGCTTCTGCTCAGAGGAACCATTCGGCTCACAGGCATCACCACCACCACTCTCATCGCGGTCACTCTTATTCACGCTATTATGGTCGTACCTGGGCCAATCCTGGATGGTCGGTGGGTGGTCGTTCGGGAAACGTCAGTTTCAATTTTTCCTTTCCAGGTAGTTCCTATTATGGAAACCCTTATGGCCCGTACTTTTATAATCGCTTTGGCTATTACAGCACCGATGCCTTTATCGCAGGCAATCCCGTCTTATTTTCCGGAGGCTATTCTTTAAACGGCTTTTACCCAATACTTCCTGGTCTGGGATATTCTCCTCCTGCCGTTTATCCTTATAGTAATGTGCCGGGAACTCTACCCACGTTGCCAAATACGACGCCATTGAACGCTCCTGGTCCTGCTGCAAGCAATATCCCACTGAATAATGCATTGAACGAGGATGTCGCTCGCTGGAACGGTCAGAATTATCTCCCAAAACCATCGCGAAAAATTCAAAGACACATCATTCCCTCCACAAGGCATGCCAGAGAATTAAGTCTGAGGAATCAGGTGAAAGGGGATGAATACTTCAAAAAACAGGATTACCGCAGAGCCTATGATCGTTACAAACTGGCAGCTTCACTCACGAAAGATATCGCCACACCTCATTTCAAAAAAGGCTTTGCTTTAGTAGCGTTAAAACAATACAAACGGGCTGCTTTCGAATTTAAACAAGGATTGATTCTTGATCCCAGCTGGCCCGTTACAGGTGAAAGCCTCACCGCGCTCTATGGTGTTGACAATGTGATCGCGAAAGATTCGTTATTACATCAGGTTGCCGAGTGGGTCAAAGAAGATATTCGTGATCCGGAAAGACTGTTTGTGTTTGGAGTGGTCTTACACTTTAATGGACAGGTGGAACAGGCAACTGACGTAATCAGGACGGCAGCCCGTCTGGCAGGCCGTGGAGATCATTTTCTGGCATTTCTGGATCCTCAACCTGTTGTTGGCGAAAAGCAAATGATTCCTGAGAAAGGGAGTCAATCAGGTTTTGTCGTCGATCCGAAGAAAACGCGGGGCGCTGCTTTTGAATCTAAAAAGGGGCAACCGCAGAAGACGCCTCTCAATCCTTCCGGATCCGCACCGGTTTCCAAGCCGCTTACTCTGCCACCACCCCCGACAAAGAAGTTACCTGTGATTAACAATCAGGCACTCCCTCCTCTTCCCAAAGCTGCAGATGCTGCAGGTGCTCCATTGATTCCAGCGCCAGAGGCTGCTAAAAGTCAGCTACCACCATTGTTAGTTCATCCAAAATAATCATTAGCCGCTGTTTTCTTTGGGCTCGAAATTTCTAATGACAGACTCTGACCATCCACGATTATTAGTGACATTATGTACTTATAATGAGCGTGAAAATCTGGAATTGTTAATTCCAGAGATTCATCAATATTTGCCACAAGCCGCGATTCTGGTCATTGATGATAATTCGCCGGATGGAACGGGGGATTATGCGAAAGAACTAAGAAACAAGGATCAACGGATTCATTCTATACACCGTAGCGGAAAATTAGGATTGGGAACTGCCACTATCGCCGGTTTCCAATATGCGATTGAAAATCACTATGATCTGGTTTTAAATCTGGATGCTGATTTTAGTCATCCTCCGCGTTTCATGCCCGCGCTGGTGGAAGCCACTAATACTGCTGATGTGGCGATAGGCTCACGTTATGTGCCTGGTGGAAAAATTGAAGGCTGGGGACCGAAACGCTATTTTATGAGTGGGGCCATCAACTGGTATGCGCGCCTGCTACTGCGCCTGAAATCGCGTGATTGTAGTGGAAGCTTTCGTTGCTATCGGGTTTCCAAGCTGGCCGAAATCGATTTTGCCCTGTTGCGTGCAAAAGGTTATGCCTTTCAGGAAGAGATTCTGTACCGCTGTCGACGGGTGGGATGTACTTTTCAGGAAGTGCCCTTCACTTTTGAAGAACGTCGCTTTGGAAGTTCCAAGATCAATCTGGGCGAAGCATTTTCCGCATTATGGGTGATGCTGGTTTTGGGAATTGATAACTGTCTGGGAAAACGTGTTCGTTCCATTTCGACTGAACCGTCGGAAGAATGAACCGTGACATCACCCTGCGTCCTTAAGTATGGCTATGAGATTCGTCGGGGAATGCGCCTTCGCGCACTTCATTCGCATAGGCTTGTACCGCAGACGTCATCTCTGATGCGAGATCGGCGTATTTTTTAAGGAACCGCGGATGAAAATCGGCATTCAAACCTAACATGTCAGGCGTAACCAGAACCTGTCCATCACATCCAGGTCCCGATCCGATGCCAATAGTGGGAATCGTTACAGTCTCTGTAATTTTCCGGGCAATGGGAGCAGTGATCATCTCAAGCAATATTCCAAACGCCCCTGCTCTTTCTGCTGCCAGAGCGTCTGCAATTAGCTGGTCTTCATCGCGTTGAATTTTTCCCATTCCTCCAATAGCGCGTACTGATTGCGGTTTGAGTCCCAGATGAGCCATGACGGGAATGTCGGCTGAAGCGATGGCTTCGATTGTTTTTGCCTGATTCAGACCCCCTTCCAGTTTGACAGCATCGGCTCCTGTTTCTTTAAGAATCCGTCCTGCATTTTCTAAAGCCTGTGTGGGCGAGATATGGAATGACATAAAGGGCATATCCACGATCACCAATGCCCGTTGAACCGCGCGTGCAACCATTTCGCCATGGTAGATCATCTCATCGACGGTCACAGGCAAAGTGGTGCTTTTCCCCTGCACAACCATTCCCAAAGTGTCGCCTACCAGAATGCAATCTAAACCCGCCTCATCCAGAATTTTTGCGGATAGAAATTCATAAGCTGTCAACATGGTAATTTTTTGTTTTTTTTGCTTGCTAGCAAGAAACCGTGGAACGGTAAACTTTTTGGGCCGTGCAGCGGAAGCATTCGACACGGAACTCTCCTTTTAAACTCTCATCAAGTCTGGCGATAAAACCATTATTGGGGCACTCACATCTTGTTGTAGACACCGGATACAGGCTGGGGTTCCACAATAGGAAAACTAAGTCCAAATTCGCAAGACTGAGGTCTGCTTTTCTTGGAAATCACAGTGAGGCAACACTTTGTACTGTTTTGCAGCGTATGATAATGCAACACTTGTTGCAATATGCCGCACATTCACTGTGCTTTCTGATTGAGCCTAATTCCGTTCAGAATAAATATAATTCCATAAGTGTTATGGTTTTAAAGGCTTACGGTCTACGATGTATATTTTTTTCTGAGTGGTATGACGAATGCTTTTGAAGTTAATCAGCGATGGTGGCAGGCGTTGGCCCGCACTTGTCTCCATTCAGCACAGAAAAGGTGCTTCAGTCATTCACATGATTCGAAGCACCTTTTTTTTCTCCTGATTTTCTGATTCTGCTCAAAAACGAGTCCTACCACCTTCTGGAATTCCTGCTCTCACTTCATTAGGATTGTGACACACGTCAAGTGTGGACGCTGGTTGTGTTTCAGAAAATAATTCTATCAGCAACTTCTCATACTGAAAATTTGTTTTGCTCATTTCAGCTTGAGAGAATGCATATCAGGAGGTGAATGAAAGTGCCGGAAAAAGTCGTTGTGATCGGATCAGGACCCGCTGGTTGGGCTGCTTGTATTTACACATCCAGAGCGAATCTGGAGCCCCTTTGCTTTGAGGGAGCAGTCACAGAAGAAAATCGCTTACAGGGTACGCTGCCCTTGGGGCAGTTGGCCTTAACCACAGAAGTTGAAAATTACCCCGGTTTTCCCGTGGGGAACCTCAATGCCTATCTGGATGACTCGATAGATGAATCCAAGCGAAAATATATGGCTCCACATTTAGGTGAGGGTGTGAGCGGTCCAGAATTGATGGAGTTGATGCGTCAGCAGGCGATTAATTTTGGGACGCGGGTCGTCACCGATGATATTGTTGATGTCGACTTTTCTTCACATCCCTTCAAGATCACTCCCTTGAATGGTGAACCGGTTGAGGCATTGTCGGTGATTATCGCAACGGGAGCCCGAGCGAATTATCTGGGCCTCGATTCAGAAGAACGTTTCAAGAATATGGGAGTTTCCGCGTGTGCCGTCTGTGATGGTGCCATGCCTCGTTTCCGCGAAAAGCCTTTGGTCGTTGTGGGCGGTGGTGACAGCGCGATGGAAGAGGCCACATTCCTGACTAAATTTGCTTCGAAGGTCTATCTCGTGCATCGTCGCGATGAATTCCGCGCCAGTAAAATTATGGCAGACCGGGCATTGGCAAACGAGAAAATCGAAGTCAAATGGAATTCTCAGATCGATGAAGTATTAGGCAATGATGAAAATGGTGTGACCGGCGTACGGATAAGAAGCACTTTGGACAAAGACCAGACAGAAGAGCTGGATGCCACCGGTTATTTCGCTGCCATCGGCCATACACCCAATGTCAGTTTTCTGAAAGGGCAGATTGAAACAAACGAGAATGGCTTTATCCAGTGGAAAATTCCTTTCCGAACGAACACCAGTGTAGAAGGTGTGTTTGCTGCAGGTGATGTTGCCGATGATAATTACAAACAGGCCATCACCGCTGCTGGTAGCGGATGTATGGCGGCCCTCGATGCCGAACGCTGGCTTGTGGAAAACGGCTACGAATAAGCTCATTCTCGATTTTTATATACGCATTTACGTCTAAAGGGCGAAGTACATCATGCTGTCAAAAGAAGGTTGTCTGGCACGTCAGAAACGTTTGTGGGAAGCGGTTCCTGATCACTTGGAATGGATCTTAATTGCTGACCCACGTCATGTTCTCTATCTTTCAAACTTTCTCGTGCAGCCCTGTAGTTTCTCGCGGGGAGAACGGGCACTGCTGCTGCTGGAGCGAGAGCACGGCGTCACATTGATCGGCGATAATTTTACTCTTCGTTCATCCGCTGCTGACTTCTTTGTAGATCATGAAGCGATTGAGCAATGGTATGATCATAAACACTCGGTAGAAAATCGTGACCATGCGCTGTTCAAAGCCTTAAAGTCAGTTGTTCCACAGTTAAAAGGACGTGCAGGTGCAGTTGAAGCCGAGTGGTTACCTGTGGGTGCCTTACAGGAATTGGAAATTACGCAGACCAATGCCAGCCTTGAATTGGGCAGCATTTTGCGTCAATTACGTCGTCAGAAACATGCGGATGAAATCGCGTTACTGAAACAGTGCATGCAAGCCTGTGATGCCGGTCATGCTTGTGCGCGGGAAGTGGTTGAAGCAGGCAGAAGTGAATTCGACATCTTCCGCAAAGTTCAGGCGGCAGTTCTGCAGGCTGCCGGCCTTCCCGTGATTATTTATGGTGACTTCAGAGCATCTACACCTGCCGTACCTAAAGCGGGGGGACTGCCTTCAGGGCACGTGCTGGAAAAGGGCGATCTGTTTGTCCTTGATTACTCAGTTGTGATTCATGGATATCGAAGTGATTTCACGAACACAATCAGCGTCGGTGAACCGACCGCCGATCAGCAGAAACTGTTTGGGCTGTGTCAGGCAGCCATGGCAGGCGGTGAAGCGTCTCTTAAAGCGGGAACAAAATGTGCCGATGTGCATGCCGCGACTGCCGCTCCCATCTGGGATGCCGGATATCGTGAGAACTTTCAACATCACGCCGGTCACGGTTTAGGCTTGGGGCACCCGGAAGCACCAATTCTCGTGCCGGAAAGTACCGATGTTCTTCTGGCCGGTGATGTAGTGACTTTGGAACCTGGTGTTTATGTAGAAGGGATTGGTGGAATGCGAATCGAACATAATTACCTGATCACTGAAGAGAGATTTGAACGTTTAAGTAATCACGTGATCTCATTGATGTAATGTATCCCAAGTGAAAATGCGGGCGGACAGGATTCCGATGGTTTATCACTCAGCAGTGTGATTCATGAGAGATCCAATTTTTTTCTGACAGGTATTCACAGCAGTATGTCCTCTCCAGAGCTTCCTGAATGGATTGATGACGAATTGCAGAAAATGCGATCCGCTGGTCTCTTTCGATCTCGCAGAACATTCAAACCGGTTGCAGACGGACGGTCTGTTCTGGAAGATCGAGAACTGGTCAATTTATCCAGTAACGATTATCTTAATCTGGCACACGATGAACGTGTCATTTCTGCTGCCACATCTGTCTTGCCGGAAATGGGAGTCGGTGCGCAGGCCAGTGCCCTGGTGAGCGGCCGTACAAAGTGGCATGCGCGGCTCGAACGACGGCTGGCCAGTTTTGAGGGAACCGAAGATGCCATTTTGTTTCCCAGCGGTTATGCAGCGAACGTAGGTGTGATTTCAGCATTTGCCAATGAGCAGGATACGATCTTTTGTGATCGATTAAATCACGCGAGCCTGATAGATGGATGTCGGTTATCGGGTGCAAAACTGCGCGTGTATCGTCATGAGAATCTGGACAAACTCAAACGCGAGCTTACAAAAGCCAGCAGTACAGGTAAAAAAATAATTGTCACCGACTCCCTGTTTAGCATGGATGGCATTCCCGCACCATTGGTCTCGCTCTGTGATTTAGCAGAGACTCACAACGCCAGCTTAATCATTGATGAAGCGCACGCGACGGGCGTCTATGGCGCTTCAGGCAAAGGTCTGGCTGAAGCGCTTGGTGTGGAAGATCGGGTCACGATTCGGATTGGAACTCTCAGTAAAGCATTGGGAACCATGGGCGGCTTTGTTGCGGGTTCAAGTTCACTCATTGACTGGCTCTGGAATTGTGTTCGGACACAAATTTATTCGACTGCCCTGCCCCCCGCCATTTGTGCTGCCTCCTGCAAGGCATTGGAGATCATACAAGCAGAACCCGATCGAAGGCGATTATTACACGCGAATGCAGAGTTCCTGCGAATGGAATTACAGAATATTCCCGGGATCAGTGTTGTGGAGTCATCAGGGCCGATCATACCTGTTATTTTGAAAGATCCAGATCTGACCATGCAGATAGCAGCAGAGTTGCAGCAGGCAGGTTTCCTGGTGGGAGCGATCCGCCCACCCACGGTACCCGAGGGCACTTCACGACTGAGAATTTCCATCACTTGTGCTCATCAACGGGACGATCTGGAACGGTTTTTAAAAGCATTGGATCGTTCACTCGCCAGAAACGGTGAATCGCGATAAGGTATGCCAACTCCATTTTTTCGGAACCAGTAACAGAAGAGCCCTACAGGGTTGATAGTCAGTCCTCTACATCATCAATTAAAGTCCCCGGCATGAATTTTCGTGATCGAATAAAAAATGAGTACCCTTTTACTTCTCACTGGATGAGTATTGATGGTCATCAATACCATTATTTGGATGAAGGGCAAGGCCAGCCTCTGTTGATGGTACATGGAAACCCAACCTGGAGTTTTGCCTGGAGGCGTTTGGTGAAGCAGCTTTCTGCGAACTATCGCGTCATTGCCATTGATCATATCGGTTGTGGATTATCTGACAAACCACAGGATTATTCCTACAAACTGGAAACGCATATCGCGAACCTGAAAACATTGATTCAACAACTGAACCTTCAGAATATCACACTGTTTGCCCATGATTGGGGAGGCGCCATCGGTATGGGGGCGGCTGTCGATCTATCTGAGCGATTTCAACGGTTTGTATTGATGAATACCGCCGCCTTTCGTTCGCAGGAGATTCCCTTACGTATTTCTGTCTGTCGGATTCCTTTTTTGGGTGCCTGCGGAGTGCGGGGATTGAATTTGTTTTCCGGAGCTGCTGTTTCAATGGCTGTCGAAAAACACGATCGCATGACTGATGAAGTCAAAGCCGGCTTCCTGGGGCCTTATGATTCCTGGAAGAACCGGGTCGCCGTTCATGAGTTTGTCAAAGATATTCCCTTAAAACGCTCACATCCCAGCTATCAGACACTGCAACATGTGGAAGAAGGTCTGTCGCAATTTCAAAATCACCCCATGCTTCTGATCTGGGGCGAGCGGGACTGGTGCTTTACGACAAAATTCCTGGACGAATTTGAACGCCGGTTTCCAAAGGCGGAAACACAGAGAATTCCAGATGCAGGACACTATGTCTTCGAAGATGCCCATGAAATCATGTTGCCGCGCATTGAAGAGTTTCTTCAATCACATACTTCAACAGGCAGTTGAAGCACAAAGATCAAAAATCACCAAAGTCAGGGTTGATGAGATGTTCGGTATTTCCAAGATGCGATACCGTCTCGATTTTCTTTCGTGGTTTTTGGGGTTTATATGCTTCGAAGTCGTCTACGCGAAATTCCGAAATCATATGATTGATCCGATTTTCGATGTTAGTTAACTGATCACCTTCATCAGGAGCGACAAATGTAAAAGCGGCTCCCTTCTGGTCGGATGATAATCGGCCGACACGCCCGATGCGATGCACGTAGTCGTCGCTGAATTCCGGGATGTCATAGTTGATGATGTGTGAAATACCGCTGACATCGATACCGCGCCCCATGACATCCGTTGCAATCAACAGTCGGATTTTTCCTTCGCGGAACTCTTTGAGAACACGATCTCGCTTGGATTGAGGTAAATCTCCATGAATGGCTGCCACCGCTTTCAGCTTTTTCGAAAAGATACGGTCCAGTTTGTCAGCACCACGTTTGGTTCTCGTAAAGACAAGTGTTTGTTTTGGGCGTTCCTGAAACAGCAACCGTGAGAGGAGTTTGACCTTACGGTTCGGATCGACGGTGATGTAATACTGGTCGATGGCGTCGACGCTCACCTTGTCCTCAGAGAGATTAATAACCACCGGTTCTTGCATATAGCGCCTTGCCAGACGCTCGACAGGTGGAGGCATCGTTGCTGAGAGCAGCAGTGTCTGTCGTTTTTCGGGACATTTCCGAAGGATCTTTTCAATATCGGGACGAAATCCAATATCCAGCATGCGGTCGGCTTCATCCAGTACGACGAATTCCAACGTATTCAGTTTCAAATTACCCCGGTTAATGTGATCAATCACTCGCCCTGGAGTCCCCACTGCAATTTGGGCCCCCCTTTTCAATTGATTTTCCTGAGGGCGAAGCGGTTTGCCTCCCACAAGCACGGATAGGTTCAGTGATTTATCAGGACACAGCTTACGGATCTCTTCTGCAACCTGTTCACTCAGTTCTCTGGTGGGAGCCAGAATTAATGCCTGCGCTCCCGGGCGTCTCAGATCGATTTGTTGTAATACCGGCAGAGAAAACGCAGCCGTTTTTCCGGTTCCCGTTCGGGCTTGACCGATACAGTCCTGTCCTTTCACTGCGATGGGAATCAACTCTGCCTGGATCGGACTGGGTATTTCATATCCCGCCTCACCGAGGTTTTTCAATATTTCATCATTGAGTCCCAGTTCACTAAAACTGGACTTGGCTTTCTGCTTTTTCGTTTTCTTTTTTTTCTTTTCTTTAGTCATTACCTGTTCATTCCTGATGTACCAGGAGAGATCTTACTTTTCATGAGGCGTCTCAAATTAGAATGATTACTCTGGTTGGTTTTCGCTCTGATCGTCAATACTTGTTTGATCTGCATTGTCAATCGTTGCTTGTTCCCGAACCGAAATTCCAATCAGACGCTTGATGTCATCACTGTCAATAGCCTCTTGTTCTACGAGTGCTTTTGCCAGAAGGTCAAGTTTCTCCCTGTTTTCTGTTAATATTTTTTCTGCCAGTTGATCGGCGGCGTTCATAAACCGCTGCATTTCCTGGTCGATGACGTGGGCTGTTTCTTCGCTGCATTCTCCTTGCGATTTCATCTCTTTTCCGAGGAATGGATTTTCATCGGAATGACGAAATGCCACCGGTCCGATCACATCACTCATACCCCATTGTCCCACCATTTTTCGAGTGATCTGTGTGGCCCGTTTAATGTCGTCCGCGGCTCCTGCCGTATGTTCGCCGAAGACAAGACCTTCTGCAGCACGGCCTCCCAACATGAATGCCAGTTGCGAGTGAAGATGCTTCTCTCCCATATTGTAACGTTCTTCATCGGGGAGAAGTTGAGTGACGCCCAGTGCTCTGCCGCGCGGAATCACGGTGACTTTATGAACGGGATCAATTTCCGGCAGCAGCCAGGCCAGTAAAGCATGACCGGCTTCGTGGTAGGCGGTCATTTCCCGTTCTTTGTCGTTCAATATTTCTTCTCGTGGTGGTCCCATTAAAACACGATCACGGGCGTTGTCAAAATCTTCATCGTCGACCTGATCTTTGTTCAACCGTGTTGCCGAGAGTGCAGCTTCATTCACCAGGTTTTTCAGGTCGGCACCAGAAAAGCCAATCGTACCTGCTGCAATTTTATTCAATTCGACATTATCGGATAAAGGAATTTTCCGCGAGTGAACTTTCAGGATTGCTTCCCTGCCATCCTTGGTTGGTCGATCTACGGTGATATGTCTGTCAAAGCGTCCGGGACGCAGTAATGCCGGGTCCAGAACATCAGGTCTGTTCGTGGCTGCAATGATGATGACGGCTTCATTTTGCTGAAACCCATCCATTTCACTTAGCATTTGATTCAAGGTCTGTTCCCGTTCGTCGTGTCCCCCTCCGAGTCCAGCACCCCGAATACGGCCTACGGCGTCGATTTCGTCAACAAAGATGATACACGGGGCATTTTCCTTGGCGGTTTTAAATAAATCTCGCACTCGACTCGCACCGACGCCGACAAACATCTGAATAAATTCTGAGCCATTAATGGAATAAAAGGGTACGCCTGCTTCACCTGCCGTCGCACGGGCTAGCAGTGTCTTACCGGTTCCGGGCGAACCCATGAGCAAAACGCCTTTCGGAATTTGCGCGCCCAGTCGTTGGAATTTAGCCGGCGTTTTCAGAAATTCAACCACTTCCTGCAGTTCCGCCTTTGCCTGTTCCATGGCTGCCACATCGTCGAACGTGGTCTGTTCTTCTGAAGGATGAAATCGCTTCGCCGGACTTTTTGTGAAATTTCCCAGCATACCACCACCCATCGGGTCCGCAGAACGCTTCAGCATGTACCAGAAGAAACCGATAATCAACAGCGGACCGATTAACCAGGGGATGATATAAGTGCCAATGCCGACGTTCGTGCTTTCGGCTTTGAAGATCACTTTCTGTTTGATTAATTCTGGAACAAGATCCCGATCTTCTACCGGGTGTGATGGAAGAACCGTATTAAATTCCTCTGCCAGTTTTTCGTCGTCTTTCTCCTTTTTTTCCTTATCAGGATTGTCAGGACGAATCTTCCACTTGCCTGTCAGAATGTCACCATGGAAATCTACCGATTTCACATTGCCACGATTCAGTTCGGTAATGAAAAAACTGTAGTCAACTTTCGAACCAGTATTTTCTGGCGAATTTTTCATCAGGATCAGACTGCCAACAACCAGTATCAGCAGGATGATGAGCCAGGGACCCGTTGAGGGAGCTGCCTGTTTTTCTTTGCCTGACAGCTTTTGAGGAGCTTTATCTTTGGAAGGATTGTCTTGTGGGTTCTCCGGAGGGGAGGACATATGATATTCCGTTCGTTTGCTGAAATCATTATTTTACGAGTTGCTGATGATTGCATTAATCATGATGTGGCAATCAGTTCGAATCTGTCTCTCATCAGGAATTTGCCTGAATCTCAATGTGGGAGACAAATGTCCAATTCTGCGAATCAGTAACATGTTGCTGATTCTATGGGAAAATCTGTCCCTCAGGCAATGCTGCGAACCCTGTTTTTAGAAAGGATCAGATAAGCCACCAGCAAAATAATGGCTTCCGGAATGAGATCTTTGAGACTCATTTCGGGATTTTGAGACTAATCTTTCAATCCATAACGCACAATACACCACAGCGCCTTCACACCATCTCGCCAGCCGATCTTCTTTCCCTGATCGTATGTGCGACCATCGTAACTGATCGACATTTCAAAAATACGGCATTGACGACGGGCCACTTTTGCGGTGAGTTCCGGTTCGATCCCAAAACGATTCTGGCAGAGCCCGGGCGCAATATCCTTGATGACTTCTTTTTTAAATAGTTTGTAACAGGTTTCCATGTCTGTCAGATTGAGATTGGTAAAGCAGTTTGAGAGTGTTGTCAAAAACTTATTGCCCAGAAAATGCCAATAGTAAAGCACGCGGTGAGGCTGATCACCCAGAAAGCGACTCCCATACACGACGTCTGCTTTGCCTTCGATAATCGGCTGAAGTAACCGCGGGTATTCCGAAGGATCGTATTCCAGGTCTGCATCCTGGATGAGCATGACATCCCCCTCTGCTTCCAGAAATCCCGTACGAACGGCTGCCCCTTTTCCCTGGTTCACTTCATGAAATATAACTCGGATTTGATTGATCGAATCTGTTCCAGCCTGAGCTTCGGCTTCCAGTCGTTTCAAAATCTCACGTGTTCCATCGGTACTGCCATCATCGACGAGTACCAGTTCTTTACGAATCGGAACGGCTATCACCTGATCGATGAGATTTTCGACTGTCTTACTCTCGTTAAAGATCGGAATGATGACAGACAGCAGAAAGTCTTCAGGGATAGGATAAAATCCGAGTTGGCGGCAACCAGCTTCTCCCAGATAGGCTTTCAGGGAATCATACCATTCGGTCGTATAAGGGTAACCGTGTTCGTCCGATTGAGGAACTGGTGTCATTGAAAGAAAATCCATACTTAAATTGAATAGGAAGTGGCTTTGGTTTTGATTTGCTCTACTCTGTATTATAAGTTGTAAACTGCATCTGCAAGGGGAGTTTCTAATTCGTTTCTGCTTTCGATGCTGGCCATGTTGAACAAACCGGTTTACATTATCCAGACTGTCAAAATGATATTCCTCGTTATTTCTTTCCTACCGGATATTCCGAATATATTGATACCATAGAATCGAGAATCGGCAATGAATCCTAAACAAATTCTGTTCACTGACGTAAGTTCACAAACCTGGATTGAGGAGATCATACTGAACGCCGAGAGTCACCCCGGTTTTTCAGAGAGTTCCAGCTGGTCAATCCAAAAAAAACAGCTGCATGGAGGCTTGTCTGAGGGGGTTGATCTGATTGAAGTGAATAACGGCGCATTGACTCTCTCGATTTTGCCCTCAAGGGGAATGGGGGTTTGGAAAGGTGCTTTTCAGGGAATCCCGCTGGAATGGAAATCACCCGTAAAAACGCCCATTAACCCAGCTTTTGTCAATCTATCAGAACGCGGAGGTTTGGGATGGCTAAGTGGATTTAATGAGCTGATTTGTCGTTGTGGTTTGATTTCAAACGGTCCACCAGGAACGGATTCTGCTGGAAATCCACTGGAATCTGAATTAACATTGCATGGACGCATTGCCAATACCCCCGCACATTATGTGTGTGTTGAGCTCAACCCTGCTGAAGGGGGCATGATAAAAATCACAGGCAGAATGGAAGAAGGCATCTTATTTGGCAGCCATTTTTTGCTGGAATCGACGCTAGAAACTCAGATCGGATCATCAGAGTTCCTCATTCGTGACCGCATTACCAATCTGGGGCCTGATGCGGCAGAATCGGAATTGCTGTATCACATCAATATTGGTCCACCGTTTCTGGAAGCCGGTTCCAAATTTATGATGCCTTTTGATGAAATGGCTCCACGGGATCCGCGTGCCGCAGAAGGAGTGAAAGATTTTAATACTTATCTGGGACCAACCCCTGATTATGCAGAGCAGGCGTACTATTTTCTTCCCATTTGTGATGAAAAGGGTGAGACTCCTGCCCTTCTCTGCAATAAACAGGGAGATTTAGGATTTCAGGTTTCTTTTAAAAAGGCCTTTCTCCCTTATTTTACTTTGTGGAAAAATACAGGATCTGAGTCGGGCGGATATGTGACGGGATTGGAACCGGCCATAAATTTCCCCAATTTCAGGGGGGTCGAGCGGGAACAGGGTCGTTTACGAGCACTTGGCTCAGGTGACAGTTACGAGACCGAATTCCGAATTTCCATATTAAATCATCAGGATTCCGTTGATGAGGTGAGGCAGAAAATTACGAAGTTAAATGAACAGAGCCCCTCTATCATCCATGATCAGCCCCATGACCGGTTTTCATGATTCTTGATTCGCATCTGAGGATTTCCGCGCAGGCTGATTAGATTCTGAAAGCCAGAAATTGTTAAAAAATACGAGAAATAACTGATTTCATGACTTTCAGGCATGTATATGGCTGGAATTAAATCAATTAATTCTGATATATTTGCGGGATTGAGCTCCTTTGTGAATCGATTGATGCGTTGGGCATCAGCCGCAGAGTGAGACATTTGGTTTTGGATAAGTTGCTATTCACCAGAATGTTGCGGGAGATGCTCTCATTCTCTTCGCTTTTTTGTTTGATAGTTAGATCGCATTGAACGGCAGTTTGCTCATCGCAAATTCAATTGCTTTAGAGCCACTCTTTATGGACTGTCGAAGAAGAGGCGTCTTGAGAGACGCTGGAGCAGAAGAGCCACACGAACGGACTCTCAGTTCCACTAACTGCACGAAATACTCTGGATCGATTCTTAACGGGAATACAACTTTGAAATTTTAAGCGTGTTTGGATTTTTTTTAGTATGGTTGATCGCAATTTAATTCGAGAATTTAACATTTCCGACGAAGACCTGGATGCAGCGTTTGCAGAGGTCATGCCAACAGTGAATGAAGAGGGTGAAGAAACGGATTGGGTGTTGGATGATGTCTATGCATCTGTGTCTTGTGCCTATGACGTGAATCAAATCATTGATGGCGTTGTTTTAAGCGTTGAAGGGGAAGAAGTTCTCGTTGATATCGGATTTAAGAGTGAAGGTGTTGTCCATATAGATGAGTGGTCTGAAGAGGAAGAAACTCCCAAGGCCGGCGATCAAGTACAGGTTTTACTTGAAGAAGTCGAGGATGAGTTCGGCTTGACGATGCTTTCAAAACGAAAAGCAGATCGTATTCGCGAGTGGGAAAAAGTGATCGCGACGCATGCGGAAGGAGATGTGGTTTCCGGAACAGTCGTTCGAAAAATCAAAGGCGGCTTGCTCATCAATATTGGTGTCAATGTCTTCCTGCCAGCCAGTCAGGTTGATATTCGTCGTCCCTCAGATATTGCCAACTACATTGGTCGTACGATTGAGTGTGTGATTCTCAAAATTGACGAAGCCCGTAGAAATATTGTTGTTTCGCGTCGTAAACTGATCGAAGAAAAACGTGAAAAACTCAAACAGGATCTGCTCAGCAAGATTGAAGAAAACCAGGTTGTTAAAGGTGTCGTGAAAAACATCGCAGACTTTGGAGCTTTCGTTGATCTCGGTGGCATTGACGGTTTATTGCACATCACAGATATGAGTTGGGGACGAATTAACCATCCCACCGAAATCGTCAAAATTGATGACGAAATTGAAGTCATGATCTTAAGCGTCGATCGCGAAAAAGAAAAAATCGCTCTGGGACTTAAGCAGAAATCACCAAGCCCTTGGGAACTGGTCGAGTCCAAATATCCGGTTGGCACTAAAGTCATCGGGCATGTTGTGAACGTGATGTCATACGGTGCGTTCGTCAAACTGGAAGACGGCATTGAAGGTCTGGTTCACATTAGTGAAATGTCCTGGACCAAACGTATCAATCATCCCAGTGAGCTTGTTAATATAGGGGATGAAGTCGAAGTGGTTGTCCTCGGTGTCAATAAAGACAAACAGGAAATCTCACTGGGTATGAAGCAGACACAGTCCAATCCATGGGATGAAGTCACCAAGAAATATCCAGAAGGTGCCAAAGTAACAGGAACGGTTCGCAATCTGACCAACTATGGTGCGTTTATCGAACTTGAAGAAGGCGTCGACGGGTTGTTACACGTGAGCGACATGTCCTGGACTCGGAAGATTTCGCATGCCAGCGAAGTGATGAAGAAAGGCGACGATATTGAGTGTCTGGTGATTTCCGTTGATGAAGAGCGAAAGCGAATTGCTCTGGGATTGAAGCAGCTGGCCTCCGACCCTTGGGAAACAGACATCCCCGAAAAGTATCAACCCGGCGCGATCGTGCAAGGGGTTGTTACCAAGATTACGAACTTTGGTGTCTTTGTAGAACTGGAAGAAGAGCTGGAAGGTTTGTTGCACATTTCAGAGTTGGCCGACCATAAAGTGGAAAATCCAGAAGATATCGTCAAAGTTGGCGAAACACTGGACGTGAAAATTCTGCGTGTGGATACCGACGACCGAAAAATCGGTTTGAGCCGCAAGCTCGAAGATCCAATCGAGGAAGAGTCAGAAACCGCAGAAGGTGGAGATGCGTCTGCTGTGGCACCTCGCAAGGAATTGATGGGTGGAACTGGTGGAGATGCTCCCCTGTTCGCAATGCCTACCGAACCGCCAACTGGAGAAGATGTTGTCGCGGAAGAATCTGCAACTGAAGAAGAAGCTCCTGCTGTAGAAGAAGCGGCAATTGAAGAAGAAGCTGTGGCCGAAGAAGAAGTGGCAGAAGATAAAACAGAATAATTGGCTGTGAATCGAAATTTGATTCTCAGTTTGATAAACTGAATCAGCGGTGGTCTTCATTGACCACCGCTTTTTTTATGGGTGTCTTCTCATTCTCTGGGACACGATGAATGGGCTACGATTTCATCTGGGAATGTTTCTGCTGTATCAGAAATTCCCTCTGGCGGCACTGTCTAAGTTTGTGATCTATATCAGCAGAGATTTATGCAATGCCCGAGCGGTGGATAAGTTCGAAACTATAGTAATAGCTACATTTTAGCAGTTCAAATCAATTCATCTCCTACAATCGTCACAGTTTCCGTAGATTCCTCTTTTACAGCCCTGCTTTTCTATACCGGATTCAGGAATCGACATTAATTTGCCGATATGTACTCATAGGGAGTGGAAGGTATTTCTATCTTCTTTCTCTATTGAAATCATCGTGTCGAGAGGAAACGAGTTCCCGCGAACGGTTGCAAATCTAATGGAAAACCAGGGAAATCATTCGGCTTTTCCATTTGTCAACAACAGATAGATAACAGGTTTTCCATGCAGAAAACTGCTCGACGGCGTTCCTCTTCAGCCGTACAGAATCCGTTAGAAACATACCTCAAAGAAATTAACGAAACAGCACTGCTCTCTGCAGATGAAGAGAAAGAGCTGTCGAATCGTATTGAGGGTGGTGACAAAGAAGCACGAGACCGAATGGTGCGTGCGAACCTGCGGCTGGTTGTGAATATCGCCCGCGCTTATTCCGGAAAAGGTCTACCTCTTCAGGATCTCATCGAAGAAGGCAATCTTGGACTGCTCCGGGCTGTTGAGGGATTTGATCCCGAAATGGGGACTCGCTTTAGTACCTACGCCAGTTATTGGATTAAACAATCCATTAAACGGGCGCTGGTGAACTCCGCTAAAACGATTCGAATACCTGCTTATATGGTTGAGTTGCTGACGAAATGGCGACGTGCCACCGCACAGCTTCAGGACATGCTGGATCGAACACCTACCACTGAAGAAGTGGCAAAAGAACTGGATCTGCCTCCCAAGAAGTTGAAGATTGTGAAAAAAGCAATTCAACTTTACAACTCTTCACCACAGTCTGAGCAACACGAAGCGGGTTGGTCACTGGGTGAGATGATTCCTGATGACCGATTAAAAGGTCCCGATGATGAGTTGGTTGACAATGATAATCTCAAACACGTTTATCGTCTGCTGAAGGAAATTCCTGAACGCGAAGCCAATATCCTCCGGATGCGTTTTGGGTTAGATGGAGATGAACCCAAAACACTCAAAGAAATCGGCCAAACATTAGGTCTCACGCGTGAACGTGTACGTCAAATCGAGAGCGAAGCACTCAAAAAACTGGCCAAGGAAATTTCCGGCGAGTAACTTCCTTACCAGCCAGTTCAAAAAATAGAAAAAAAGACCAGTCAATGACTGGTCTTTTTTGCATTGGCAGGCACCACCAGAGGATCATAGATCGTCTGTTTTTTGTTAAAGTTGATTCTGCGGTACACGTGCGACAGCTGAATCATCAGCGGTTCCAGTTTTTGGTAGTATTCATCCAGACTGGTAAAAGATTGCTTGCGTTGTTTTAATTTCAGGATCTTGATTTCCAGTTCATCGCGTTCCTGTTTTTGCTTGCTGGAGATGAACTCAATCGGTTGAGTCGAGAACAGCGTAAATTGATGCGCTCGATGACCGTCGGACAATCCATTCGAAACAGAATGGATATCTGGAACTCTCTTCAGACCTTGAAATTGATCACTCCGAGACCCACTTTGATCGCCATTGTCGTCCAGCAGTGCATGCTCAGTGGCGAGTTCTCCCTTTTTATGATAATACGCGTTCGTGTCACGAGCGGCTTTCAGGTAGCCCTCCAGTAGCGAAATATGACCATCATGATTCACATCAGCCTGTGGTTGAGAGTACGCCTGGGAAAGAAAATCACCGAAATGGGAGAAGTAGAACTCATGGCCATTTTTAGTGGCCGTAATAACCACACGATTATCAGCCGAAAGTTTTTTCAGAAACGGCCCACTGGCAGAAAAACAATTGATAACAGCCAGAGGATGTTTGATGGTATCACAATACTGGCTTAACTGGTTATGAGTGAGATCAGGGCCACGCAAGTTAAAGCGTGCTGTTTTTCCATCGAATGTGCCATGTCCAATAAGGATCAGCCATGTGGCAGATGTCTGATTTGTATGCCGTTTCAATTCCCTGCTCAATAGTTCCCAATCAGTGCGGCGGGCATCTACGGTTTCACCAATTACGGTTAATTCAGCCTGTTTATGAGAGGCAATTTTTTTCCAGCGTTCGCTCCATTTGGCAAACTTTTGTTCATATTGCTCTTGGCCTGTGGCACCGATCACAATCACGATTCGCTCGGACTTCTCTAATGTTTCAAGAGGTTGAGCGTTCATTTTCGGCGAGCCTATGATGAGGAACGTACCAAAAAGAACAAGAAAAAATCTATTCCGCCAACAAATTGACATCAGGGTAATCCTTTCCATCGTCTCAGTGACCATTCACCAAACAGGCAGCCCAGGACTAGTGTCAGGACCCAGGGGTGATGCCAGAGTGGGGTGACCAACTCTTCCGTGATCGGTAAATGACGTTGATCCAGTGTATTGACAAACTCATGCAACTTCTCAGCAGAAATGACTTCTCCTTTTGATTTCAAAGCAAGTTGTCGCAGAAGTTCATGATTTGGATTGACGAAGGGAAATTCAACTGCATCAGGTTCATGAACCCATCCACCGTGAATAGTCTTCGTTTTAGACTCAATGTCGGTCACTGTGGCAGCAATAGCATATCCACCCGGTTCAGGAGGAAGATAGAGGGCCTGGTACATTCCGGGTTGATCTTTGACCGGGTCTGTGGTCAGTTTGATGCGTTCTTTTCCTGGTGTCGTGATTTCCAGTTCGACCTGATAGTCACTACGTTTCTGAAATTCCGCATCGCGGACAAGTATTTTAATCTTCGTTCCATTATTTATATTCAGATTCTCTTCAACCAACAGGTCCATAGGTTCCAGTACATCGGTCGTCATCCAGCGCAATAACTGTCGCCAGGACTTGTTTAGTTGGGGTGTGGTAGAATCTTCTTTTAACCGCCAGCGCCAGAGGTCCCCTATCATGACGGCTGCAACTCGTCCTAGACCATAACGCTGTGTCGCAATCGCCGGGAAGGTTGCTTTTGATGAATCATTTACTTGAGCAGCCAGTGAGGCACCGGGTTTTGTGGTGTCTACTCGATTGATCGTTTTAAATGGAGGCATCTCAGACAGACGTTTGTGTTCATCTTGTTCGTTTTTATGGTGCCTCATCCAGGGTTGCAACCAGCCATCGCGGGTCAGAGAAAAATGATAGTCAGTCTTACTGGCTGGTACTGACTGTTGCGGGAAATAAACAGGCAGCAAGCGACTCAATTCTGTCTTGTGATACCCACCCTTCTGAAAAGATTCCTGTCCACCCAACATTACCAATCCACCACCTCGCTCTGAGACAAAGCGTGTAATCAGACCCAGCTGGTCCTGTGTAAAGAATGCTGCCTCCAGGTCATCAATGATGATGGTTTCATATTGAAAGAGTTCTGTTTCTGTTTTGGGGAATCCGTCTCTTAATTCATCCGGATGTTGCGTGTTAATTCGCACGAATACAGGTTGGTCGTAACGTTCAAGGTCAGCTTCGTTTTTCTCATCAAATCCTCGAAATAATGCATTGCCCTCTTCCCCTTCCCGACTGCGAAAATCAAACTTCGTCTCTTTTTTTGCAATGCGGATCAGTCCCACAAGTTGGATGAATTCGTCTTCTTCAATAGCGCGACGTAGAAATTTAAATTCCCAGTTTGGGCGACCGGACACATAGAGCACTCTATGTGCTGTTCTCCCCCGATCCACTTTGAGAGTACGTTGATTGTTGAAGAGTGTTGCTTCCTGATTCTCTGAAGAAATGAGCGTTGTTTTAATCTTGTAAAAGGCAATCCCTGTCTTTTCAGGACGCACTTGGAATCGAATTTGGAGTTGCTGTTCGGGTTCAGTCACATCACGTATTACCGTTTCCACTATCTTGTCTGTTTCATCCAGTAAGTGGACTTTGATCTGTTTTTGCTGGCATTGCGTGGTAGACAGATCGGCCAGAATACGAATGGGCGCGTCTTCAAAGGGAGAATAACTGACTGATGTTTTGGTGATGGAAACATCGGTTGTCGGTGTTTCGGTTCCGATAACAACAGGGTAAATGGGAACTGATGTTTCCAATCCGCTGAGGGTTTCGATGGAAATTCCGTCAGTCATCAGCAGAATCCCTGCGAGTGGCAGGTCTCGGTAACGTTGGTTTAATTCATTCAGGCTGGATATGATATTTGTTCTGGATCCGTTAAATGAAAGATGTTGTAGATCTGTTTGCGCGTGCACGTGTGAGCTAAATGAAAATTTACGTACAGAAAAATATTGTTCCAAGTCAATAAGCCACTGTGGATACTTATTCTCGGCGTCTGGTTGCGATGAGGTAAGCAAACGTTGAACGGTTTGTAGTCGTGGTTGATTAGTTTCCGAATCCTTGATTTGCAGACTTCGGCTGTCATCCACTGCTATTGCAAACAGATTTGTACCGGGCTGCACGTGTACGCCGCTCCAGAGTGGCTCGGTCAGTGCAATTGAAAGGATAGCGATGCCGCAGATTTTTAAAGACATCGCGGCCCCGGTAAGGGATCGTTTCAGTGTAAGTGAACGATAGGCATAGATTACCAGCACCAGCCCGACGATCATTATCCCGATCATGAATGTGGTCCAGTGTGGTGCACCGAATTGTAATTGGGCTAGACAATTCATTTTCCATTCCCTAATTCTTCATAGTAGCGACGGACCAGGTCTGAGTATTTTTCCGGTACCGGGTCACGGTCGATTGGTGCCAACGATGTTTGCGCGCCACGTTTAATGATTTCGTTTGATAAGATTTTTTGAAGTTCAGCCAGCGGTTCCAGGATTTGTGCATCGACAAGGTCTCCTTCTGGTACTTTGGAATGACGTTTGAATTCCGCACGCATGCTTTGTGCCCGTTCTCGGATTTGGGCTACTTGACTACGTAGTTTGGGGTCACCTACCATTTCCTCTACATTACGCATTCGGTCAGACCACTCGCGAAACTGGTTTCCAGTAAGCGGCCCACTTGGTATGCCACCAGATCCTCCCTGGCTTCCGCCAGAGCTGCCTTTCGATTTACCCCGGGAGCCTTTCAGTGTTTTTGGTGAAGAGGGACGCTCTTCTGATTTGCTAGAACCGGATTTAGAGCCCCCGCCTTTTTCCTGCCCTTTCCCTTTTGCTTTTTGAGCAGACGCCAATTGTACGGACGATTTACTCTGACCTGACGGTGTACCTGCCGGGCTTGGCTGGCCTGGTTTTGAACTCGTGGATGGTTTTTGTCCCTGGGATTTACTGACACCGGGTTTTAAAGGTTTTTGGGCAGGAGATGAGTTTTGGCCTGATGCGGCAGGATGACCTGCCAGTTTCTGTTCCTGTTTCATCTCAGATGTCAGTGACTTGATTTCCTGTCGCGCTCGTTTGAGCGATTCCAGGTCGTTACCCAAAACGCTTTGAGCGGCCACCTGAACTCCTTTTTTTATGGCTTCAATTCCTTGAGCAGCGCGTTGTTCTGCCTGTTGCGCACGTTTAGTCTCTCCTTCTTGAAGAAATTGAGCGGCATTTTTTAAAGCATCACCCGGTCGATAAGGTCTGGTTTTACGAATAGTGTCGTACAGATGTTTTGAAAGCAGAGGTTCCGACTTTTCAGATTCCTGAACCACTTTTTTCATCTGTTCTACCAGATTCTTCAGACGGCTTTCCTGCTCATGCAATTTGTCAGCGAGTTGTTGTTGCCCGTCATTTTTGCGCAAAGAACGCCTTTGTTGAGATTGTTCTGTCTGTTTTTTGTTGAGTACCTGACTCAATTTTTTTTGTGTTTGATCGAGTTTTTCTGCCTGCTGATTCAGAGAACGCATGGTGTCTGCGAACTGGTTCGCGGTCTTTTTACGGAAATCATTTTTGAGTTGATCTAGTTGCTGATGTGCCCTGGTGCCCGAATTCAGGGCACGGGAGACCTGCCCTTCTTTTAAAGATTGTGAACTTTGTTGTAGATGCTTTCGTGTCTGCTCCAATTCACGTCGCGATTTCATGGAAGAGGCATCTTTTGATTGATCCATCCGTTGAGCAACTTGATCGGCTTTGCGCATCAGGTCCCGCTGCCGTTCTCGCAGACGTTTCAGTTGACGTTCAATTTCTTCTCTTTCCTGTTCTGTTTTTGCGAAACGTTGTTTGTCAGACAGTTCTTTCAGTTGCTGATTTAAATCTTTCTGGCGTTGTGCCAATTCTCTCAGTCGATTTAGAATTTGAAGTGCTTCGCGATCCGGTTGGGCTGCCTGAGGCTGTGAGGCCTGATTTTCAGACTCGTAACGTTGTTTTTTATTCGTCAGTTCCAGTTGTTGTAGTTGGTTCTGTGAACGACTGCTCCCTCCACCTTTACTGCCTCCGCCATTTTTATTTTTAGAGACACGATGTTCTCGTGCGCGCAATTTTAATAACAGCTGGTAACTGGCCTGCTCTGTAGTCAGTGCCGACGTGAGTGATTTGATTTGACCAGCTTCTTTCGCAGAGTTGAGCAAAGCGACAGTTTCCTGCATCTTTTTTGTGATCAAATCAATGATGGCTTTTGACTTTTGTGATTTGATTTTCGATGACAGTTTGACTGTGGCAGAGATCAACGCCAGTTGTGCCTGCTGGAGTGTCGTAACATCTACTGCATACGCATCGGAAACGGTGGAATTGATCTCGCGGCGAATGATCTTCCAGGTGGCATTAATAATCTGTTTTTGTTGTTCTGCCAATTTTTCGGCTTGTTGTGCATTACCGCCTTTCTTTCCTGACTTTGAGCTACTACCGGCAGAGCGGCCTTCTCGAAAAATTTCCTCGAAATGCCGTACTTCCATGAAATACATATCACTGAGTACCTTGCGTGTGTTGCCATCCGGGGCTATATCTTCAGCAAATAGGTGATAAGAAATCAGTGTGTCAGGCTGGACATGCAGCCGTTCCAGAGACAGTAAATGTTCAGCCGCAAATTCCAGGGCTGGCTGAGTGGTATCTCGCAAGTTCAGTGTTTGTGTTTTTCCTCCAGGGATGCTGTAAACCAGACCAACCTGCTGAATTCCAAAGTCATCTGCGACGGTGCCTTGGACGAGTGCTTCTTCCAGGGGTGAAACACGCGTATCGCGGGATGGGAATGTAATTTTTATTTCCGGTGGCAGATTCGGAATGACAGAAAGATCAATGATAGGATGCGTTCGATTTTCTCTTGAATCGCCATCAATCAGTCGCAAGTTCCAGCTTCGATTGGTATCTGCTTTGAGTGTGAGATGGCCTGACATACCATCTTCACTGATAATCAACGGAAGTGAATGTTGTTCTGCTGATTCCAGTTCCGCAGACTTCACTGGTTTATTAAATTGAGTCTTGAATTCGATCGTCGAGCCTGTAATGGCACTAATAAGCAAACTGTCTTCGATAATCTGAGCGGGTTGTCCCGTATATCCAGGAGGGCTGGTCCTAGTATCCAGTTGGATCAATTCTGGCAGCTCAAAGACTTTGACCTGAAACGTTTCTGATTCCCATGAATTCACCTGCACTGTATAAGAAAGGTCATTCATTACAGCAGGCAGACGAGTGGCAAACACGGGATCATCTAAATATTTCACAAGGGGCAATTTCTGTTGCTCTCCTGAGGATGAAGTAATCAGAAGCGTCACTGTATCGGGAGTTTTTCCTGCAAAACGTGCTGTGATCAATAACGGATGACTTTTTTCTATCTCTGTGGTCCCTGGTATGACCTTTACTTGAAACGGTTGCTCAATCACCGCGACAGTGAGCGGGTTTTCTTTGGGTTCTGGAGCTGCCTTCAGGTAGGACCAGCAGCTTAAGCAGCTGACAAACCAGGCAGTGAAACATATGAATTGTGTGGAACTTTGCAGAATAAGTCTGCGGTTGGAGATGGATTGTCGCCAATCGTTCTTTTCTCCATGAGTGATGACTTGTTGAATTAAACGGTTTTGCAAAAAAGTGGGCCGTGTTCCATGATCTGTTTTTTCCAGTTCTAAAGTCGCCAGCAGGCTGGTGTCCAGATCGGGATAGGTGCATTCAATTAGTGTCGCCACTTGATGTCTATTGGCAGGAGAAAATTGATTGCGAGGCCGAAAGAAGTGTACCCCTGCTGCAGCCGAAAAAGGAATCGCTAACATGGTTACCAGCAACAAAAGATGCCGGTCAGAAGATGTGATCGGTTCAAGGATGAATAGACTCAACAATGTCAGACAGCTGGCGGCTACCCAGACGTAAGTCAATCGCTTCAGTTTCAAGTTGGCCTGATAACGAAAGACGACCTGATTGAGTTGTTTTAAGAGATCGGGCAAGCCCATGGTTACGCCTTTCGTGTCGCTGAAGTAGTTCCGCTGATCCATTTCGCCAGCAGTGTTTCCAGACCCAGCATCGCAAGAGCCACAATGATGAGCCATCGCCAGATTTTCTGTTTCTGTTCCAGCTCTCGAATGAGTGCCTGCCGTAGGATCTCAGAGGCTGACTGGCTGGTTGAGATTGAATTGCCGGGCTGCTGCATTCGCACTCCCAGTGATTCCAGTGTCTCGATTGTCAGAGGCGTAGTATTACTTTCTTCAATCGCCTGATTCACCGCAAATTTCTGAACAGGTCTGTTTTCATTTTCCGAAGTGGCCTGATAAAGACCGGGTAGAATTGTTTCATTTTTGGTTTGTTGACCAGCAGTAAGTTGGATTTGAGAGTCATTGATCGGACTGATGTTTGTCGTTTTGAGAGATTCAGGGAATGGAATTTTCTCACCGACTGTGAACTGAGAAGGAACATCAATCAGGTTTGAATTGAGTGTCAGGATCGCGTTCAGAATCGGTACGAATTTTGTCGAGAGTGCGAACTGGCTTTCCGTGGGGGTCCAGCCAAATGTCATCACAATGAGTTTTCCCTCTCCAATAGGAAAATTCACAATCGCCGGGTGTTCATGATCGAAGCGGGCCAATACCTGATGAGGAATTTCAACTGGCAAGGCAAGCCGCTGATAGTTCCAGAATTTCAGTTTTGAGAAGTCTGAATATTCAGGGGTCTGGAACATTTGAAAAACGGGGTGGTCGTATTCAATATTAGTGAGTAATGCATAGTCATTGATGTCAAAGGAATCGACAATCACTTTCTGAGAGACTTCTTTTTGGTTCGCTAATATTGGTTTTAATGTTTGACTGGAACTTCCGTCGTTGAGAGAAAAAAGTACCACGCCTCCCTGTTGCAGATAGTTTTGTACTAATTCAATCTCATCTAGAGAGAGTTCCCGACTGATAATAAGTAAGTGAATTCTGGTGACGGCCATAAGGATTTGTGGAGAGTCGGGGCCAACGGTCAAGAACTCTACATCCCGGTTTTTTGTTTTGGGGAATGCACGTTTGACAAAATAGTCAGGGTTTTCAGTCGCACCGGTGTCTGGGGCGCCGTAGTGTACGATGGTCAAATTGGTTTTTTCGCGTGGTTGAAGATAGATCCTGTTGTCGAAATCATGTTTGTCACCACTGAGAATGATTTGAGTGATCGGCTGTGGAAGATCCAACGCGGGCATGAGGATAACTCGAGATTGCCCTCGAGGAACATAAATCGACTTTGCTTGTATGGAATCATCTGAATTTCTCTCACACGCAATCGAAAAGTGTTCCTGCTCTGAGTCAGCGGCATTGACAACACGTATCGTTGCCTGAGATTTTTCATCTAACGAAAGCAACTCCAGACCTGCGTTACTCGATTCTTTAGCCTTCAGTTGATGCAGGTGAACCTGAAGTTCTTCCGGCCACGAGAACTCCGTGAGTGAATTAATTTGGGATCCTGCTTGAAAATCAGTAATAAGCTCAATGGTGCTGTTTTGCAGTAGAGTTCCATTGCGATTGGATGCGACCTGCTGCTGAAGTAGCGAAGCGATTTCGGTAAGTGCCTGACCCAGGTTCGTCGGATTCCAGCCGGGAGATAGTTTGGTGAGTAGTTCCTGATCATGTTTTAGAGATTGATGGTGATTCGATGGATTTGTTTCTTTCAGTGCTTTGACAGCTTTCAGATGGGAGTCAAATGTATAAATAGCGATTTGATTTTGTTTTGCCTGTTGAATGAGTTCATTCGCTTTCTGTACCGCTTCGTTCCAAAGTGTTCCCCGTTGCATACTGGAACTGGTGTCGATCAGTATGATAGTTTGCCGCGTAGTTGAAGCAGCAGTTAATTCAAGATTGGTGTTTTTGAAAAAAGGGCGTGCAAAGGCTGCGACTAAAAGCATTACTGCTGCCGCGCGGAGTAATAATAGTAACCAGTTTTGGATTTTGTTTTTGCGATTTGTTTGAGGGGGATTATGTTCCAGAAAACGAAGGGAGCTGAAGAAAATCACATTTTTGGGCTGATGTCTGACTAGATGCAGCAGGATTGGCAATCCGACAGCTATGATTCCGAATAAATAAAGCGGGGTTAAAAAACTCAACTGCGTTTCCTCTGTTCCTAAACTAACTTCAAGCGGCGCGATCAGTTAAAAAATCGGACAGACCTGCTTCAAGTGGAGTGTCGGTTGTCAATCTGTGATAATGTACGCCCTGTTTGCGGCACATGTTTTGTATCTCTTCCAAGTGTTGATTCAACTGTTGCTGGTAGTTCGCTTGTGCTGATTTTGGATTGAGGGCCATACGTTCTCCTGATTCCAAATCTTCATAAATGGCAGTTTCATTAAAGTTTAAATGAATTTCGGATGGGTCAAGAATTTGAAACAAAGCAACCTCATGCCCTTTGGCACGCAAGTATCCTAAATGTGTGTTTAAATCTTCAAGTGGCGAGAGCAGATCTGAAATCAGTACGACCAGCCCCCGCTTTTTTATGGTTTCAATGGCATGTTTTAATGGTGAGACAAAATTGGTATGAGATCCCTGGGGAGGCCGTTCCAGTTCGATCAAAATTCGTCTGAGTTGGCCGCGAGTGAATCGGGCGGGTACCACGGAGTCAACCTGTTCATCAAAGATGATGAGCCCGCTGGCATCGCGTTGAGTTGACAAAAAATAGGCAAATGTTGCAGCCAGAGTTTTGGCATAGTCGGCTTTGGAATAACCCAGACTGTGAAACTGCATGGAAGAACTCAGGTCCAGCAACATATGGCAGCAGAGGTTGGTTTCTTCCTCGAAGCGTTTGATGTAATGCTGATTAGATCGAGCTGCCAGTTTCCAGTCGATGTGGCGTGGGTCATCGCCGGGTGAGTATTCCCGATACTCTGTGAACTCAACGGAGAAACCATGATAAGGGCTGCGATGTAAGCCGTTCCAGGTACCTTCTACGACCGATTTGGCTCTCAACTCCAGTGACTTAATTCGCATCAGGCAGGCGGGATCGATCCGCTGCGATACCAGTTTCTGGTTCTGTTTTGTTATTCGTGATGAATGATGCTTCAGAGGGTATGAGCTCATGCTTCAACTGGCCTTTTTATAGTTTCAATCAGTTTCTGAACAACATGTTCGACGGTGATACCTTCTGCTTCTGCACGATAATTAATCAGAATCCGATGACGGAGTACTGGGGTTAATAACGACTGGAGATCTTCGAGGATGACATGCACGCGGCCGCGCAGGACAGCTCGTGCTTTCGCACCCAGGATCAGACTTTGAGCGGCTCTGAGTCCGGCGCCCCAATTGACCCATTCATTGATAAAGTCCGGCGTTGTTTCCTGATGGGGGCGGGAAGCTGCACAAATTTGGACTGCATAACGCACCAGTTCTTCCGCTACGGGAACATCGCGAACAAACTTGTGAAACTGTTGAATATCATTTCCAGTAAATAAGGGCACAATAGGTTCGGAGTCACGCGCAGTCGTTTGTGTGACGACAGCGACTTCATCCTCTTCTGACAGGTAGTCTATGAATAGATTAAACATGAAGCGGTCCAATTGTGCTTCAGGCAAGGGATACGTACCCTCCATTTCAATCGGGTTTTGCGTCGCAAGAACGAAAAAAGGATGGTCCAGTTCATATTTGATACCAGTCACCGTGACCTGTTTTTCCTGCATCGCTTCCAGCAGGGCTGCCTGTGTTTTGGGGGGCGTGCGGTTAATTTCATCCGCCAGCAGAATATTTGTGAATACCGGACCTTTGATAAATTTGAGAGCCCTTGATTCTTCCGAATTCCCTGCCAGAATTTCAGTCCCGGTAATGTCTGCGGGCATCAGGTCAGGCGTGAACTGAATCCGTTGTGATTTCAGTTTAAAGACCTGCGCCAGTGAATTAACCAGCAATGTCTTAGCCAATCCAGGAGCTCCCGTAATCAGACAATGTCCGCCCGAAAACAGAGCGATCAGGAGCTGATCAATAATTTCTTTCTGACCGATGACTGCTTTGGAAATTTCCGCATCAATTTGCTGACGACTGTTTTGCAGCATTTCAAAAATGCGCTCTTCTTCGTTGCATTCATCGGTAGAGATAAGTTTAAGATTCACGTTTGGCTCCTGATAAAAACTATAAATTAATATGCGCTGGTTTCAGTGTGTCATTGCGTAAAACACAATGTTGATACCAAGGGGGTAAGCTTTCTTTTCCGAGAATTCACGAAAATACCATTTATCTTCTCCTTCTCGTTCCCATCCATCACCAAGGTCAGTATTGTGACAAACCATTGTTATCAGACGTCCCTGTTCATCGAATAGACCTCGGTAATGAACCTGTTTGGCATCTTCCCGTTCCCAAGTGATGCCTTCAGAACGCCCCCACTGAGCAACTCCAATACTGGGGACTTGCGGCTTTTCTTTAAGGTCATACACACAGTGGAAAATGGGATGTTCTAAAGGGAGTTCGACTAGTTCGCGTTCCGGAAATACTCGTTTCATTTGCATCGCGAAGTTATCCCATTCCGCTTCTCCCCAGAAATCATCGACCATCATAAATCCACCATTGGTCAAATAACGTTTCAATGCGATCACTTCTTCTTCAGTGAATTCGAGTGAGCCAGGTTCGATCAGGTAGATAAAGGGGTAATCGAACAGTTCTGCATCTGTCAGCTCCAGAATGCGTCCTTCCGGATCCACTTTCATGGAAGTGAGTTGTTGCAGGCGATACGAGAAATTCAAATCACTATCGGGGTAATCAGTGGCCCATCTTCGCCAGCCTTGATGAGAGTTGTATCTGATTCTTACGAATGTGAAGACGTCCTGCTTAAATTCTGGATCATTTTTCCAGTCGGGAACTCCTCCCCGGTCAGAAGGAGCTGAGGGACGGTATTGACCGATGCAAATAGTAACAAGGATCAGCGAGGTAATAATCAGTACCAGTGAAGTCAATTTATAGTTCATGGCCGGCTCCTCCTTGAGCCTTAGTCGTCCATAGTTAAAACCTGTGCTGTTGTCATTAAGGTGAATTTACAGTGAGTTCGAGTAATAATTGATGGGCAGCTCGAAATCGCGGAGCCTCTTCGAGTGCGATCAATGTATGTCGTTTTGCTTGCTCCAGATCGTTCTCTCTTAGCAATCGGGCGAGTTGGTAATGTGCAGTTGCTGTATTATGTGGATTTAAAACTAGAATCGCTTGATAGGCGTGAATAGCTTCCTGCTTTTGGTGCAGTTGAATACAGGATTCAGCGTACGCTCTTTGTGTTTCCTGTACGAGCGGGTTAATAGCAATCGCGGATTGTGCGGCTTGGTAAACAGCACGCCAGTTTTCTGATTTTCGATGGAGCTCTATGAGCCGTTGAAAGACATTCAATGCATGAGGATTAATCGCTGCATGTTGCTCCAGATATGTCTGTTCCAGATCGTACTGTTTCTGTTTTTGATAAAGCTTTGCCAAACGCAGACACGCATTATCTGCTCCCGTGTATTCTGGATAAAGTTTGGTAAGTTGAATGAGAATCGCTTCCAGCTCTTTTATACGGTTTTCATCTTCCAGAATCTGGGAATACGCCATGAGCCCCTGGAAATGGTTGGGGTGTTCCTTGATCCAGTCATCAAATCGTTTTGTATCATCACTGGTCAGTGCTCTCAGGTTCTGTTCAGACCAGTCAGCAGAAGGAGCGAATTGTTCTGCCTGATCTTTCAGAAAAGAGGCAAATTCCTGTTCCAGTTCTCCCAGTTCTTTTGTGCGGCGTTCGATGGCGACATTTATCGGAATCCCGACCCGTAAATCATTCAATATATTTCCTAACGCTTCGAAACCGAAATGGTCTATGATATATTCCACAACCATGGATGACTGATAATAAGCAAATTGAATATGGAGACTGCTTTTCGGATTGAGAAAGGCACTGCTTAATTGACCGATAGGAGTGCTTTCTCCTTTAAGAATAATTTCTCGATATTGTGGGATCATAGTCTCGCCCCAGTGCGGATTTTTCTGTCGTTCTTCATAAACAGAAATTCCTTCACTGATCCATCGCGGCATTTTATTTCTGGTCAGTTCGAGCGTGACAACATGGCAATATTCATGCCACAAGACCGATTGCCAGTTAGTCGGATGTTCGGCTTGTGATGCCGGGCTGTTGGCTGTGATGACTTTTCCGAAACAAACTCCCAGATAACCAGAGACTGCAGGCATCCCAAATGTACGAACAGCAAAATCGTCTGGATCAGGAAAGATTTCTACAGTGATTTTATCTTTCAAATCAAGATCATACTTCTCACAGAGCGTATTGCGGGCTGCGTGCAGAAGTTTGATAACCTGGTGTCCATAGATGTCTGCCTCACGTGAATCCATTCGGATAATGAAAAAATCATCTTCCAGAGTTTTGAATTTGGCAAGTTGATCCTTTAGTTCAAGCAGATTGAATGTGGTCGTATCATAGCCATCCTGTTGATGTGCCTGTAGTGCATGTTCCCAGCCACTGATTTCGTGTCCCAAACGCAATTCGTCCTGAGCCAGTTGAATCCGCGCGGGTAGAAAATACGAGTCTTTTTCAAGTGCCTGATGTTGATATGCAGCGCCTTCTGCAAATCGATAGTGTTCGGAAAGCATTTTGCCGATCAAATAATCGACTTCGGGATTTTGATTGTGGTGACTCAAGGCCTGCCAGTAATAAGCGGTTTCAGCATGCGGTCGATTTTCGAAATGTGCAATCACTGCCAGGCAGGACCATGCTTCGGTATGGTGGGGATTGATCGACAGAATTTGATCTAGATGGGATTTCGCAAGTGTGTATTGTTCGGAGTGGATTAAACGCGAGACCTGTTGCAGGTGAGCGGGGATGTGATTCGGGTTGAGACGGAGCACCTGAGCCATCAGTTTCTCATGTTGTTCCGGGCTCGAGTTTTGAACTGATCTGGCGAGACCAAAGAGCAGTTCGGGGTCATCGGGAATGTGTTTGAGTGCTGCCTGAAATGTTTCCTGAGCCAAACCATAGTCGTGTTTGGCTAATGCCAGATTTCCACTGGCCAGATAAGCATTCCGGTGGTCAGGATATTCTTTGATGGCCCGGTCATAAAAGGATTCAAGAACTTCCCCAGGATCAACATTACGTTTTAACGAAGCTTGCCCTAAAGCAACCAGGCTGCTGGCGTCGGTGTATCGCCAGGCAGAGCGACTTGCCAGTTCGTGAATGCTGGTCAGAAATGCGTCGGCTGCTTCGTGCTGATTGTTTAAATGATATATTTCCTGAGCCAAAAATCGTAGTGGCAGACTCCAGGAATACCGTTTCAGGCCCGCATTAATTGTTTGCTGGGCTTCCGTGTATTGTCCAATTGCGAGTTCAGCCTGTGCTTTTAGCAGCGGCCATTCTGAGCCATACGACTTTTTAAGGATCGCAGCTTCGGCAGTTTCGATGCATGATTCATATTGACCGGATCGGAGTAGTTTCTCGCAGCTTTCAATGTCAGAAGCGCAGCAGATTCCGGAAATAACTGTGAGTGCGAGCAGGGAGCTAAGTGGCCGCACAAGTAGAGTTGGGATCTTATGGGAAGATCGGTACAGAAGAGGTACCTTCAGGCCACGCCAGACTCGAAAACATTGCACTCGTTGCATATGCGCCCTTCCCTGGGAAAGTCCAATGAGCGAATAGATTTCGTACTCATTGAATCACAATTCTTCAGTTCAGGATCATTTCTCTCCTGAATGATTGAAGAACTAGTTTTGACTCAATTGCAGGACGCCAGTTGTAAATCATGAGTTGGTGAGCCAACGGGGAACAATATCTGAAATTCTTGATGCATGCAAGAAGAGTTTTACAGGGAGGGATTCAATTCACTTTCAAGGCTTTATGATTTAATAAGATAGTCAATGCAAAACAGGCAGGGTCTCAACTTTCAAGTCATTGAGATCCTGCCTGTTTGTGATCAGTTGTTCCGATGCTAAGTGTTAGCAGGAACTAAATTTACGTGCGATGGCCGCTTTAGAATTCGCCAAGCACATGTCCGTCATTGATACCAGCCAGCCATGTATAGGTATCGCCGTTAATATTTTCGCTGATGAAACGAACTTTACCATCACCCATCAGGAAGTGGCAGCCACCAACATGCGGGCTACTGAATGCATTAGGGCTTGATTGGTTAATGAGTTCGTTGGTTGATGCAGCAGGTGTGCTAGTCTCTGCACTGGAAGCTGTACCTAGTATAGCGTTCTCGTCAGTCTGAATTCCGATCCAGATTGCAGCGGTACGCGTAATTGAAATGGGGGCGGGAGAGTCTTTTGTTGTTCTTTCACCGACCATGATAATATTACTTGTTCCGTCAGTCATGTCTCGGAACTTGACTCTCACAGTGCTGTTTCCAAATGATGTATTAACTAGTGTGGCAGTAGGCGTTGATGGGGTCGTGTCCCAGAAATACGATGCTCTTACTCCAGGATAGTTTGATTTCCCCCAAGAGTAGCTTTGGGCTGGGCTGGGGCGATCTGCGTTGACACCACTTGATGGGTCAGAGGGGCAGACATAGCCAGGTATAATTGTTTCTACCTGGGTCGTTGCAGCAACTTTAGGTGTAACATCAGCGATTGCCAACCAACCAGTAGCTCCGTTAGCGTTAAACATATTGGAACTGATTTGGTTATACAAATTTGCTTGATCGAGGAATGGCAAAATCATAGCAGACCAGCCAATTTTGCTTCCAATTGTAGAAGCCGAACTTGTGCCCACATATCCGGGAGGGAAGATGCTGTGTGTTTCGTGGTAGTTGTGAAGGGCCAGGCCGATTTGCTTCAAATTATTTTTGCAATTGGATCGTCGGGCTGCTTCTCGTGCCTGTTGGACAGCTGGAAGGAGTAACGCAATCAGAATCGCGATGATTGCAATTACCACAAGTAGTTCGATCAGTGTGAACCCGCGCTGACGGGCTCCGTTACATCTCTTCATCATAACTCCAGTGAAAAATTTGGGTTTAGAGGGTGCCTTTGGTCTGCTTTTAAAAAACGGTACCAGTTGTTATGAAGAATACCAGTCCTCATAATGGG